>Ga0315284_10001075_pt1 | contig 38355 bp, 41 predicted proteins | sample YL17G09_16_MG_FD_203696 | JGI IMG/M metagenome (GOLD analysis project Ga0315284, IMG submission 203696) | Sediment microbial communities from Yellowstone Lake, YNP, Wyoming, USA - YL17G09_16 | ecosystem: Environmental > Aquatic > Freshwater > Lake > Sediment | place: USA: Wyoming | collected...
GAGAGTATGAACGCACGCCCCCTGGACGCTCACATGATGGATACGATTCAAGAGAAATCGTTGTCGTCCCCTCGGGGCTCAGGTTCCGTATCATCCAGATGCAGGATGGAAGCACCCGCTACCAACCAACCAAGTAGTTAAAAGCTGCCTCTTTTCACGCAGAACAGCCAAAGGACTTGCAGCACAAACCCTGCGATGAGGCACCAGATTCCTATCGTTATCGCATCTGTGTAGCTGTAGGCGATTCCAACCAGCACGAGCACTAGCCCTGCTACTATGAAGGCCATAGGAGGATTTCGGGCTATGATGCTAAGGTCCAAGTCCAGAATACTTCACCTAGTCGTTCGTGCTTCGGAAACAAGATAAACCCTGTCATTATTCGAACCGAAGTACCAGTGCCCGTTGCGGGCGGCAAGGTCGTTTGACCTGCGTTACAGAAGCGATAAAGGAAACGCTCTTGAGTTCCTGATGCGAGAGCAGACCGTCCATGCTGGCCAAGTCCTCGTAGGTTTCTTTGTTCACATAGTTACCCATTATGATGTCGACTTTGCCGCCTCTCGCCATGAACTGCCGAAGCTCAGGGAAAGCGCCTTAATGCCGCTAATGAAGAAGTATCCAGCTCCCGTCCGAAGCCTCTGGACCCCAGGATCGCCGAGTCTGCTTTTGACGACATCCAGAAGCTTGACTGTGTCGTTGTCCAATGTACCTTCCACAGCCACGACTTCTTCAATGAGTTGGAGGTGCGTAGTAACAACATCTCAGCACATGTCCCAGAAGGGCTCAGTGCCTTCTATTGAAGTTGCGGGATTGCCGGCTCAATAAGACAGGCGGGCCCTCGCGGCCCGCCAAAGGGCAGAATGGCCTGACCCCACTTTTCTAGAACAACTCTGTGAGGGCAGCTTGCACTTTCTCTAGGTCATCGAAGTTCGGAGGATCCACGAACAGGCATGCCCTGACGACTCTCTCATCACCCGGCAACAACCAGCACCTGAAGTCCATACCGCCGCAGATGGCCATCTCGCTAGTACAGATTGCGACTGATCCGGGATCCGACCCTGCCCAGAGGATTCCTAGTCCTTCGTTGCTCTCCTGAGTTCCGCTCCTTCTGAGCCATAGAGAGTTTGTTTCGGGTGTGACAGAGGCAGGGACGGGCAGGTCTTTCATGTCCAACTCACTTCCTCCCCAACGGGCATGCACAATGGTTCCTCCAAAGGCGCCGTCGAACCCCGGGTCTATGAAGAGGCATGGCATGAATGAGAGCGGTGCTCGAGTGGAGTTCTTGATGACCCAGTTGACAAGAACCATAGGACTGCCGGGGGCAGTGAGGTACTGGAGTTTGAATTGCACTCCTCGGCATGTCTGCTGGACTTGGCTTGTCCAACTCACCTCCACCCCCTTCCAAACCCCGCCTTGTTCGCAGGGCTTGGCGTCCATCTTCTCCCTGTTCGTCTTGACTTGGAAGATGTCCTCACCCGTACTGTCATCCCACACGAACGGCTGGACTCCCCCATAGTAGTTGTCAATGAACAGCTTGGGTGCGGGCTTCGGGAATGAAGAACACATTAACTCTGTGGAGTGGCTGTTCTTGAGAGAAAACAGGCAGCCTCCGTAGTCTCCTGAAACGGCGAACTCAACGACCCCATTGTTCACGCGGAACACTCTCAGACCCTGCTCAATTCCCTCTGTGACTGTGACCGTGGAATCAGCAGACCCGAGCTGGAGCAACGTGAAATACTCGCGGAACTCCATGGGCGCGCGCACCCTCACTAGCCCTCTCTCGACTGAGAATCCGGTCTTCGTCAGACCCACGGGCTTCAATGTCAACGTGTATTTCTGAGAACCCTGAAGGACTGTCCCTATTGAATCGTCAGTGTCTTGCTCGACCCTAGGTGTGCTGCCGCCTGAGCGAGTGATCTCTGCTTCCCACCCCTCTGGCGCTTCAACTTCTACATTTCCGATCATAGGGGCACTCACGGTGTTATCGACCGTCAACTCCGTCTTTGCAGTTTGTCTATGAGGTACTATGACGGTTTTCTTGCTGACAGCAATCATTGGCAGCGTAGGCTGACGCATCCCTGCTTTCTGTACGTTATCGTATTCACCCTTGACATTTGCCTTCCACATCCTCTGAATGTCACGCCAGTCGTTAGCGGCAGCGACGTTCCACACTTCCGAAATGCATTTTGTTTCCTTTCCGTTGACCCTGAGGGGCTTTGAAACGATGCGTGACAGTTGCCCAGCTGCAAGATACACAGCCTCAAGGTTGGTGGGCTTCCATACTTGGCCAGACACCCCTGACGGGCCGCCTGTGGCTACCCACTCCTCCGTGAGAGAACCAGGCTCACTTGGAATCGATGGGTAACTCATGAGCAAGTTGCCCGTCGGTGCCTCGACTACTCCTGATGCGAGAGGGATGAAAACATGGTCGAAGTTGAGCGGAATGCCACCTCCTCTGCCATTGAGTCTGACCTGCATCTCATGGTTTTCCTCACTTGTGTTTGTGACCCATACTTCGTGCTTGAGTACCGGCGATGAGTTGAGAGCGACCCAACGGTCCTCTATCAGAAGTGGTCTCTCAGGATGGGTGGCAATGGCTGATACTACTACACCTGACTCTGTTTCCCGGACCTTGACATCTCGCTCAGCGAAGCGGAATGGGCTTAATCCGAAGGGCGGGCCTATCTCTGTTGAAAGGGTCATTTGACTGGTCGAGCTGCCGTAGAGGCTGGACAGTCTGAGGATTGCACCTTCCCGAAGGATGCGTGCAGTGTACTGAGGAGCGACCAGCAAGACCTCACGAGTACGGTCGTCTTCTCCAGCCGTGACGCGGCCTCCTTGCAGACAGAATAGAGGTATTCTCGACCTCCCTGTCTTGACCTCTCTCTTCTTGCCAGCCTCGTCGAGGTAGGAGAGAATCATGTATGCCCAAAGATCATGTGTGCCAGCTGGAAGATCCGGTCGAGTAGTGACAGTGATGACGGCGCCTCCGAGGCCCTCTGGATCAAGCTCGAACTCGCACTCCGAGGGCGTCATCGTAATGTGCTGTCCGACCTTCTCGAACATGAGCTTTCCTTTCATCTTCATTGAAGAGTTGTTAATCATGGTAATGGGAATGGTTGCAGTCCCCGACGGCAGGACACGGCATTCCTTCCATCTCGTCTGAATATCCACGACTGGTTTTATCCTCAAGCCGGTTCGCAATATGGACTCCTGTCCATTGAGTCGCAGTTTTGCGACTATTGAAGGCGTTTTGATGTTGCGACGATACAGAGGGGCCTCTGGTGAAAGGCTGAAGGGGACTGCCAATGTGAATGACTTCTTGGCCTTGACGCGTGTTGTCGCTCCAGACACGCCGTCGAAGTGTAGTCCGGGCAAGCCCTCCAGAGCAACTATGAGATCAATGTCCCTTCCGGTGCTATTCTCAATCTTGAGTTCGTAGATGGAGGGGATTCCACACAGAGTCAAGTGCTGTCTTACCTGTGCCCTCACAGCAAGACGCCCGTCGGGCATGACTCGTTCAATGCCTGTGATTGACCTTGCGAGGCGGTCAACCAGTACATGCAGACTGTTCTTGCCGCTCTCGAAGTTGTAGACATAGACGGCCATTCCGTGCTCCGTGTTATCGTCAGGTGCCTGAGCCAGTTCTCTCCGCTGCAGTGTGTACCATGCGGCTGAATCGGGATTGGTCGCGAAGAACGGAGCACACAGCGGATGCTGTAGAATTCCCGGCACATAGCTCTCCATTTCTACGCCTTGACCTTCGGGATCCCACATGAGTCCCATCTTCTTGTAGAGCGGGACTGCTCTGAGGTTTCCTGCCCAAGTCCCGAGATCGACTCTACTGTAGCCCTTACGAAGTGCAATCTCAAAGCACTTCATCAAGAGGCGCTTTCCGACCTTCTTGTTGAGCGCGTCCGGGCTCACTCCCAGCGTTCCTATGTATGCAGCCTCGGGGTCTCTCCAGTGAGAGAGGAGAGTGACAGACCCTACCGGTTTGCCACTTTGCTTGTCCATTGCGATTAATATGGCAATAGCTCGCATGGACTGGTACTGCTTGATTACTCTGTCAGCCGTAAATGGGACTCCCTGAGTAAACCCACCCGGCCACAGCGAGTCCCAGCTGTTGTACATCTCTGCGAGAGGCTTTGCGAAATCGTCACCATAGTCGCGAATCTCAATCATCGGTTCGTCTGTCATACAATGGACCACTTCTGACTTCGCCGCCTGCGTCAACCCGCACATTATCCTATTGGTCCGAGTAATCCCTGCATGGTAAATGGTCGCGCCGAATACTACATCCAAACAAGAGTTTTCTTAGGCCGAGACTCGTCAGGAGTGTGATTCGATGACTGAGTCGTGGAGTGAGACCTCAACTGCGAATCGGTTCATTCGTCACCTCGTTGTCGTCATTTCGGTTTCATTCGTGGTGTACATGGCCAGCGTTCAGGCTTGGGAGTCTTATGAGATAAGCGTGGGTTACCGCGCAGTGCTGGCTTTCCTGACGATCGAGTGTGCGTCTGCATCACTGTTCCAGTCACGAGAAGACTCATCACCCATACCGGTGCTCATCGTTTCAGTTTTCGTGTTTTCATCAATAGACAGTATGATCGGCTCCGCGGAGCAGCTGTTCAGTGCCTCTTCACCTCTGGCGCTTCAGTCTGCGGCCCAGACAGCATCTGATCTTGCGGTACTCAGTCTCTTGGGTGCCCTGCTTCTTGTCACGTCCTCTCTTAGCTGTCGACTGGCCGACAAGCGAAAGATAACACTCTACCGAACCATGATGTTGATGTTGATATTGTGTTTGGCAGTTCGGGGTGTGGTTCACTATCTCATTCTGACCTTGTCATGGGCAGTCACAGTCATGGGTTTCATGTTTGGATTGGTTGCTTTGGTCACGCTGACAGCAGCCGGAGTGCAATTGAGCAAGCAGGTCCGATATCCGCATCAGACCGACAGAGTTCGTCTTCTCCTCGGGCCAGTTGTGTTGGGCCTTTCGGCAGTACCTTTGCTCTTATCCTTAATCTGGCCAAGCGCAGTCTGGACGCTATCCATGACGCTGCAGCTGGCAGGATTCTTTCTTCTGTATTTAGCCTTGGCCATGCCAATGCTGAGAAGCACGGCCCTGGGTCGAGGTAAGTCATATGCTGTGGCGTTTTCAGTGTCGATGCTGGTCATTGCGCCGCTTCTGGTCACCGTAGCCGCCAAAGTGGTAACGCCTACTTTCCACTTAGTAGACTTTGGAGCCTACACATTATCACACATTGGAATATCCGCGTTGTCTAGTGTGATGGCATTCCTCGTCTTCTCCTATTCAAAGCGAAAACCAGCCAAGAGATACTTTCCTCTGATTCTGATGTTCGTGATACAAGCCTTTGTCGAAATGGCCCAGATAGCGATTGGCCAGCTTTCTGGTGTCGGGGAGACCGCGTCGTTCGTAGCATACATAGTGGGGAGTCTGGTCGTTTCAGTCGGTCTACTATTGGTGATACGATGGAGTGGCGAAACACAGGACGATGAGGGTCGACTGGGGGTCTGGCTTGTAAAGGGCCTCGGCATGGTGTTAGTGATGAGCTTGATTGGCCAAGCAATAGGATTCGTATTAGTTGCATCTGCACCCGATGTTGCATCAAGTCCATTGGGTCAAATCATCCTGCTATCGGTGAATCTTGTCAATGTCTTCGGGTACACCTATCTCTGTTTTCTGCTCCTTAGGTCCTCACATGGCACATTCACGGTCGAACTGACCGCTGTCACGTTTCTCGCTCTATGGATTGCTCCAAACATTCTCAGGTCTGTCTTCGATGAATGGTCAGCTGGCTGGTGGTCGGCCGAGGTACTCCTTCTCCTTGGTCTACTAGCAGGTCCTGCCTTTCTTGGGACTCTCTATATGGGGTCGTATCTCCGTGCCGAGACCTCTCAGAAGAGAGCAACTCTCTATGCCGACATCTTGGTGCATGACATTGGCAACTATCATCAGGCCATTCTGAGCGCTCTGGAACTTCTTGACATGAAAAGTCTGCCGCCTGACGTCGAGGAGAACGCAAAGGCAGGAGCACTGGCTGCGCTTGCCCGGGCTTCGGAGCTGACCAGAAGTGTTAGACAGCTCGCCAAGGCCGACGCAGCGAGGAGCGAACAGTTAGTGCCAGTCGACCTTGCTGCATGCATCACAGATGCAATTAAGCAAGTGGCGGTGAGCACGCCTGAGATCGATGCACATCTTCGCTTTGACAGCGAGGAACACTACTATGTAGACGCGAACAGCCTCTTGATAGATTTGTTCCTCAATCTGTTTCATAATGCCATTCAGTATTCCCCGGGTGAGAAGCGAATCGATGTCGAGATATCATCCGCTGTCTTTCGTGGAGGGAGTTATTGGGAGGTTCGCGTGGCAGACCGCGGAACGGGGATCGCGCCTGAGCAGAAGAAGAAGCTCTTCAGCAGATTCATGGAGGGCGCCCGGGGAACAGGACTTGGCCTTTCTCTCGTTCGCACATTGACAGACGCATTTGGTGGTGAGATTTCAGTCGAAGACAGGGTTATTGGTGACTTCACGAAGGGTACTGTGTTCGTAGTGCGGCTCCCGGTGTCTGTGGCATCAAGGTTCCTGAGGAGCAGGTTGAAGGGGGGATTGGAGAGAGCGATTCATGCTGCGCTGACAGGTCTCTGCCCGATTGTTGTCATAGGCAACCAGGCAGAGGTCCGATTCACTGTTGACATGCTCAGAGTCTATGCGGCTCACAGAACGAATCTACGAGTGTGCTACGACAGCACCAGCTCGGAATGCCCGGTAGAAACGTGCGACATTGAAGGAATGCCCGGAGGGTCATCAAGAGGTCTGCCCTCGCGCTATGTTGTCGTGGACTTCACCAGCCAGAGTGTGACCGGGGGAACTTCATGCAGGTCGTGCATGGATTTCCTTGAGAGAACGAGTTCTCTGCCAGCAACCGACTTGAAGAAAGTGGTACTTGAGCAGGTTGGTCAAGTTCTTCACAATGCTGATGAGCTCGCCCGTATCCTATCAGAGGAAGAGCCGGCTCGGTCGAGTGAGTTAGCAGTGTGGAAGACGCAACTGAGCCCCGAGTCAAGAGAGGTAGCTTTGGACGTTCTTCAGGGCAGGTCGGGTCTCGGTCGCTTTCTGAGAGAGGCTGGGCTAGTGTGTCCACCTTCGGTGCTAGCAGGCAACGACAAGAAGTTGGCTGTTGTGGGCGACAGAGTTCTTCCTACCGGTAGATTGAGTCAGGATGAGATGGGCGCAATACTGACGCGAGTGGCGGCGGCAGTCAAGGACCTGGTAGGGCCGGAGGCATATGCATCTATTGAGTCGGTGACTGGTCTTGGGACAAGCCGCAGTGATCTGGACCGAGTCAGTTGACATCCCGGCTTCTTGGCCTGTCTAGAAGGAAAGCAACAGCAACAGTTATTGACCCCAGAAACGATGTTCCGAGAGAGATGCCTGTCAAGAAGCTTCGCACCGCCTGCTCGTTGAATTGCCCCGACATATGTGCGTTCGTCGTCCATGTAGAGCACGGTCGCGTTATCAGACTTGAGGGTGACAAGAATCATCCCTATACTCTGGGCAGATGCTGTCCCAAGGGTTATGCCCATGTTTTGAGGACATATTCAGAAGACAGGCTCCTCCACCCACAGCGAAGGCAGGCCGACGGCACTTTCAAGACAATCACATGGGATGATGCACTGGACGAGATAGCTGCTCATATCGACGAGGCTCGCCACGGGTTCGGTCCTCAGTCTGTAGGAATATACTCCGGGTCCGGCAATGATGGGCTTGCTCCGAAGTACGCGGCTCGTTTCAGTAACGTCATTGGGTGCAGGATGATTCCGGGTATTGCTGAGATCTGTTTCGAAGGCGCATATGAGGGTGCCAGGTTCAACGTGGGACCATTCCCTCCACATGAGCTGAGCGACTGGGTCAACTCGAAGTGCATAGTGATCTGGGGCACGAACAAGTTCGAGTCGAGCCTTCACTCCAAGAGAATCATACGAGAGGCGATTGATCGTGGTGCAAAGCTGATAGTGATAGACCCTCGCAAGACTCCGCATGCCAAGATGGCAGACATCTACACCACGATCAGACCTGGGACGGATGCGGCGCTCGCTCTGGGAATCGCGAATGAGATAGTCAAGAGAGATCTGTACCACCATGAGTTTGTCAAGAGGTATGTGGTCGGGTTTGAGGAGTACAAGCGGAGAGTCGCGCAGTATGACAAGAAGGCAGTCAGCCTGATAACTTGGGTAGACCAGAATACAATCGAAGCGATTGCCCTGACCTTCGCCACACACGGACCTGCTCTCATAATGACAGCCCCGGCCGGCATGAATCACTACACCAACGGAACATGGGCGGCCAGAGCAGTCCACAGCCTTCTCGCAATCTGCGGGTATCTGGGCGTTTCGGGTGCCGGGTTCCAGTATCTCTCATCTGACTGCGGCCCCTTCAATGGTTCTGCCATCACCCTTGCCGATATGCTGCCGGAATCGGTCACGCCCGTTGTACCATCGGGGACCCTCATCCCGGAGTATGTGCTGAGCCCTGGGGAGTCACCTCTCAAGGTCTTGATCATCCAAGCAGCAAGTCCCATGACTCAGTGGCCCAACACAAGAAAGACTCGAGCAGCGTTGGAACGGATCCCCTTCAAGGTCTGCGTTGACATAGAGATGACAGACACAGCTCGCATGTGTGAAGTTGTTCTGCCTGCGACTACTCTGTTCGAACATCACAACCTCGTCCACAGTGAGCTTCACAGGATTGTGCAGTATGCCCCAAAGATCGTAAGGCCGCGAGGAGAGGCCAAACACGAACTGGAGATATGGACGGGCATTGCGATGAGACTTGGTTTGGGCCAGTACTTCCGGCTGACAGAGATTGATGCCATCAAGCTGGCATTAAGGAGTCATGACTGCGAAGGGATCACACTTGAGAGACTGAAAGAGAACCCGGGCGGGATCAGGACCAAGAGCCCCGCGATTCCCTTTGCCGATCACCACTTCCTCACACAATCAGGTAAGGTTGAGCTTTATTCCAAGATGCTCGAGGACATGGGCTTTGACCCCCTGCCCTTCCACGAGGAGCCAGCTGAGAGTCCGGTATCCACTCCAGTGATCTTCAAGGACCACCCATTGATTATGATCTCTGGCAGGCTGCGGACCAGACTTCACTCCCAGTACACTACTGTAGACGTTGGCGCCGAGGCGAAGAGCTACTCTGAGTGTACGACTTGTCAGAAGTGTATCAAGGAATGCGAGGATGAAGCGATTTCACTGCAGCCGCCAAGTCTTGAAGCGTTGCAGGGAACAACTAGCAACGATTCGGTGATTCATGCTAGAATGAGGAGTAAGCTGAGTGAGCTCGTCAGACGGCTTGCAGTCAAACGCTCTGGGGGCGTCATAGATGTCCCGAGTGGCGTCACCGGCCTGCTGATACCGAAATGGAACTCTGAGAAGTGCATTGGCTGCAGAGAGTGCAATCTAGACTTCTGTCCGTTCGACGTTGTCACCGAACCAATCAGAATGCCGCCAATGAATGAAACCCAAATACACAGGACGTTCCTGAGCATGAACCCGAACACTGCCGATAGGCTCGAACTTGCGGATGGGGACCTGGTCCGTGTCGAGTCTGTTCGAGGGTCCATCGACCGCGTGAGACTCGAAATCAGCGAGGACATAGACCATAGGGTGGTATGGATTTCAGATGGCTGGTGGGACCGAGACGGTAACATCAACCTACTGACCGATGACAGGCACACGGCGTTCGGGCATACACCCGGCTTCAATTCGGTCCTCGTCAGAGTGTCGAAACAGAAACAGGAACATGATGGGCGGGCTTCGAGGGCATGACTGGTCATAGAATCTGACAGTCGTCCCCATAGACGACTCCTCTTCGACCCTGTGACTCGTGTCCCCTTTCTGTTCATCTGTAAACACTTGTATGACTGCTACAGACTCAAATGGGATGAGAGGTTCGTCTGTAACACCGTTCCCTCGCTCATCCTTGATTATCCAACGGGCATGGGCGCCCACATCATTGAATGGCAATTTGGCCAAGCAGGCTTGCCGAAAAGTGGTCGAAACCGACCAACTGACAATGCGCTCTTGTTTGGACAAGGGGTTTCTTACGACCCTTGTGATGACCGACAGGTCAACAGGGCGTACGGCAAGTTTCGGGTTTCTCTCGGGCTTCTGACTCGTCTTGGAGGAACGTCGGCCTTCACTGAGTGATTTCCAACTGAAGGGCATGTTGTGCCGTGTCGCGTGAGATGTTTCCTCCTACTTCTTGTCGGGATTAGCACGCTTCTCCAGTGGCCAGACTGGTTCCAGCTATCCACCCTCTTACTGGGGATTTGGCTGTACTGGCGAAGGCAAGCGGCACCTCGGAACATGCCTCGTCAAACGCTATTATTCCTCTCACTTCGATGTGGGCGCTTCTTTCACTCAAGGTATGAGCAACCCGGCACCAAAGATGTAGAGTGTCGAGATGATGAGGTGCAACACGCCCAATGGAGTCACCACTTTCGTGAATTCCCACCAAGTGAGAGGCCTGTTTTCCTTCTCAGCAAGCGACACAACGACCATGTTTGGTGCGTCTCCAAATGGGATGACATAGCCATTGAGGTTTGCTCCTATGACCAATGAAAAAGGAACCACTGGGTTGAGGGCGCCGAACCCGGTTGCGACAGGAGCTAGTAATGCAGCAACAGGAATGGCGTCAATAGGAGACAGGATGAGACCGGGGAGCCAGATCAGGATGGCTGCCGCAATGAATATGTTTGAGCCGACGATTGTGGTCATCCCTGTCACAATGTCGACTATGACGCCTGTGGCCTCCATGGCAGCGACCATGCCGAACAGACCCACAACAAAGAAAATAGTGTCCCAAGATAGCCGGTTCAGAAGGTCTTTGGCGCGACTGAACGACAGGATTAGCAGTCCCGCTGCTACGAGAAGTGCAACAACCGCAGAATCCGCAGGCGCAAGAATCATGCCAATCATGAGAATCACTAGTGCAATCAAAGAAACATAGAAGTCAGAACGCGACTTGATCATGACCTTTGGATCGACCATGAGGAGTTCGTTTACATGATCTGTCGGTGAAGGGAATGGAGCATCCTTCAAGTATCTCAGCATGTACCAGATTGTCACACCAAGGAGAACTAAAGACAGGGGCATGAGCACAACGAACATCAGACCTATGTCCAGCTCGGCCAGAAAGACGATCAGCAGATTGGGCACTGATGCTATCGGAGTCGGAATCGATGCGAAGTTGGCGATCACGCACTCTGCCATCAGGAAGGGTTTGAAGTCGGCGTCAAGACCTTTGCATATCTCAACAGTGAATGTTCCCATTATCAGTACAGTTGGGAGCGGGTGGATGATCAGAGATATGACATACACCAACACCATGAAGAGCACGAAGATCTTCCGGACATCCCCGGCGGTGCGAATAGCTAGGATGAGGGCGATGTACTGGAACATCCCTGATGATCCAACAACTGCTATTATGATCATCATGGCCGTGATGAACATGATGGTGTCCCAGCCGACTAGACCCATCATCAGGTTGAATGACTTGCCGCCTACAATGATAAGGACAAGCGCTGAAAGTGCCATTCCGAAAAGGACTACTGCAGTCTCATTGAACTTGCCCAGCAAGAGCACTCCTAGGGTGGCAATGAATATCGCCAGACAAATGGCACCGGCGATTTCCATACTATTCGCACTCCTGCGACCAGAGCGACTTGAGGGCAGTACCGCTCAGGGTGGGTAAAGCTGAACAACTCCAGCAGATAAAGAGTCTCATGATGGTGGCCAAGGCATTTAGCGATAGGCCATGGCACAGTCGGAAATATGGCTGCAGGAATCGGATTGCCTGTTCACCGATTCCTGCCGCAACAGATACTGACCGATGACAGGCATACTGCGTTTGGCCACACTCCGGGCTTCAATTCGGTTCTTGTGAGAGTGTCCAAACACGAGTGGTAACGAAAAAGGCTGACTGTCAGGGCGCGACTAGTCATAGAATCTGACAGTTCTGTCCATGGATGACTCTTCCTCGACTCTGTGGCTTTTGTCTTCCGTCTGTTTGTCCGTTTCCACTTGTATGACTGCCACAGAGTCACATGATGTGAGGGGCTCGTCCGTGATATCGTTCCCACAATCATCCATGACTATCCAATGAGAATGAACGCTTACTCCCTTGAATGGCCATTCGGCCAAGCAGGCTTGCCGAAAAGTGGTTGAAGCCGTCCCGCTGACAATGCACTCTTGTCCAGAAAAGGGGTTTCGTACGACCCTTGTGATGACCGACAGGTCAACGGGGCGTACGACGAGTTTCGGATCTTTCTTCGGTTTCTCATCTCTCTTAGGAGTGGGTCTAGTGATCCTAGATCGTTTCCAGCCAAAGCGAACGTGCTGTGTCATTCGTTCTGTCACTTCCTGCTTGCTACTGTGGTCTGTCTGCCCTTCGACAAGTCCGACCAATCCTCACTTCCTAGCTCTCACGATTACTGCTTCCGGAAGGAAGCGGCACCCGGAACTGTGACTGCCTGACTGCTATTATGCCTCTCCACAGATGGAAACGGATGGTCGGTTGAGCTGCCCACATCGTGTTCGATGTCTGTATTCCTCACGTGACCCGTAGGTGGGTCCAGACTACCCAGTAGAAAGAGCTCGTAGTGCCCCCGGCCATCACAATAGCATAGCTACACCAAACAGATAGATTGTTGCTATGACAAGGTGAAGTATTCCCAGAGGGAAAATAGCTCTTGTGAACACGGTCCACGTGATCGGTCGACGGTTTCTCTCAGCTATGTCCAGTACGATGTAGTTGGGCGCGTCCCCAAACGGGATGACATAGACTGATGCATTCACCCCCACGATTAACGCCTGAGAGACGACAGGGCTCAGCGTTGCCAGCACAGTCCCTTGGGCAACTGTAGGCGCAAGAAGCGCAGCAACGGGCACGCTATCCATTGTTGACAAGACGAGGCCTGGCAACCATATCATCATGAATGTGGCTACAAAGACGTTATTGCCGCCGGCTACTCCCAACGCGTTCACCAAGTCTTCGACTACGCCCGTTGCCTCCAGTGCCGCCACAATCCCGAAGAGGCCCACGACAAAGAACACTGTATCCCAAGACAGCCGGTTCAGTAGGTCCTTTGCCCGGTCAAATGACAACACCAATAATGCCGCAGCAACAAGAAGAGCCACGATAGCAGACTCATTCGGTATGAGCACAAGACCAGCCATCAGTACGGCCAAGGCGAGCACTGAAACATAGAAATCAAACCTCGAGCGTATCATCACACTTGGCTCTACCATGAACAAATCACTTGTAGCCAGAGTCGGGGACGGGGCGAAGGCGTCACGGTAGTATCTCAGGAAGTATAAGATCGTCACAATGAGAAGGAGCAGCGATAGGGGGAACAGGACGATGAACATGAGACCTACATCCATCTTCGCCAGGGAAACGATGATCATGTCTGGGATGGACGCTATGGGCGTGGCGATTGAGCCTGAGTTGGCAAGGACAGCCTCTGAGATCAGAAACGGCCTGAAATCGATGTCGAGCCCGTTGCATACCTCAACTGTGAACGCACCCATTATGAGTATGGTTGGCAACGGATGGATGAAGAGAGATATCAGGAACACCAGTCCCATGAACATTATGTACAGTTTCTTTGGGTCGCCCTTGGCTCGTCCGGCGATGATCAGGGCCATGTACTGAAACATGCCCGAAGAACCTAGGACTGAGATGATGATCATCATCGCCATTATGAACAGGATAGTGTCCCAGCCAACGTAGCCTAGCACTACCGAGAATGACAATCCTCCTATGACATAGGTCACGACAGCACAGATGGACATCGACAAAAGGACTATAGCTGTTTCATCGAACTTCGTGACTACCAGGACTGCCAGAGTCACAATGAATATGGCGAGGCATATGACTCCAGCGATGTCCGTTTCAGTCGCGCTCCATTCTCCATTGGAAAGCCAAGATTCGTGTGCGGCTTAGGGTCGGGTTGGACCAATGCCAATAAATAAGTGTCTTGTACAGGCTGCGCTCAAACAAGCTGGTTGCGGGCTGTATGGACACTAGAATCGAACACCATGCACGTATCCTCGTGCAGTGGAGCACCGAAGTCAAAAAGGGAGACATGGTTGTCATCAATGCGTCGCCAGACGCGCACGACCTTGCTGTGGCCGTCGCAAGAGAGGTTGCCAAGGCTGGCGCCGCCTCTGTCGTGCTGATGGCGAGTGAAGAGATCACACGCGCGCTCTATGATGGAGCAGATGACGAAACCCTGAAGCTCTACCCAAGGCATCAAGAAGCGCTTATCCAGTCCTGCGATGTGTACATGATGCTCAATGCGCCCATGAACACGAGAGCATTGGCGGCGGTCGATCCCAAGAGAATCGTGACCGTGAGCAGGACTATGCAGAAGATCTCGGAAATCAGACTGTCAAAGAGATGGTGCCTGACAGTCCATCCCTGTAGGACACTCGCTCAGCAGGCGAACATGAGCTTGGAGGAGTACCAGAACTTCGTCTATGGTGCCACGCTCATAGACTGGAAGAGCGAAAGCAAGAGCCTCTACGCTATGAAGGAACATCTCGAGAAGCACAAGGATGTGAGGTTCGTCGGTCCGGAAACAGATCTCTTTGCATCCACCGCCGGCCGTATTTGGGTAGCATCAGACGGAAAGCACAACATGCCAAGCGGCGAGGTCTTCACGGCACCTGTTGACAACAGTGCGGAGGGCAAGGTGTATTTCGACATACCCTTCCTGCAGCAGGGGAAGGTCATAGAGGGTGTGCGGTTGAAGTTCAGCAAGGGCGAGGTCGTTGACTACTCGGCAGAGAAGGGCCAAGAAACACTCAAGTCAATCATTGAGACCGACCTCGGCTCTCGGCGGCTTGGCGAGATGGCGATAGGCACAAACCGGGGCATCAAGCAGTACACGCTCAACATGCTGTTCGATGAGAAGATAGGCCAGACAATTCACTGTGCTCTTGGGAACGCATACAAGGAATGTAATGGCACGAACCAGAGTGCGGTGCATGTAGACATGGTCAAGAGCATGGTGCAAGGTGAAGTCATCGCAGGGAACGAGAAGGTCTACTCGAAGGGCAGATACTTCTACGAACAGAAACTCGGTCCATGATGGCGGCGCCTCATGCCTCACCGGCATCAGTTGCATGGCTCGGTACGTTTATGATGGGCGGCGGTATGGAAGGTCTTGGCGATGGGAATGTCTGCCCAGAAGGAACGATTGGCGAAACTGGTTATGGATGAGGACCTGAGTTCGGTCGTGATACTAAGCACGAGGCTTGGAATGGGTGAGGACGAGGTCAGATTGATGCTCCAGCAACTCGTGACTGAGGGGGTTTTGAAGGGTCGTCTAACACCGGACGGGCAGAGATTCTTCAGAGGGGACCTCAGAGTTTCGAGTCGGGCCACGGTTTCTTCTCCCGAAGAAGAGCCCGCCTTCATGAGATACAACTCAAGACCTGGCAAGTACGCTGCTGTCGTAGGTCTTATAGTCGTCGTGTCGGGATATGTGGTTCTCACCTTGGGGCATGGCGGCATGGGTGCGGAAACCCGGGGAATTGCCGTGATGCTCCTTGGATTGTTCATTCTCATTCTCGGTTGTTACTATGTTGGCCGCCGCAAGACACCTTCTTGAACTCCGTACACAACGACCCGACAGCACAGCTTAAGTGCCCGTTGCAGTCTGACCCGCCTGACGGAAATCAGAATGCTGGATCTCTTCATTGAAGCCATTGTGCTGATTGCATGTGGTCTAGGTGTTGGCGTGCTGGCGTCTATGCTTGGGGTGGGAGGAGGTATCATTCTCGTTCCGGTGCTTATCATAGCCTTTGGCCTCTCAGCGTCGACTGCTCCTGGCACTACGCTGGTGGCGGCACTTTTCGTGGCGATGGCAAGCCTGATCCCATACTATCGTCAGAGACCCCGTCCTATCATCCCTAAAGCAGGCCTGCTTCTGGCAATTACTAGTGTTCCTGGTTCTCTCATTGGGGTGTGGCTTCGTGAGATTGTTTCTGACGAAGAAACACTCAGGCTTATGTTTGCCGCTATTCTGATGCCTATCGCTCTGAAGATGCTGTTCACCAAGAAGAGAGGAAAGGCCGATGCCACATCCGAAGTTGGCTCATTTGACCTCTCGGGTGTTTCTCAAGCGAGGATTGGCTATTCACTAATTGGTTCTCTCTGTGCGGGCATTCTGTCCGGGCTGCTTGGCATAGGTGGCGGTGTGCTCATGGTCCCTGTCCTAAACATGATGATGGGACTCCCCATGCACGCGGCAGTCGCTACCTCTATGCTAACGATGGTCTTCACAGCTACCTCTGGCACAGTGATGAACTATCTTGCAGGGCAGATACACGTGTTCTACGCATTGACGATTAGTCTTGGCATGGTCGCGGGAGCTCAGTTCGGTCCCGGTCTGGCCTGCAAGATTAATGCGGTCCGACTGAAGCAGTTGTTCGGGGTTCTCTTGGTTCTTCCACTAGTACAGATGGCCCGGCTAGGGCAGCTCTGGTTGGATCCCAGCGGTGCTGATTTTGTGAGGGTGACAATCGGGAATACTATCATCTGGTTAGCTATAGTAGTGCCAGTCGCCGTGTACAGAACTGTTCAGTCACGCCGAGGGACAAGACCCGATGGACTGTCTCCCGAGAAGTGTGACCTACCGACGCCTGAGTAGGATGTGGCTTTTTGATGTTTCAGGGCAGTCATAACGAGTAATGCTCCATTGATGAGGTCCGAGCGGGCTTAGCGGGAGTTAGAGTACACATGGTGTGCCCTGCAGGTTTGGCGACCTGCTGGCCCTTGGAAGACTGGGTTATGCGTCCGGCAACCTGTTTCTTTTGGTGATTGCGCGCCCCTCCACTGGTGCTTTTGGCAGCCAAGCCTCATGAATATCCAAATGAGATCCTCTTGAACGGACCACAGCCTGACCAACAATGACTATGACTGCTATTGAAACCAATGTAACAGTGACGCTGAACGGATCCCAGGTAAAAGGAGTGTCAGTTGTGGCCGCGTCTTCTTTCCAATAGTTGTAGAAATAGGGACCATGCATGGGATTGAACACGTATCCATTCATGCGTGTGCTTTCTACGTGGAAGTTCTGAGCTTGGAATGCCCAAATGTAGGCACATTGCTCAACAATGGCGTCTTGTATTAGACCGTAGAGAGACATTCGGGTTTCCGAGTCAAGCGTGCTTGCCGCGGCTGAAATCCGGCTGTCTACGAGGGTTGCATTCCAACCGTCAGATGCTGCCAGACCAATCCTCGCGGCATACCAACTGGTGCTCTTGACGAAGGGCTGAATGTAATCGTCCGGATCTGCGTAGTCGGGCAACCATCCCCAAGGATAGACTGATAGCTGCGTTGTTACGTAGGTAGGTATGTAGTCTGGATAACCGGCCAAAACCAACTCTATGGTCAAGGGTTGAGACAGTTGAATGGCTGCCGGTTGAGCAAGCACAGATTCAATGCAGTTCTTGATTAGTGAGCAAGTTTCCTGGCTGCCAGAACGTGAATCATAGATGAGTTCCAGATTGTAGGACATGTTGGCTAGGATTTCTTCCAGTCCCGCAGCCATTGCGTCATTCCATTTCTGTACAGCCTTTTCCAGGTCATATTCGTACATGAACAGGCTGTCGTTATGTCCGAGCATACCTTTGGGGATTGGTCCCTGAGCCTGTACACCGAATCCATTCAGAACCTGTCCAATGTATGACTCATAGTCGAAGGCGTAGGAAATGGACTCTCTCACACTTCTCAACGAGAAAGGGTTCTGAACGATTTTGCCAGAGTTATTCAGCTGGGGTTTCATGTTGATCCCAATGTACGTCACTCGGTAGGACAGCTACTGACACCACAGCTTGATCCCGGGAACCTTGGACTTTAGCGTCCCATCACCATTTGACCCGTTGACGCCGTTCCATATTTCGCCGGAAAGGCTGACAGGCCAGTCGCCACCGTCGCTACTCCCGCCCTTGAGATGAAGGATCCTATCGTCAGCAAGATTGTTGGTCATGATGAAAACTGAGGTACAGTTGCCTGCCTTTGGATTGTCCGCTTTTGCCTCGCTTGCTCTCCAGTAGAAGGGGTTCAGTTCTAATCTAATGTAGGAGTCGGGAACCCATTCCGCCACCATGTACGGACCGGTGCCACAAGTATTCAGGTCAGCATTCGTGTTGTGGGCACCGATTTCGGCACCACCATTCGCTTCAACCCATGATGGGCTCATCATCGCACCGACCTCGCAGGTGATCGCCGCGAGGAATGGAGAATACGCATTGGCCAGTCTCAGCCTCACGACGTAGGTACTGAGAACGACTATGGCACCCGTGCCAGCATCATTTGTGGCCTTCCAAGCTGTGTAATTGCTCACATGCTGGGGGCTACCCTCACCATAAGCATAGACTGCGTCCTCCACTGCCTGACCGCCGAGGATTGGCTCAGCGAGTATCCATGCTGGGCCGTCCCTGTCGAAGATTGCCATGACTCGCTCGAAGCTGTACTTCACACAAGACGCGTTGAACGGAGTGCCATCGTGGAATCTAATGCCTTGACGCAGTGTAAAAGTGTAGTTCAGACCGTCTGCCGATATCGCCAAATCCTCTGCCAGCAGTGGGATGCTGGGGGTCGAATCATTCGAGTCCCATGGATACGTGAACAAGGTTTCATAGACATTGAAGAACAACAAGGCACCGAATGTATCATAGTCGACGTGTGGGTCTAAGCACTCAGGACTGCCCACGGTTTCCCAGACTATAGTGTCTGTTGGAGTGGAGATAACTGGGCTGTAAAGCATGGCTCTGCGGCAGTTTTGCGACTGGGCGGGAGCCAGAGGAACGACTCCCAGGATACTCAAGGTGGCAATCACAAGCAGTTTGGATGCTCTTGCCCGCCTCAATGCCCAATTCTCCTTTCAGCGACACAGGGAAGCAGTGACGACGTTTCAGCAGCTGGGGAGCAAGAGCGCCAGCCCCTCTTGTTCACCAGAGCATATTGCACTGAGTTCGCTTATATCCGCGATGACACACGCAGACCTCCAGAGCTTCTGGGATCTTCAGTCACAACTAGCTTCTCTCCCCCGAGGGTTTTTGTGTTCATGCTTCCTAGATACGATGGGCGTATTCATGAAGACTGACTTGAAGAAGGAACTCAAGGACCTATATTTTCCATCGACGAAAGCACCCACCGTTGTCAAAGTGCCGAAGATGAACTTCCTGATCATCGACGGCAAGGGCAGCCCGAATGACAATGAGTACCAACAAGCACTCGAAGCTCTATTCGGAGTGTCCTACACTCTGAAGTTCATGCTGAAGAAAGACGGCGTGATTGACTACGTGGTCATGCCACTCGAGGGCCTCTGGTGGACGCGAGGGAAGAGTGGGCTCGACCTCACCGACAAGGCCCACTGGGAATGGACAGCCCTGATGCTTCAACCCGAACCAGTGACCAAAGCACACGTAGACAAGGCGATTGACGAACTGCGTAAGAAGAGGAATCCAGCAGCACTTTCGAAGATCAGGTTTGAACCCTTCGACGAGGGTCTGGCTGTTCAAGTCATGTACATCGGTCCATGGGCTGATGAGAAGCCGACGATAGAAATGCTGCACGCTTTCGCTAAGGAGAAAGGGTACACGCTGCGAGGCAAGCATCACGAGATATACCTCAGTGATCCAAGGAGGACCGCACCAGAGAAGCTCAAGACGGTGATACGTCAACCAGTAGAGTAGTCCGCACGTGAATCGTTATATGGGAGTCGGCACTTGCCTCAGTTCCAACTACTACAGACTGAGGCTCAACATGAATGACGAAGTATAACCTTCAAGGCAAGGTCGCAATAGTGACAGGTGCTTCCAAGGGACTTGGCGAGCAGTTCGTACGAGCTCTCGCCGAGTCTGGGGCACATGTCCTGCTGGCCGCCCGGACTCTTGACAAGATGCAGAAGATAGCCACCGAGGTCTCTCGAGACTACGGTGTCAAAGCGATTCCTCTTGCCGTTGATGTCACAAAGGAGTCAGACATACTGAAGATGGTTGACACGGCTGTCAAGAAGCTCGGCACCGTGGACATCATGGTCAACAACGCCGGGATGTACGTTTTCAAGCCCCTGCTAGATCAGACACTCGTAGACTGGAACCTGGTCATGAATGTGAATCTGACTTCAGCCTTTCTTGCATCGAGAGAGGTCGCGAAGGTGATGATTCCCAAGAAGTCCGGCTGTATAATCAATACGAGTTCCACGTTTGGTCTTGGGGCAACTGAGTTCACAGAAGTCAGCTACTACGCGTCAAAGGGTGGACTGATTGCCATGACAAAGGCTCTGGCGGTCGAGCTCGGCAAGTACAACATACGTGTCAATGCAATTGCTCCAGGCTTCTTCCCGACCGATATGTCGATACAGGCGCTCACTGACAAAGCGCTTCGTGAGCGATACATCGAACCACGGACAGCTCTGTTCGACCCAAAGACTGGTGGGCGTCTGATGGCCCAGAACGAATGGATTCGGGGAGCTGTCTGCTTCTTGGCAAGTGACGATGCTAGATACATAACGGGTCATACGCTCGCGGTTGACGGCGGTTGGTTAGCATACTAGACTAAAACAGTGAATGCAGGGTTTTGGGAGTCTGACACTGACCGGACTCCTCCCTTTTCTTCTCGTTCTGTATAACGTGCAGATCTCTTTGACTCAAAGAAGAGCCTTGATATGGGAATTAGAAGTCCCGCACGTCCGTCAACATGTTGGGGTGTTCATGTGCGAGCGCTGCCCTTTATCCAGACAAGTGTGTTCATCGATGAACGATATGCCTTCAGCGGCAACCAACTGGCCACGTTCTGGGATTACATGCTGAACGCGCGCCTCAGTCCCGAGGAGATGCAGGGAATCACCCTTGAGATGCAGCACTCGGAAACCACGTTTGTATTTGAGTCCACGCGCAGTGACTGTGTTTCGAAGGTGCGAATCTTCACACCGGGAAAGGAGATTCCATTCGCTGGACATCCTACCTTGGGGACAGCCTTTGTGCTCCGATACAAGCGGCTTGTCAGTCCTGTCGACAGAAAGGTGACTCTTGAACTTGGCGTTGGTCCAATAGCTGTTGATTTTCTGTCAGAGGACACCGTTCGAATGGCCCAAGGCAGGCCGAAGTTCACCAAGACCTGGGATGACGCGCAGTCGATTGCCAAGGCATTGGGCCTGAAGGACAGTGACGTTTCCACAGCCTATCCAATGCAGTTCGTGAGTACTGGAATGCCTTTCCTGATAGTCCCGCTCCAGTCTCTGTCTGCAGTCCAGAGAGCAGCGCCGAACCCGACTATAATCCTTGAAACACTTCATGGACAGGCATCACAGGAGATAGTGATATTCAGCGACGAAACTGTCCATCCTGATTCGCATGTACACGTGCGCATGTTTGCACCTGGCGCGGGTGTGCCCGAGGATCCGGCAACAGGCAGTGCCGCTGGGCCGCTCGGCGCGTACCTGATAGAGCACCAAGTTCTTGCGAATCTCAGACCCGAGCAAGCGATCGTCATAGAGCAGGGTCACGAGATGCGTAGGCCGAGCCGTCTGGAAGTGATGATCACGGGTGACAAGAGCAGATGGGAAGTGTACGTTTCTGGGAAGGTCAGGCTTATCGCTGAGGGGAAGCTCTTTGTCAGGAATAGTGCCGGCCGAGCATGATCTCTAGGCGGCCAAGCCGCACGGGAGCGGCCCAGAGTGCATATCAACTCAATAGTCAAGGGCCGTCATGGGGAGCCAGATACCTACTCCTGGATTCTGCTCAAGAGCAATCTCGATTTGTTTCCGACCTCGTCCCGCCAGAGTGCCATTCGTGTCAGGAGACCATGCTCTTGAGCAGAATTGCCATCGCGATCTGAAGCGCCAAAGCACTGGTGTCCTCATCAAGAGCTGATTCTCAAACAGTACCTTTCGCATCGCAGCCGAGAGGAACACGGCCATCTTCTCCTCGCCACCACAATAACCGCCATCATGAATGACTGTCACAATGAGGAGGTGACAGTGAAAGAAAGGTTAATACGTGATTACCCAGAATGGACATTGATGCCCATGTTGTTTCCCGTGGTAGTTACACGAGAGGGCAAGTTCTACGTGGCTCTTGCCCCGGACGTTGATGTAGCAAGTCAAGGAGAAACCATACAGGAGGCTCTCTCCAATCTCAAGGAAGCTCTGGAGCTCTACTTACAGGACGAAGATGCGATTCGCCCACAGATCAGTGAAACACCGGTTATCACTTTGGTTGAGGCTTCACCTTGAAGGCACCCATAGTATCGGGTAGGAAGCTGATAAAGTATCTCTCAGAGCACGGCTTCGAGGTCGTGGGCAGAAAGGGCTCACACGTTAGGATGAAATAGAAGGCAGCTCCGAGGAATCTGATTGCCATCGTCCCTGACCACCAGGAGCTAGCTCAGGGAACGCTTCGTTCGGTTCTACGTCAAGCAGGGATCGCGTTTGACGATTTCGTGGATTCCTGGGACAGATGAGGCAGGCGTCTTCGAACCTGTGTCTGAGCGTCACGGCGTGCTCATCAGAAAGGACTGCGAAATCCAATGACAGAGGAGCAGTTGGCACCTCCTAGGCAGTCGCCACGATGCCAATCCCTAAGTACAGATGTACGTACGTGTATACGTATGAGTAGGACGGGCAGAAACAGACCTCAAGAGAAGAGCAAGATCACCTTGAGCCTTGACAAGAGCCTTGTCGAGAGGATCAGGTCTGAGCTATCAAGCGGAACAACCCTCAGCGGCGCAGTGGCAACTTCACTGGCGAACATGTCATCTGAGATATTCCTTCAGAGAGTCGCAACCGCACTCGGGCTGAAGAAGGAGGTTCTTTCGCCCCGAGAGATTCTAGCGATGAAACAGCGCGGTCATGGCCGCAATCCTCATTAGGCGGTGACGGTTCGATGAGAACAAGACTAAGAGTGCCATTTGAAAGTCACAGGGGAGTGTGATGGACTTGGCGATTGACGCAGCCATTCTTGTCGGCCTCTTCGTGGTCGCATTTGCGCCCTTCTGGGTGCTCGCAGTTGCTTACGAGATGACACAGATATACAGGAGGAGAGTGAGTCGCGGAGAGTTTGACCCCGCTGCCCAGCATATACCGGCTCTCGTCAGATTGTTTGGTGCCTCTGTTCGAACAGTCCGGGCCAGCCTGATAGTGAACTTGGGCGGAACTGCCTTTTTCTTCGGAGTCCCCCTGCTCGCAGTCTGGGTGTTGTGGCCGGAGGCTTTTGTCGAAACCTTCCAAGCTCTACAGTTCTGGATAGTATTCTGGATAGCCATAGGTCTGGTCAGAGTGTGCCTATACAGCCCGGATTCCACGGGAGGATTGCGTCAGGGACCCCGCGCGGAGAAACCGCCCGAGCACTCCGGGTCTTCAAGCTGATGCGCCGGTCTTGATGACACTCCACGGTCCCGACGCATCGCAAGAGATACTTCCGAGTCTATGCGACCCGCCGACTTCACATGGTCTGCCCCTACTTGACTGCATGGAGTTGGTGAGGTCAGAGTTCGCGGTCCGCTGCACGCGGCACTCCCAGTCGTCAGGCTACATCTACACGTCCTTCCAGAAGACTGCGAAGATCTGGTGGGACCCGTGGCAGGGCGGTGATGGTGCCATATACTCCACAATCGATGGGTCTGGCAGCGGCTATCCCATAGCAGAGGTCAACAACTGCTCCCGCATCATCAAGTACGTGGTCACAGTCGGACAGAGGTACTCCTCGTACTCGCTGGTCGACATGCGCGTCCATGACATCAACGTCGTCGCTGACCTGACGAGGCATGACCCCACTGCGCCTAATCCGGAGGAGAACGATGGGACTGTGAGGGGTTTGAAGCCTTGTGCTGCGGCTGTCAGCTTCGTAGATAGCATGGTCAGTATGTCCGCATCGAACACGGTTTCTTGGTGGACTGGCTGGTGGCCTGTAATCCATGTGAAGACGTTTGGGAGTCTCGAATCAGGAGCGTCATTCAGTTATCAAATCGCTGTTGACCTGCTTGGAACGGTCAGTCTTGAGGACATGAGTATCGCAACTGCTCGCGAGGATGGCTACGATGATGCCACAATTCAGGCTATGGTCAATCAGGGTGATGCCGACTTCTTGGCCGAGCTTGGAATGGGCCTTACACTGATCGCTGCCGAGATCATACTTGTCGTGGCGATAGAACTCCTTATGCAGAGAGCGGTCACAACCTTACCCACGCCATGGACACTAGCCATATTCGCGATTCTCCTAGCTGCGTACGTCGGACTCGTGCTCTTAGCCCTTCAGATGATATACGATGGCTTGGTGACAGGCAGACTCACCGCATTCGTGGCTCTGGAGTTACTCTTTGTCGAGGTCGGCATTCTTGGAATTACTGGATGGATGTCAAACTCTGTTCTGAGCAGGACTTGGACGAAGTGGTGGCACTGCAGAGGCCTATGGTATGGCACAGGTACCAGATCACGTGTCACATACTATCTTTCTGTCCTCGTGGTTGCAGCAAAGGTTCTGCTCTTTGCGTTGGTCATGAGCACGATACTAAGATGTATTAATGTCATGTACGGAGGTCAGCCATAAGACAATGATCGGCACTTTCGTGTTCACCTGCTCTTTTGTGCTTCTCACGCTTGTCGGTCTTTGTGACAAACTGGCTCGCAGAAGCAGACATCGCTGGGTTTCTAGACTGGGTGGGCTGCCCCGCAAATCGCGAGGAGCTCATTTGGCGGCATATGGAACCTTGGTCACACTCGCATGGTTTAGCTTCTATGAGCTCGCCATTGAGTTGAGCGGTCCTGCTGGCTTCTTTCAATCGTTCGTTCAACAAACCCCTCTCACAGGCTGGTTGTTGGTTTGGGTGCTTGCTATGGCGGGTCTTGTTCAGTGGAATGTCTTTAGGTTTCCTGTATACAAGTATGAGGACGACCGCCTTGCAAAAAGGAATCGGGCTTTGGAAGAAACCGTTGACGAGGCGCCATCAGCCGTCGAAGGAATTGAGCGCGCGATGAGCGTTTTGAAAGATCAGAGGAAGGAATGGGACCCGATAGATGCTGAGTCATTCTTGAGGTATCTTACTCGACGCGATGATGAAGTGGGCGCCGAGGCTAGGCGGAGGCTCATCAGAGTCCGGAGAAAAGAGGAAGACCAACGTAAGAGCCCGAAGGAGGACGGCATATGACTGCTTATATGCTCCTTGCCATGGTCTTGTCTGGAATCGGAATCCTTTGTGCACTGTACGTCTTTTACAGTGCTAGGTCTGCAAAGCGATTGCCAATCCTGAGTGGGTCTGCAAGCGCCTATTTTGACTCAATCAAGAACCTTGAACCTGAGGAAGGCATTGACTACATTGTCAACTACATTAGGAACCCAAAGTGGGGCTGTCCTTCCGGAGATCTACTAGACTTCCTCATTGAGATGGCAGAGCGAAGTGACGGCTTTGGTGCTGTGGCGCGCAGAAAGATGAGGGAGCTTGGTTTCCTACCTGCCCCGTAAATCCCCACAGACAGCGGCGCGATGGGACTTAATGGTTTCAACTCTATGGCTGACGCCATTGCCCTAGCCATCGTTCTCGGAAATGACCCGTCGAGGGATGTTGCAGAAGGCTCATGTAGTGCACCACAGGCGTGGACTCTCTGAGTTACCCTTCGATGACAGTTCCATTCGTCTTGCCAGAGGGATACCGAACCGAGATGCTTCATTTATGCCTTAAGAAACATGGGCTTAACTGAGATTGAAGTGCAACAAGCCTTTGTCGGAATTACATTGAACGCAATATGTGTTGCCGGAACGGCTATCTTCACGCTTTACAACATGCCTGCAGGACTGAAGCACTTCATGAACTACTTCAAGGGCACATATGCAAGGTTTCTGCCGGGACAGCCCGGCTGTATCGGCAGAGGGAATGTGGTGGTACTTGTGACGACATTGGCGCTGATTGCTATGACAGTAGTGGCCTTCGTGGGCCTTGTCGAAGGATGGTGGTGATTGCATAGATGTCAAACGTCATCAAACGCTCAGCCTCGGGGGTCCACACTCAGGAAGACACTGACTGTCCGTCAAGAACCGGAGAGGAGTAGCCGTGGTCTTCGAGTCGTTCTTGCCGTTTGTCTTGAGTCTTGCACCACTGCTTCTGGGGTTTGTCTATGCGTTTGCGGGTGGAGGAAAGCGCAAGATGATTCGTGAGAGAGGAGTGAGTCAGGTCCTCGGGTTTGGGAGTTGGTTCGCACTGAACGTGAACACAAGGAAACGGACCGTCGTATACTTCTGGACTGTCTTCTTTTCTCCCTACCTGACTTTCCTTCTGACTGCTTTCGTGTTTGCCCCTGCGATACTCGCGCAGTCGCCGGCCTTTCTCAGCTTTGGTATGTTGTCCAGCACGGTAGGTGCTGTTGTCACTGAGAGTGTTCGGCACAAAGTGGACATGATGCTCGGGCAGTCGGAAGAACCAATGTCGACAGGCCACTCCCAATGACATGAAGTATGGTTGGCGGCTGAGGGAAGAGGTGTGTGATAACACAATATCTGAAACATGTGTGAGTCACAGGAGTGGAGCACAGGAGATTGTGTTAGTGGATATGATGTTTGAGAAGTTGCATTGAGACACGTGGCTGGTGTTGTTCTGATGGCCGCGAACATATGGCTAGTTGCTGCAGGCATAGGCCTTATCGTCTGGTTTGCGTTACAGGGCATTGACACGACTTGCGCACATGCTGCGAGTGTGACAGAGTACTTCTCCTACTTATCTGATCCTTCGTACTTCGAGGGCTGTCAGGTCTTAGGATGGAATCTGTTCTTGGTGTTTGTGAGAATCTTTCTTCTAGGCGACCTTCATGCCTTCGTGCAGTGCAACTTCATTCAGCTTGTCATCAAAAGCGACAAAGGCCGCACACCCCTGCTGTCTGCATGTTTCAATCTGAAGCGCGTCTGCCAGATAGACATGATAAGCAAGAACTAATGGAATGCTGGCGGCGATGATCTCCCCAAGTACGGGCACAATCTCGAGTTGTCCGAGCCCAGCTAGGAGACTGACCTCATTGTAGAGTGACTCGAAGGGCTGGTGGGCATCGCGAATCACCTTTCTTCTTTGGTACTTGTCGAAGACTACGGCAGCCTCCCCTATGTTCCACTGAGACATCACGAGGACGACACTCTTACGATAGCTCTCACTGAAAAGAGAGTCTATCTTCTCGGAGCCCTCCTCCTCCAAGTAGCGTTTCACAAGGGCGCTAGTGTCAAGGTAGACCCTTTCTATCATCTATGCCTCATCTCTAATCTCACGGACAACTTCCTCAGCCCTGAGACCGCGCTGTCTCGTCGCTAGAATCTCTCGGGGGGACATAACCTCCTTCTTTAGTTCGAGCGCGGATGCGACTGTATCAAGGAATATCTCAGATGACATGTTCGCCAGTGATATCTCCACTGCGCCGCTGAGGGTCTCTCCGCTTGACAGCTCAGACCTGATCCTCTCGACGAGGCTTTTGTCAAGGCTCAGGGTTATCTTGGCTTTCTCTTGAGAAGGTCTGTTTCTGACAATTCCGCTCATACGTATGTACGTACACACGTCTGTACTTAAGGATTGGCCTCCTAGCGACCGTCTAGGTGTCAATCTACTATGAAGTCAGGTATTGTACAGCCACTATCTGAGGAGCCACGAGGGTAGGGGTCAGGTCGTCGCCTCTACCCTGTGGTTTCTGCTTTCTTCGCTTTCAGAGCGTCGAAGTCAGGGTCGATATTGATGTACAGCAGGATGATCGCCGCAATGCCGAGGAAGGGCGCGAAGATGGGGCCCCACAACATGAGTCCCAGGACATTGCCACCGGTCGTTGCCACTGAGTAGTCCATGAGCCATCCCAGCAGCAACGCTGAGCCAGCTTGGAACAAGTTGAGGGGTACACCAATGAAACCGGTGTACATCCCTGACCGACCTTGGCCTGTTTCAAGTTCATCTGCCTGTGCGATGTCAGCTGGGACAATGTAGGACATGAGGTAGTAGACTGCCATGCACGCGGCCAAGGGAATGAAGAACAGGATGGCCACAACAACATTCGGTATGGTCGGAATCAGCCCGGAGAGGAAAGCTGTCGCAGGCAGTAGGAAACCAAGAACGATCATTGACATGACCATGGACTTGCCTTTCCCGACCTTCTTGATCACTTTGATCCATAGGAAGAGGAAGACCATGATTGCAATGAGCAGACTGATAGCCGGAGGCAGCAACAGGGAGAGAGTCGTTAGCAGGAGGACTTCTCGTGCGAAGCCCACTATCTGAGCAGTGAGGGCTGAGAATGAGAAGGACAGGAAACCCACAGCGAGCATCCAGCCAACGTAGTTGCGGTTCCGCAGGACAGTCATGGTTTCAGCAGTGATGCTCCGTTTCGGAATCACTATGCCGGGCTTCTCACGGATCCAGATTATCGAAGGCAAGTAGAATAGTACCGTGATGAACGAGAACGCGAGGACGAACATCAGACCAAAGTTGCCCAGTCCCGGCGCCGGGGAAGTGACGAATAGGAGTGGTGTTATGAATCCGAGCACGACTCCTAGGCCATTGGCGATCCAATTGGCCGTATTCTGCATGCTTGATACAAGAGGTCTCTCATCTTCGTCAGTTATCTCGGGCAGCCATGCCTGAAAGGCAGTGAGCAGGAATGCATAGAAGAACTTGAACGAACAGATTGTGGTGACGTAGTAGCCGAAGACCAGGAGTTCGAGTGCGGGATTCGTCGTGTCCAAGAACCAGTTGGGCACGAAGAGCAGGAATCCGGTGATAGCGAGACCCGGGGCCCCTATGATCACGAAGGGTTTCCTGCGACCCAATCGAGTCTGGACCCTGTCGCTCCAGTAGCCCGTGAGCCAGTGAGTCAGGCCAATGACTACGTACGAGAGCGCAAGGGCGACTCCTGAGAGGAGCCAGTTCAGTTCAAAGAACTCACCGTAGATATAGAAGCTCGTGAGCCCAGTAAGGGTCAGGAGAAACGACGATCCGAACCGACCCATACCATAGGCAACTTTCTTGTAGAACCGCAGCATCATCTGTGCACAACCACCAATCCAGCCCTACAACGGACTCTGAATCCCAAGAGGATTAGGAAAGCCGGCATTTAAGCGATGCGCCAGACCATGCCCACTCAAGGAAATCGCTACAACACCCACCGTACACCGGATTCTCATTTCTTGGTCTCTTGGTTATGGCGCAAGAGTCTTCACTCTCCGTCAAGAAGGAATCCCGACTACACTCTCACATCTTGGTTCTCATAGGCCGCCGGATTCTCATCGAAGACTGTCTTGCAGTGAGTCGCACAGAAGTAGTATCTCTTACCTTTGTACTCACTATACAACTGCGAGTTCGCAGTATCCACATCCATCTTGCAGACCGGGTCTATCGCGATACCAGACCTTGTGCCTGATGGCTCAATCGTGCTCTCAGTTGTGGCCTGCACGACTCGGGGCCTGAACCTGCCGAGCAAGAGCGCGTTCGTCACTACGCTGACACTTGACAAGGACATTGCCAGCCCTGCATACTCTGGCCTTAACACTAGACCTGTGAACGGCAACAGCAGGCCCGCAGCCACTGGAACCAGGGCGAGGTTGTAGATCATCGCCCAGAAGAAGCCCTGTCTAATCTTGCTCATTGTCTTGCGGCCCAGTTCAATTGCCGATACCACGTCAAGCAGGTCGTTTTTCACGAGGACAATGTCACCGGTTTCGACCGCGACATCTGTTCCCGATCCAAGAGCAATCCCGACATCAGCCTGGGCCAGTGCAGGTGCATCATTGATGCCGTCCCCAGTCATTGCGACGACTCGACCCTCGTCCTGCAGGGCCTTCACTCTGTTCGCCTTGTCAGCGGGCAGAACTTCCGCCATGAAGTTGTCTATCCCCAGGTTCTTGGCGATTGCCCGGGCCGTCTTCTCCTTGTCACCTGTTATCATCCAGACATCGAACCCAAGTTCCTTCAGTGTCTGGATTGCCTGGGCGGATGTGGGCTTGGCCGCGTCAGCGATTCCTAGAATTGCCAATGCGTGTCCGTCCTTCGCTGCGTACACGACTGTCTTGCCTTGGTCTTGGAGAGCGCCCGAATGAACACTCATCTCATCAATGTCAATCGAGTTCTCCATCATATAGCGGTCGCTGCCAACAAGCACAGTGGAGCCGCCCAGCTCAGCACGAACTCCCATGCCAGACTCGGAGATGAACTTCTCCACCTTGTCTAGTTCGATGCCATTGTCCTCAGCATAGTGAACCACCGCCTCAGCCAGAGGGTGCTCGCTGTTCTTCTCAATAGAAGCCGCTATGCGAATCGCCTCATCAACCGTGACACCCGACGCTGGGATGATGTCTGTGACCGTCGGCCTGCCGATTGTTAGCGTCCCCGTCTTATCGAAGGCAATAGTATCGACCTTTGGGATGACTTCGAGACCCGCGCCGGTCTTGAACAGGATCCCTTGCTTGGCTCCTCTACCTATACCAACCATCACTGCCGTCGGTGTGGCAAGTCCAAGAGCACAGGGACAAGCGGCGACCAGCACTGCAATCGTGAAGCTCAGAGCACGATCCCAAGGCGCGTTGACCACAACTCCCCATATGATGAAAGTTGCTGCTGCTAGGACCAACACTATCGGGACGAAGACCTCTGCGATTGCGTCCGCTTTTCGTTGGATGGCCGGCTTCTGCGTCTGAGCCTCTTCAACCAGCTTCACTATCTGAGATAGCACGCTGTCCTCTCCCACTTTCGTGGCACGAACCCTGAGCACTCCGGCCTTGTTGAGAGTGCCGCCCACCACCGACTGCCCAGTCTTCTTGCTCACGGGCATGGACTCGCCTGTGATCATGGATTCGTCGACGGTGGACTGACCATCAACGACTTCACCATCAACTGCGACCCTGTCACCCGGCTTCACAAGGACTATGTCACCGACTTCAACATCCTCTGCAGGAATCGTCATTTCCTGCCCATCACGCTCGACCACAGCGACTTGAGCCTGCAAGCTCATCAGGCTGCGTATTGCGCGGGAGGTCCGGCCTTTAGCCATGGCCTCCAGCGTGCGCCCCAGAAGGATGAAAGCGATCAGCATTGCAGCCGTATCATAGAAAGCTGAGTACCCTTGAAGGAAGAATGTTGCCGCAACGGAATAGAAGTAAGCAGCACTTGTGCCCAGCATGATGAGTGTGTCCATGTTCGTTTTGCCATGCCTCAGACCCCGAAAGCTCGACTTGTAGAACGGGTACCCCGAGATAAACTGAACCGGAGTCGTCAACAAGAACATGGCGGCTTCCGGTGAGAGTCCTGCAGGTAGCAGTGGATCTATGAATCCGAGCATGATGAGCTGGATTGGCACAGTCAGTATGACTGCCAATGCTAGGAGCGTCGAGTAGTATCTGATCTCCTTCTCTCTGGCTAACGACTCTCTGTCAGTACGCGCCGCAGTGCCTAAGGCGACCTCATAGCCGAAGTTCTTCACCGCCCTCTGCAGTGTCTTGGGCATCACTAGGTCTTCGTCGTACTCTACAAGAATCCGTCCAGAAGTGAGATATGATCTGACCTCTATCACACCTTGTGTCTGCTTGAGTTGTTTAGACAATTCCCCCATCTTCGCTTCATCGGGATGCGGGTTCAGAGTCATCATGATTGACGCTCTTCTTGCTCTGTATCCTACCGACTCAACTGCTTGTTCGAGCGCCAATCTGTCGACTCTGCTTCGCTCGTATTCCACCACTGCTTTCTCATCGAGGAGGCTTACACTTACGCTGATGACCCCGTCCTTTTTCGATATGGCCTTCTCAATCGTCGCCACACAAGATGCACAATGCATGCCTTCGATGTTCATCGAAAGGCGTTCCTTTCTTGTCTCCTCTTTGACTGCAATGCTCATGGCTGCTTCACCTGCCGACAGAAGGACAGTCATCACTCATTAACTATCGTTAAACCACGTCCGTGAAGAACGCTATTAATGGTTTCGGTTGGGTGCACATCACTGCGGCTATACCATCACTGATCTGAGGAATATGTGGCTAGCGCACGAAGTGGCCAGGTTCCTCGGTGTCGGCCTGCTTCATCATCCGAAGCAGTTCTGTGAAGGTCGTCTGGACGTTCTCACCAGTCTTTGCAGAGGTTTCAATGAAGTATACAGGTAAGCTCAGCTTCGCCTCGAAGTACTCCTTGAACTTCTGGCCTTCCTCTTTGGTCACCCTCTGCGAAGGCGGCACGTTGGGTCTGAGGTCGGTTTTGTTTCCCACGATAACCGTAGGAGGCAGCACTCCCATGTTCCTGTATGCTTCGACAAGCCATTTGGAGGCGTTCTGGAAGGAGTTCCGGTCAATTACCGAATACACAAGGATGATACCGTTACAGCCGCGATAGTAGTGGCCTCGTACCCTCTCGAAAGTGGGCTGCCCAGCCAAGTCCCAGATGATGAACTTCACAATCTCCTTTTCGAACAGGACGCGCTTCGTGGCAAGGTCCACACCGATTGTGGCGATGTGGCCCTCGATGAAGTCATCTCCAAGATAGTTACGCCTCATGCTTGTCTTGCCTACGGCTCCGTCGCCTATCAGCACAGCCTTCAGGATTCTGCTGCCATCATCTTGGTCCTTCACTTTTTCACATCATCCTCGGCGATTCATTGACGACAAAGGCTGCATCGGCTCCCTATTCTGAGGTCATATATCTTGCCCAATGGACTAAAAGATTCTCCCCAATCACCGCTTGTTTACAGAAGCTGAGTATGCAAGTGAAGAGATAAGCCTACCGAGTTTCCGGTGGTCCTCACAGCCAAAGGTCAGTGCTCAGGTATTTCAGCCCACTGTCGCATAGAAGGACCACGACCGTCTTCCGGTCAAGTTCCTCTGAAAGAAGCTTGAGGGCTGCCGCGACGTTTGCACCTGAGGAAAAGCCTGCGAACAGACCCTCTTCCGCGGCAAGCCTTCGAGCGGTTCTGATGGCCTCTTCATTCGTGACTTGCACATAGCCGTCCACGCGGACTCCCTCTAGAAACTGCAGGTCGTTCATGGAGTATCCACCACCTTGTATCTTGTGTTCGGGGTTGGTGACCCCGCGTCCGGCAAGGACGGCTGCGGTCTCAGGTTCCACGGCATAGCATAAGGTGTCTGGATTGTGCTCTTTCAGTGCCTTGGACACCCCTACATAGCTACCGCTCGATCCTATGAAATCACAGAATGCGTCAAACCCCCCTCTTGTCTGTTGGATGATTTCTCTGCCCGTGTGCAAATAGTGGGCCCTCCAGTTACCATCGAGATGAAACTGGTCCGCGCGGAAGGCTCCCAGTTCTCCTGTGAGTTTTTCAGTTTCCCTCTCAACAAGAGCCAGTGAATTGCCTGACACTTGACCGGGCGGTGCGCCCGGCGCTTGGTCAACAAGAACCACCCTTGCACCTAGGGCCCTCATCATTCTGGCCCTTTCAGGTGAGTTACCTTTGCTCATCACGGCAACAAAGGGGTATCGTTTCACTGCACACACGATGGCTAGGCCAGTCCCCGTGTTGCCGCTTGTCAGTTCAATCACGGTCTGCCCCGGCTTCAGGGCTCCAGAGGCCTCTGCATCCTCGATCATCTGAAGAGCGATTCGATCCTTCTTGGAGTAGCCAGGGTTGAGAAACTCGAGCTTAGCCAGAACGCGGCCCCGTACTCCCTTTGTGTTTGTCACAAGTCTGCTCAGATTCACGAGCGGCGTGTTGCCGATTGCTTCCACGACGGACTTGCATGTACCTCTGGTACGACTCATGTCAACCGACTCTGTGCAGTTGTTCGGGACGTGTCGTCAGAACGCACGTTCCTGAATGAGAGGAGTGTGTCCGCTCTTATGAACGTCATCTATTGATTTCTGTTGAGTAAGACGGACCAAAGCATCTGTCACAGAGTCAGTGCCTTCTCGATTGCGTTGGTCCTCCTCTCTGAGGCTAGATGCGTTTCTCCTCGGCTTGGTTCACTTTCCCGCAGGATGGACAGGTGAAACGCAAGCGCCCGACCCAATGTACTTGCTCAGAGTCCAATGGCGAGCCGCACTGGCTGCAGAAGGGTGGCATCTCGTAGGACACTGATGGTGCGCGGTGTCCGGACACAACGGTGCTGGAAGAAGTGAAATCATCGTACGTGCCTGACATGATTGGAAGGTCCTGTGTGGACTTGTCAGACGGTCGCACCCATGATACCGCGGCCACGAGGAGCACCAAGACACCAACCCCAGCCATCGCAAACGGGACCCAGACAAACAGAGATGGTGATGGTCCCGGCCCCCAGTCCGGCCATGATTCGGCGAAGTCCATGAAAAGGAACCCAATGCAAACCGTACTAATGATCCAAATCAACATAAACCCTGCGAATAGGATTCGACCAACGGCTGAGCTCGAACTTGACACCTGGTCCCAGATCTCCTCTCTCACCGGGCCCCGCCCAATGTCATCTCTAGAATCACTATCCGCCTGTCGCCTTAGTTGGCTATTATGCTCTATTCGGGAAAAGACATTAAACATAAGAAAGACAATAAGAATACGGAGGAAAACACATTGGGTAAGAAAGGAAAGAGTGTTAAGAGACCGAAGCAAAAGAAAGAAAATAGACCAACGTCGAAGTCCAAAGGTCTGAAACCTGAGACTTGAGGACCCGCCATAAATGGAGGAATGGAACACATGACCGACACTACTTGGTGTAACTGCTGCAAGAGAGTCATTGTCCAGTTCCGTGAGGTGAAACGTATTGGGGTTTGACTACGTCCACGAGGTCGAGCTGTATCGGCAGCTCATAAAGAAGTCGAACGCTCTAGGCTTTCAGTTCGAGGACTCCTCAAAGCAGCGTGGCCATTCAGACCTGATAGACGCTATTGGTTACTGGAACTATATCCCACTGCCAACAATTGAACCAAGGAATGAACTAACATGAGCGACAAAAAGGACTACCATTTCTTTGAGATTCCCACCGACCTGAACCTCACAGAGCCAACCTAGCAGTCAGAACAGCTAAGACAATCGTGAAGAAGACAAGCACTGCTGTCAAGACGGTTATTCTCTTCGTCCACTTCTCTGCTGCTCTCTGTGCTGCATAGGACTTCTCTTGAACCCCGTATGTGATCCAGAGCCCTGCCACCTGTAGGAGATTGATGCTGTTCTGCATATAGTGGAGTGACTTGTCTCCTTCTTCACTCTCCTCATGCATTGCGCGGTCTCTTATCTCTTCAATCCATTTTGCAAACTCTCTGAATTCCATTGTTCATCTCATGCCCTCTAGCTTCTTGATGACGGTCCTGTATGTTTTGAGCGCGTCCTCCTTACCGCCCTTGAAAACGAGATTCCCTGACTCGCACATCCGCATCTCGTTCTTGCACCACTTGATCACATGGTCAATTACGTCAGCGTTCATCTTGGTTCAGAAACACCTTAGTTTCTAGGCTTATATGCGTCACACTCGACGGAACCTAGAAGTTCAGAAGTTGACTGTTCGCAGAACATCCTGCATCTTAGTTGTTGTGTGCTCTACACACGTTACAATCTGGATGTTGTGAATCCTGCTCGCTACTTCGACCACTGACTTGAGTGGTCTATTGGTCCTCAGCCCTTGTTTCTGTAAGACGAACCTCCGGACTTGGTCTACTGTCGCTTCGAGCACAGGTCCAGTGCTATCATTGCGTGTTGTTTTGTCTTTCCATATGCGAAGACAGTAGCCTGCTCACACCACGAATAGACAAAAAAGAGGATTCCACTTCAAGTCCCCACAAACATGGTAGATCTCTACTTCGGAGAACTTGCGGCCCTCGACGTAGCAATGGCCGTAGGCACTTGTCTGGCTGCATCAATCGTCATTGCAGCTGGATACAGGATGTCAAGGGCCGGCGCCCCGAAATGGACATCAAGAAAGCTCATTCACTCCGTAATTGGAACTGTGATAGGTCTGACCATTGTTGCCTATTCAAACCTGAGTGGACCCGCCCTTGCGGTCGGACTCTTCGCTGTTGTTTTGATGTATGCTTGGGCTCACAACAGCAGTCTGATATCGGAGCTGTTGCTGTCAGGAAGCAGAGAGGGGGAGAGCGGCCTGAGCACCTTCGTTGCGGGCTTCGTGGGCTTGCTCTCGTTTGCTGTAGTTTTTCTTCTCTTCTTATCTCGACCAGAGATATTCGTTGCAGCTATTCTCGCCGTGTCTTGGGGGGATGCTTCCGGAGAGGTCATAGGTAGAACCTTTGGCAGGCGACTCGTCAAGAGGCGGTTCAGGAATAAGTCCTTGGAAGGCTCTCTGGCTGTGTTCTTCTTCACTGCGCTGTCAATCGTGGTTGCCATGATCATGTACTCGGACGCATGCCCATTCTGCTTCATACTTCAAATACTCACAGTCGCAGCCGCAGTGAGTGTCACCGAGGCCTTATGCACGGGGTGGCGCGACAATCTCTTCGTCCCGCTTGTCTGTGCTTGTCTTATTTGGCTGTTGATCTTCCCTTCCACACCGTTGCTCTAACCATGAGCTTGGTGCACAGAACAGGCCTACACCCGGTCGCTTACTCTGGCGATACCGGATTCGCCCAACTCACACACGAGCTTCAGTTCAGACAGAATGCTGGTCCAGCCTATATCGTATCCGATGGCATCCTCGGGCTCGCGGAAACCGTAGTGATGCAGAGACACAACAGTGCTGTCCTCGGCTGCGTCGAATCTGACGTTGACTATGGTTTCAGGTTCGTCCTCATACACCCATGAGAACTCTATCTCTTTCTCAGGGGACATCTTGCGGAAGAGTACCGGACCCTTTCCCTCTGCCCACCATGTGTAGATTCCCGCATACTGACGGTCGACTTTTGGCTTCTCCGCACGAACGAAATGACGCAGCTTCTCTGGGTTTGTGAAGACGTCGAATGGCAACGAAGGAGGAGCACGAATCACGACACTCTGCCGGACCTCCTTCGAGTCATATCGGGTCATTCTCAGCGGCCTATAATCGGAGTAGTCAAAACGTACAGCTGGTTCTCCCAGTTCCAGTACCGACTTGAAGTTCGCAAGTAGAACGCTCCAGTGTTCGGGAATATGCAACTTGCTTGCAGACACAGGTATCGCCCCGTGTTTCAGTTCAAGGAGTGTCCAGGCTGACTCTTGGCTGAACCTGATGATGAACAGGGTGTCAACTCCCATGATGCCCCAGCTACATAGCATGGCTCTGCCATCCATGAACTTCTCGATTCTCCATGTGTCTTCAATCTCAGAGTTCGTCGGGGCATTCTTGCCAAGGAATCTTATGTAGCCGCCTTTCCGTATGTCAGAAGTGACCTCGTTCCCAAGCCATTGCAGCATTATGAGTGAGTCAAAGAAAGTGCCCCAAACCTCAGCAACAGGTTTTGCCAGCCGCATGCTGAGGCGAATCACCGGTAGCCCAGGTTCCTTGTCCTCGCCCGTCACTATCCTCAGGCCTCTTGAATTTGGGTACTGTGTCGAATACTTATTTGTGTGACGTATGCGGACTCAAGTGAGCACAATCAGGCAGCCTGCCGACCCTTTGGACAAGACTGTCAATATGGACCACAAATGAACCTAGCAGCATTGCTCGCTACTCCGTCATCCTGAGCAATGCGACAGTAGCTTCGCCTGCGAGCACGGCTTCGCCCCTCTGATTCGTGCATTCGGTCTTCAGCGTGATGTGCTCCTTCTCGTCGTCTTTCCTGACAACTTCAGCTTTTGTTGTGATAGTGTCACCAATCCTGACCGGACGCTTGAAGCTAAGGCTTTGACCCAAGTAGATCGTACCTGGACCGGGGAGTTTCATACCAATCGCGGTGCTGATGAACGATGCTGTGAGCAGCCCGTGTGCTATCCTTCCCTTGAATATGGTCGTCTTCGCCCACTCCTCGTTGAAGTGCAGAGGGTTGAAGTCGCCTGTCAATGATCCGAATGTTTCAACGTCCTTTTCGGTCACTGTATGGACAATCTGTACGGACTGCCCCACTAGCACTTCTGAGTACTTTGTCACTTTCATTGTTTCACCAGCTACAATCCATATTGACGCCGAGTTCACAAATGTGTGGGGCATCTTGATGCTGGGTGGCATCTATTCACAGGCCAAGTTGAAAGCCTTGTGGTTGCAGGAGCAGAGTGTCCTGTTCTCTCATCTGAACAGAACAACCTAACCACAAGGCAGAAGAATATGTATGCGTAGAGGCATAACGTCTTATCAGACACCAGATGACCGCCTCAGGCCCGAGGTCACGACTCAATGTCGAAAGCACGTCCATCTCACACGCGCGATAGTGATGCCACAAGGGAAGAGATACTCAGGTATCACGCACTTGTC
>Ga0315284_10001077_pt1 | contig 38330 bp, 29 predicted proteins | sample YL17G09_16_MG_FD_203696 | JGI IMG/M metagenome (GOLD analysis project Ga0315284, IMG submission 203696) | Sediment microbial communities from Yellowstone Lake, YNP, Wyoming, USA - YL17G09_16 | ecosystem: Environmental > Aquatic > Freshwater > Lake > Sediment | place: USA: Wyoming | collected...
ATATGCACGGAACGTATCAAGCTGAGCAAGCTGATTACCATACTTTGAATACGCTGAACACGAATGAAGACCTGTCAAACTGTAGATGCTGCAGCTACACCCTTATTATACACACATCGTACAAAGTCCTGATCTTTGGCATCATTCTATCGTGGTTCGTGTTTAGCGGCCTGATCTACGCGTACTACACACAGCCGTATAACATCAGCGAATACGTACTGTACATCTTTTTGTTCATTACGATCGTAGTCGATTACATCATGATACACTTCTACATCCGGGTTCGACGTAGAGCGATTCTGCAAAACTTTTTGAATACGCACGTACATCCCAAAATGGCATACGAAACACAGATGTAATTTTTTCTATAAAATAAGAAAATCAGATACGGAACTTGATGCAGATACACGCTTTCTGTTTGGCATCCATGTCCTCCGACCCTATCATGTCCTCTCGTATCATCGTAATGTTGAACAGATCCAAATTAGTATTCAGTTCAGTAAGAGTCTTCGAAGTATTACTACGCTCGAACTCGTTATGCAGTAGAGTATCGCCGATGTACACGGAATGCACGATCCAGCCTACCATATCGCCGTCGCACTCGTCGATCGCGCTAGACATATCGCTATTATCATCATTGCTATCGTCGCTATCACTGTCTCCACTTTCAACATTATTACAATCCGTCAGACTGTTATAATAATCTACTATGCTCTGTAGGGTCTGACTATGATCGAACTTGTCTATCCTCCATATATCGTACTTCTCTTTGCCGATCCGCGTCGTTTTGTAATGCACAGACTCGCCGAACGCGAAGACAGAGCTGGCTAGATTGAACGTCCCGTATCTGTATCTTGCGCACGTATCGTATGTACGTAGATCAGCAGGATTTAGGATAGAGCGGTACACCAGCTTACAAAACTCCAGAGATATCAGGCCAGACACGATGGATGTTGTTGTTGCGATGGCCGGTATGATCTTGCCAGCTGTCCCTTTTACGAATAGCCTGTCCTCCGGTTTGATAGAGTAGTTCGATGCGCGTAAATTCGACACCAGAGCCAAAAAATCGACGTGGTTATTCGAATCGTCGTCCTTCTCGAATACGATCGGCTCGACGTTTGACAATTTCGTGCGGCTTTTTTCTATGAGACGCATAATCTGCTGCACCAGCATCGCACGATCTATATCTGCTTCTACTTCGGCCGTATTCTGTATGTCCTCACACGGCACGGGATCCGGCGTCTTCAGAGTCCGTACAAAGTCTTCGAACTTTTTGATCTGATTCGTACCGTACCTCTGCTTTTGTGCTATGCCTATAGAGTCTGCGAATATGTGGGCAAATTTGATCACGAACCCTATGTGATCCGCGTTCTGCATATCGAACGTAATAACTTTCGGAAAGATCTTTGAGCCAGACCAGAATAGCTCGCCGTCTACCATGTGATCGAACGGATACTTCTGTATGAGCTGAGAAATCGGGTCTACGAACAGCCTGTGGAACATATTGAAGCCGTATCTGATACAGTATTTGAAATTCGAATTCAAAGAGTTTGCCAGCAGTTCGAACAGCTGCTTTTGAATAGAAACCAGATCCACTGTACTCTTGTGTTCTAACATGCGTAGTACATTACTATCCGCCATCAGACTACGATACGTAGATTGCGGCACGTTAAAATACTGCTCGAACACAGATCTAGCGTACTCTATAACATGCTCGAACGTAGAGGGAAATAGCTTCAGCGTACAGACAGGAATTACGTCTTTCATCTCGACATCTTCGAAAGATCCGTACGACTCCGTTAGATGCGGCACAACGACCTGCACAGATCCGATGGTGCCCAGAGTACCGCACTCTAGTAACGGCTTACCAAACTCAACACACCTACCGTCCATGTACTTCCGGGCCTGCACGTTGTCCAGAGCGTTGAACACGATAGACAGGCCAGACATGAAATTAGAATCGTACACGTGCTCTGTCTCTTTGCACACCTTCGTAAGCTTGGGCTCTATATTCAGAGTCGGATTGATCTGCTTAGCCTTGGCCGCTGCGACAACAGATTTCGGTTTACCGATGTCCTCAGACCTGAATAAGAACTGACGATTTAGATTCGACAGCTCGATCGAATCCATATCTGTCACAACGATTTTGCCCGATCCATCTGCCCCAGATCCTTGATCTGATCCGACGCCCATCAGAGCCAGATTCTTCAGATGCTCGCAGCCGACAGCGCCAGACCCTACAACGAATACTTTTTGACTTTGGATCTGCCTCAGCATCCGATCGCCGAATATCCGCCGGATCCCATCGTATCTGTCGTACTTGTCCTCTGTATCTTTGGTATCTTTGGTATCTTTGGTATCTTTGGTATCTTTGGTATCTTTGGTATTTTCTGTATCGGGCAAAATATCCAGCCCGTCCAGATACAGCATCTGACTGATCGGTTCGTACTTATGCGATACGGCTTTTATGACCTCTTGCGCCCCGATAGAGCCGATGACCGAATCTATGCCGCATAACCGGCCTCGGCAAGTATCGTACAGCTTGGAAAAGATTTTGCGCGATTTACTATCGACCATCGCACTATTACCGTTCGCTAATCGTATCAGCTCCTGCTCGTAGATATTCCGTGTAGAGCGCTTCGTCAGATCTGCCGTCAGACTTAGCGCTCTGTGAAAAGCCGCCAAGTATAACGGCCTGTCCCAGTCTACCGTATCGAACCGTACGTAGTCAGAATTTGACGCGTACGGCTTATGCTGCACGATGATCTGCATTTTGATCTCTTCGAATCTGACATTCTGCAGAGGCTGCGTCTCGATTTTTATCGGCTCTGCACGTTTAGCGTACGCCATGCGCTGCATAGGATCCGGTATATTTTGGTACAAGCACACGGTGAAGCGATGAGACCCGGCAGATCGGATAATGTACGTCGTTTGATCCAAACCATCGACATTTCCGCAGATCCGTACCACATCACCCGTATTCAGCTTATGCGGTTCGGCTGTACAAAGAATATTACGATCGACAGAGCTGATTATAGTAGTCTTGACAGGGTTGCCCGTCGCATCTAATACGTTATGGTTCACAAAATCACAAAACACTCCGCCCATCAGACCGTACGACCAGATGCCGATCGTCTTAATCGGTTTTGTATTCGCATTAGATCTGCAAATATTGTTGTAGTACGCGAATTCGTCTGTCAAATAATCTGCAAACACCACAACATCGTAGTTCGAAAATTCTTCCAGCCCGATAATACGATCCATTTTGATCGTACGCACGATGGTAGTCGGATTCAACGATGCCAGATTGCGCCGAATCTTTTCGAATACGGCAGACGGATCGAATGATTGATCCGAATCTGTTTCTGATTCTACGCTCGACATTTTGACGTCTGTCTCGTCGCAGTAGTAGTTCGACGCTAGATCTGCGTACTCTAATCTGAAGCATCTGGAATGCAGATCGACAGTTCCGATGCCGGCCATAATTGCGCACTTCGCCAGCTCTAGAGCCGGGCCACTGAATCCGCGCTTGGATGTGAGTAAGATTTTCGACTTAATAATCCGGCTCATCGCGTCCTTGCCGTACGTCAGAGTCTGCCTAGAGTAGCGGTTATCGAAATCGTTATTCTTTGCGTCCATGTTCGGTTGTGTCTGTCTTAATTGCGCCAGATTATTACTAGTCTAGCGTTAATAAATAAAGTTCTCAGAATGGCCGGATATCAATTTTTTGTGCTTTATTTATCACAAGGTACGACGGTGTACTTAATCAGACACCTGTCAGACCGTTCGGTGAATATGGTTTCGGCTTTGATGGTACACAGTTTCGAAGCTGTTTCAACATCTAGAATCTTGTACGACGATTCGATGATACAGCCGACCTCGGGTGTCCGATCCGCCATAATGTCTGAGATCGGATCGCTCATAAAAAGATTCGTCGTGTTGAAACCCTGCTCGGTGTCTGTCATCACATACTGATTATGGTTGTCTAGCTTTCTCAGATGCTCTAGAACTTTGTACGGATAGACGTAAGACAGATAGTGCGATGACTGACATGTCAGCAGAAGCATCAGCATGAAGCTTGATAACTGTTTCTGTTCGGCATCTATCGCATTCGAATTCATATTAGAACATATTTGCGTCTTGTAATTCGATTCAGACATAATAGCGAACAGATCGTCTATGCTGTGATATGTCTTGCCGTTTGCCTTAATGGTCTGCCTGAAAAAATCGCACAGAAACTGATTTACGATAGACTTGTCGGATTCGTACGATTCGACGATGGAATCGATAAAAGTCTGAGTACTAATACTGTACACGATGCTCTGCGGTTTAGCTGTGGCTGTGAAGTACGGCACTAGGTCTTCAATATCTGCGTCATGTGATGTGTCACGTGATATGTCATGTGATGTGTCACGTGATATGTCTTGTGATGTGTCTTGCGATACAAGCCGCGTATCACCTCGCACTATAGACTCTAATATGCCCGATACTTTTGCATCGAACATATCGGATATTCTGATCTTATTCGTCAAATAAGACATGTACTCTTTGTCGAAATAGCTGTTGAGCTTGTGTTCTGTGATCGATAAAGACAGCTCGCGTGTCAAGCTCTGTAGCTTCGAAATCAGCTTGTCCGTCTTGGCATTTTTTATATGAGACGTATAACCCTCAAGGCTCGATATCAGCTGCTGCTCGGCCTCTAGTACGACATCATTATTATTGTTGCTCATTATACTATGCGCGTATTTTAATCGGATCGGGTTCGGCGGATAAATAATCAATTTTATTTTATGCATAGCATGAGCAGTATGAGCAGAATGAACAGACAGGATATAGACATCCGATTCGGCTCGTCGAAAGCGTACATAAAACACGCACCGATCGTATTAAATGCAGCGTCTAGTACAGCTGATACAGAATCGGATTCGGATTCAGAAGAATTAATATCGATCTTGTCTACCGCATCGCCTATGCCATCTGTATCACGTGTATCACAAGACGCGGTATTCGACAGAACTCTGTACAAATCCGCAGTCTTGCATCTGATATCTGTATACGATGAAACAGAATTAGAATCGGAATCAGACAAATCAAACGAATCAGAATCTGAAGACTCTGATACAGATAAAATAATACGGCACATCACGGATCAGATCCGGCCGCTATGGTACCAGATGAAGAGCGGTGACTACGTTGAGAATGTACTTACGTCATCTGTATATCGCGTCGTACGATCCGACTCGTCTGACCTTTCGATCGTGTTGCGTAATAATTTGACACTAAAAGCTTTGCAGATTCCAGACGATCTGCCGGATCAGGCCGATTGGAGAGCCATGTATGTCAATAATTCGCATGCTAAAGCGTACGGCAGATCAAGCATGTTCTAAAACAAAATTATAATCAAAATACTCTAGCCTACCTACGTAGACTTGGCTCTGTTCTCCGCTTTCGTTACGATGGTCAGCGTCGTCTCTAGCTCTGCATTAATAACATCCAGCGCAGCTTGTACGATCTGCTCAGCTTGTGCAGCTTGTACAGTTTGTACGGTTGGTGCGATCGGTACAGCTTGTACAGCTTGTACAGTTGGTACGATCTGTACAATTGGATCAGCCTTTACAGACACAACAGGTACAGTAGGTACGGTTGGTACGATTGGATCAGCCTTTACAGACACAGTAGGTACAGTAACTACCTTAGGCATCGCACAAACACCGGCCGTCTTGACTTTGTGATCGGGGTGTGTGCAGTAGTAGTCGTAGTTGAATTCACTTTTCTCTTCGATGACGATGTTGCACACCATGTCGTGTGTCGCAAGAAACTGAATGAACTGGTTGTCGTTTGCCTGATACATTATAGAGCCTTTCGGTACGACGATCTTAGAGCCCTGCATGATGCGGAAAGTCTGATCCGCCTCTAGCCGCTTAGTGATGCCGATCTTGTCGATTGATGCGCTAACAGATACCGGTGTACCTTCCTGCAGCATCAGATCGTACTGACACTCTTTGCTCCGAACATTGATATTCGGCCTAATGTACGGAACATTCGCCGGGGTATTAAAAGCGTATTCATTGTCACCTATCACGACGTACTTGACACCGTTGTACATAACTCGCACAGAGTGACAGATCACAACAACTTTACGCGCCTGCGTTGAGATGTAGAAATCCTTTTCAGTTTGCTCGGCCGGATGCCTTACCCTGTCTATCGGGCACAGCTTTGTGTTTGGCAGCACACCGATGTGGCTGATCTCATTCGTCTTGTACACCTTACGGTATTTCTCGGTGAGCTTGGCCGACTTGGTTGATTTGGCTGATTTGTATGAATCAAAAACAGACCGCGCCTTCTGAACCATAACTGTGTACGTCCTGACGATGAGAGGGCTGAACAGTTTGAGCAGGCACACCAGTACGATCAGCACAACAATATCAGCCATATCGAATGTGCTGATCGATGATTGTGATTGTGATTGTGATTGTGATCGTAATTGTGATCGGAACCGATTTTCCTGATGAGCTTTGAGATACTCTTCGTGATTGTACGCGAATTTTGACATTGTGCAAAGTGTTGCTGTGTTGATATATAAGCTCTACGAAATATACCGTACAGCTCTAATAAAGTTCAACTTTTTTCATATGCCCGTATCCATATTATGCTGTGATATTCAGCACCTTAATACAGTTCAGCGTCAGACATAGCACGTTATTAATCCGCACCACCGTCACGAAAGCCAGATCCGGTACACCGATCTTCCCGATCTCTCTTGTACTAATATCTGCGCGCCGAAGTTCTAATATGGCATCCCGTTGAGCATTACGCTCTAACTTGGCTGCGATTATCCGATCCTGCTCTTTTGTTACGGCTTTGATCTTTCGCTTCGAATTGCTGGTTGAATTGACCTTGTCACCGGTCTCCACTTTCGCCGCCTCTATCTCTTCTTTTGTTACAACCTTGCGCGATAACCAAAAAGGTTGATTCTTTTTAATCTCTTCGATCTTGACGAATTTGGCGGCCGATGCCGGGTTTTCGGATCTCTTGGCTACGACGCTGATCTTGGTATTCGGCTTCGGTTCGGGCTTTTTATTGCCGACATAATCCGGATCTCTGAGCATCGGCGGCGGTTCTAGCTGCCGTTCGTCGATGCTTATGGTTGGCTTGATTTTTTGCGGCGTAGTATAGACAGCTAAACCGGCCGGTATTTCGTACTCGGGCTCCGACAGGTCTAGTATGATCCGCCCAGATGTCATCGGTACGAAGCGGTACATAGAGTTCACTTTGCTAATAATCACATCGTCGACCCTGTAGTCTGAGAACGATCTGTCTAGAAACCTAACTCTAGACATCAGGCTCGTATTATGAGTCTCTGCGACTTTAGCCGATCCGTTTACAATCCTCAGATCCATACTGCGATGTACAGCCGTCTGCTGCGGTACCTGCTTGAGCCTGTACTGCTTGTATTTCGACATGATAGCCGATCTAATGTTTTGAGCATTGTATCGCGTACTGCTAGTCAGAACGATCGGTTGAGATCTGTTGGGCTTCACGAACGAAATCGGCAGATTGGTATTCGACCCGCTGCTGAGCACAGACGATACGTCCGACTTCTCTTCTTTTGTCTTAATCGATCTCTTTACAAAATTCCGCTGAGAGTACCGGGCCATACGCTCAGCCTGTTTGTCCTGACCAGCTGAACAGTCTATGATCGATTCTACTCCGGTCGCAGATACTGTTTCACGTATATCCATTTTCCCTTTCACCATGATCGGCTTATCCTGTTGCTGTTTCATCTCGTAGTCCAGTATATCCGAAAATATAATAGAGTCCGCTGATACGGGCCGTACGTTTCCGATGATCGGCACGACACACCAAGATACGACGTCTTTCATCTCAGAGTCTAGAGATGTCGAATGTTTTGTACAATCGTACGCCACAGTATGCAGATTTATCCAGAGCTGCTTTGTCAGATTGCCAGACATGTCTAGCCTGTACCGCGGTATCTTGGAATCTATGACCTGATCCGTCCTGTAGTATCGGATACTAGAGTAGCCAAAATTAGAACCAGAACCGGAATCAGAACCAAAACCAGAATCATTATTATCGTTCTCTAATTTCAGCACATTCGCCGTTATGTCAGACAGATATTTCAGCATCTCCTTCAGCCGATACGCGTTGGATTGTGTACGTGAATCCGCAGCTGTATATCCGCTATTCGACGAATCATCAAATCCAAACTGGTCCACACCGACAGACGCGACTTCAACCAAAAAATTATTCCGATCCAGCTCCTGAGACGCCGCACCAAATGTCTCACCCATCTTCTCGTAATCGTACACAAATGGGCACGCCGGGTATATCACTTTCAACTGCGGATGCTCCATATTCTGATGTCAGATATGCTTTGTATTTTTATAAAAACATATCGCGTTCAAACTCAATCCGATTCAACTAATTCTGCTTGCGGTAGTTGTACACCAGCACCGTGATCAGTATGATCAGCACGATCCATAGAGCGGCATTGTAGTTGGATTTTGACTTGACCGCATCTGTATCATCAGCTTTATAGTCTCCGTAGGGGCGGTCTCCGGATGGTAGACCGTTGTCGTAGATCGGATAATCTCCGTAGGGGTGATCACCGCGATTCGGGCGCACCATACGCCGGTTCTCAGATTCATCGACATACCCGTTATTAGTTCCGCAAGACTCGCAAGAGTAATCGGGATGCGAATCGTAATCGACCTCGTAGTCTCCCATCAGATAGCCTTGATCGTACGGCTGATTTTGTTGAGTATTGCTTTCGTACGCCTCATCGTCCAAACCGGCATACACAGACGCTCCGCCTTCCGGGCTGATGTCCGATGTCATACCTGTCACCTCGTCCATATAATCACCTTCGGCACGCCTATTGTTTTTCATAGAGCTCGGCCCTCGTACATGAGCCAGTTTGCGCTTGTTGTATTTGACACTAGTCATACTGTTCAGCGGATTTCCCGCATCATCTAGATCGTTCTCGATATGACTCTCATCGATGACCCTGTTCATCCGCTCGTTGAACTCGGCGTATCGGTCAGGGTAATCCCGGTATATCGCGTCCGATGCGAGTATCGAATCGTTGCCGACCAGCTTCTGCCCCCGTAAATCTTCGTCCATAATAAACGGGTCTGCATCGGCGTATCTCGTACGGTTATCCAGCCTCGTATGCGACCCGGATCTGACGCCAGAATTATCAGATGTCATGTTTTCTCGGCGTTCTAGGCGTTCTGCAGGCCCGGATACTTTACCACAAGCTCTATGAACTTCTAGAGCCTTGTCCACTATAACATTTGGGATCTCGATCATTCGGCCCGACCTCACTCTAGTAACGATCGGCGCTTTCAAAGGATCCGGGTTATTACGCCTCTCCGCCGGCGACAAAGCAGCATAAGCGTCTAGCCGATCTAGCACTATCGAAATTAGCTCGTCCTCCGGGATCTGAAGCTGTTTACCTGTTCGTTTATAATTCGCCATGCTATAGTTAGCTATATAATGACGTTTCAAATTAATTAATCCAGGGGCCCCGTCACTGCGGTTGTATCGGTCTCTGTGATCACTGTGGTGTGTTTTGTCTCGATCAGAAAACTCTTGCCGCATATCGATCCGCACAGATAATCGGCATCTCGAACTAGTAGCGAATCCATAATGGCCCTTATACCCGGCGGCAGCTCTATTAAGTTGTAGCCTCTGTGTATATCGACGTTTAGTTTGATCGGCGATAGAGGCGGCTGTATGTCTCGCACAACATTCAACGCTAGACCGGCGTAAGACTTCAAAATTACGGCATCCGTACCGACCATACTTATCGTGATTCGATTTATACGCTCTGTTGAAACTTTCGGCACGTAGCTCCCGTACATCACTAGCCGATCACCATCATAACCTCTCAACGTCGCGACCTCTATCAGATCCGTCTCGTAGATTTTATTATGAATATTCACAAAATACGACGCCTTCGTCTTGTTTGTGTTTGATGAATCGCCATGTATGTTATGCATATCGTAATCCAGCTCCAGCCTGTACGTAGAGTCCGATTTCGTTAGAACAGCCGACGATGCGTAGTATTTCGACCAGATCTTCGATACGTCCAGCACCTCTTTAATTTTGTCCTGATGCTCTAGCTTGTCCAGAATACGATTAACTGTTACACCTATACGCTCGAACGGCTCGTATATCTGCTTGTCCAGCTCGACACTGTGATCTAAGCCCGTTATTGTAATACTGTACACCTCCGTCATCGGCGAATCCCACGGTACGTATATACAGATCTCCGTCAAGACGTTTGGTACGACACGTATGACTGATGTTCTGCTAATCGTATCGGGTGTAACGATTTTCGTGTATGTCCGTTGATTGTACGGCACACCGTCGTAGACCTGACACACCGCTATGCATAACCTGTGCGCGATATCGGCGTCTAGACTGATACGCAGATTAGAACAGAGCGGCATGATGTACCTGCTGCATACGCTCGTCGATCTTGCGATCATCTTATCGTACGCATCCAAATCATCGCGGGGCTTACTGTGTACTGCGATCTCTTCGATACTAATCTCGTCATCCGATCCGTACTCCGAACTCGATTCTGATTTTGAACTAGAACTAGATCGTGATTTTGCTTTTTTCTTTGATTTAGACGAACTAGATGAGCTAGATGAGCTAGATGAACTAGATGAGCTAGATGAACTAGATGAACTAGATGAGCTAGATGAACTAGATGAGCTAGACGAACCGGTTTTGTTCTTAGTTTGATGGTCTGCACTCGAACTCGAACTCGAATCGATGCGGTACGTATCGCCTCTACGTAGCTCTTCATATACGAAAGTATTGAGCGCGATGTATCCGACTAGCATATCGTATCCGTTTATTGTTTCGTAGTAATCCAGATAGACGGATGAGTTTCGTGGTGTGCCGCTAATCGTAATCATGTGCGGTTTAGAGCCGGGGTGTACTACGATGTTTTGTGTGTAGTATATGTATTCGCATCTGTCTGCGACGTAGCTGTTAATACCGTACGCCTTTGCATGAATATGCGTAAAACTTCGAAGCTCGGGCCAGTCCGTCTGATTTGGCGTATTACAATACACAGCTTTCATATCTACCGCATGGCATGTATCATGCTCGTCACCTTTGTTGAGCGATTTCAGTATGCCTCTATCCGTTCTGTCTCTGTCTCCGTCTTTGACAGTTAGGTCGTAAATATAGCTACGCTTCGCCAGATCCTCTAGAGTTCCGAACGGTACGAATTTCTGCGCGATGAGCCCTCTGCCTTGGGTGTAGCACGGTAGACCCAGATCTCCGCAAGTCTGCTCGATGTACTTCTTGATCCAGTACGGGTGAGGGTAGTCCGATGCGGATTTGAATACGACACCCAGAACTAGACTGATGAACCCCGTACAGTTCGGCGCGGCCATACTCGTTCCGTTACACATTTTGATATCTGTCTTGCACCATCTAGGCTGAGATGTTAGTGCGCATCCGGTCGCCAGCACATCTACACCCATCCCGTAATTCAAGTCCGGCCCTCTAGATGACCAGTGGTGCGTGCTTTCTGAGAAACCGGTACGGAACGTGTTGTACAGATCACGCAAAATCTGTGTATTAGCGTACGATCCGACAGACAATACGTTTGGCGTAGATGATGCGGGTGCACCGACACTGCTAATACACGGCCCGGCGTTTCCGGCGCTCGTAATAAATAACAGGCCCGACTTTATCAGCGAATCCAGCTCGCGTATCACCCTGCCGTCTGCCGATGCTACGGGCTCACCGAATGAGTAGTTCGCTATTTTGATGTTATGCGTACGGATATATTCAAAAGCTTTCAGCAGGGCGCCCGATGTCTCCATACCGTCCAGCCTAGAGTCCCCGATCTTCAGACTGATCAGTTTGGCGTGCGGATTAATGCCGTTCATTTCCGGATTGGCAAAAGACCCGGCGACTATACTCGAAACATGCGTACCGTGGCTACCCGTATCGAACACGATGGATGCGATGTACTTGGATGGGTCTGATGTTGTGATCGATGTTGAGATTGATGTTGAGATTGATGCTGATGCTGTTCTATCCGCTTTAAAAACGTAGTTGATCAGCGGCGTATTTTGATCAGCATTTTGTACATCTTGATCCGCTAGACTTATCGTACCGTACTCTTGAGATATAGCGTAGTCTTTCAAGATTGTCGGCTTATCACGCCCGTAGTCGATTATGGCGTACTGTTCGGTTTTATCAGAGCCGACTCTATTAAACCGTACGACGTAGATCTGAAGACTTATGCCGTCTATTTTTGTCTTTTGGATCGCGTTGAACTCGCCGTACTTCCGGTCAGACATGAAAGATTTTAGACTTCTAGATCCACTGTACAATCTGAAAGACTCGTCGACGATGCTGATATCGGATCGTACGGAAAAGACGGCAGGCTTATCGTTTTCACGCGGGCTGAGCAGAGATATGCTGACAGGGCCTATGATATTAATGCCTGACAGTATTTTTATGGCATCCATCCACTTCGGATCACAAGGATCTGCCAAAATACTCAGCTCAACATCATCGGCGCCCGTACAGTCTACGATATCTATAACTTGACCCGCCATCCCTAGAGCCCCGGGATCTATCCCCGTATCCATAATCGCGATAATCGGGTTGTGCTGACCCGGGTTACTCTGTAGAGCCTTGTACATCGGATGCATGGCACACGGCACAAACTTATCGGTATCCATAATTATTCTAGAGTGATGGCGTTCTTTTAGCTATAAGCGGATAGATCAGCATACGCATTAGCAGACAGATCAAAAAGTTGATTTTTCTGCGGGTTCAAACAAAAGCGTATATGTTTAGTATATCAGCATATCAGCATATCAGCATATCAGCATATCAGCATATCAGCATACTAGCATGGCGAGTTTGGATCAGATGAAGGAATTGGTACGATTGGCGGAGCAGTCGAATCGATCGGCTAAGATGTCGCACTTCGAACTGGTCGGTGAGTTTCATCGAGTGTTCGATTACCCGGTTAGGACGGAGCCGTACGTTGATGTTTTTGAAAAAGATCCGAAGCTTTTGAAGTCTAGAACAGCGTTCTTGCGTGAAGAGCGGGATGAGTTTTTGCAGCATTACAACAGCGAGCCTAAGAACGTACCCGAACTAGCAGACGCGCTGTGTGATCTGTTGTACTTTGCGTTCGGTACGGGGCAGTGTATCGGGATCGATCTAGATGCCGAGATGCGGAAGCTGAGTATTACAACGGTTCGTAATTTACAAATTACGCAAGATCCGCATATCGTACCGGATGCCGAAATTATGCAAAGGTTGAGTACGGTTACGTGCTACGTCGATTTATTTGAACGGGCATGCAATAGCCGGGATTTCGATTCGATGACCATGTGTCTGATCAGCATTATCGACAAGACGTACGATTTGGGGTACTACATGGGATTCGATATGGATCCTATGTTCAGAGAGGTGCATCGATCGAACATGACGAAAGTATGCACAACAGAGAGAGACGCTTTGGAGTCTGTACAGCGCTACAAGATGCAAGGCATTTACAAGCTACCTGTTGTCCGAGTCAAAGAGCCGTACTTCTTGGTGTACGACGACCATCTGAACAAGATTCTCAAATCGTTCTATTGGGATGCGCCGAACCTACAACAGTTCATCAAAACGCAGATCATCATTGAGTGATAAAATAAAATCAGTACATCACAATCAATACTCATCGAAATATTTTCTATAATCGTACTCAGCATAGTTGTCGCAAATATCGCAATCGCCGCAATCGCACGTACGAACGACTGGCTTGTACTTTTGGTTTTTGTTGTCTGTCTTGCGCTTCTTATTAGCCAAATCATCTAACCTCTTCTTTGTTTCGGCATCTTTGGCTAATTTCGCTAGTTCGGCGTCTTGCTTGACTTTTTCTTTGGCCTCTATGTCTTTTGCCCGATTCCGATCGTCTGCTGTAATTTCCCTCACTTCAAGCAGAGCATCCCAGTCGACGTAAGCTGTTTGAGTCTGTTCCATTTTAGCCGGCTTATCATCCCAGACATCCGTCATGTTTGTAACACTGAATATAGCGCCGTACATTCAGACACGGTAAAAATCAAATTTTATCGGTCTTATAACAAAAATTATAATACGCGCGTTATTTAATGAATCGCATAAGAGAGACGGCGGAGGGGTACGAGGTTTTGACGACGCCCCATAGAAAGTACGACGTAGGGTTTGAGTTTATGTTAGGGTCGTGGACGGATGAAGGGCTGACGGGTTTTAAAGTGTATACGTACGACAATTACGCAGACGCAGAGTGTGAAGCGTTACGGCACCCCGATATTAATTGGGAGCAGCTGAACGCCTTCCATAAGGATCAGTACAACATGTTCCGCTCTATCGTGTCGAAAATCGTCGAGCATTCTGCCATAACATGCAGCGTCATACCGACTCTGATGACGCCGATCCAGATCAAAAACATCATGATGGATCGGGTTCTGAAAGCCGATACGACGAACAGCTTCAGACTTGCATACGATATGAACGACATCATCACGTTCGTTGTAACAAACCCGTGGTCGTTTAATTTGAAAAAGCTGCACACCATCTTCTACAACGAGACGCGGCTGAATATCTTCAAGTCGTACGAGGCGAATAGCATAATCCATCTTGTCGGGCGTACAGATATAGGCTCAACGTACGAGATCATTCTATGCCCCAGCATCATGTACAATTGGATGCAGTGGAAGAGCGAGAACAGAGGGTGTGGCACAGACAAGATGATGAGCTCTATGAAGCGAGCGATCAAAGCGCAAAGAGCTGTCGATCAGACGGAGCCGGTTGTCTAAATGGATGTGTTAGCTCTGAAAATATTATCCGCTAGTCTAATATAGACATAGACTATGACGAACTATCAGCGCTACAAACATAACGCATCGGATAATCCGGATACTTTGCCGGAGCAGTTCACAGACTATATGAGAGGCACAGACACCAGATTCTGCGAGATCAGCGAGATCTATCTTAAGGATCTGACTCTGTGTGATTTGAAGTATCTGCACCCGCGGGATCTGATAAATATCGTACCGGAGAATCAGTACAACCATAAGCTGCTGATGTCTATCATGGTCCGGCGGTATCTGTTTAGGGATGCAGATCTGTGTACCGACAGTTCGTCTGAAGTTTGTGATACAAGTTCGTCACAAACAAAATCACAAGATACGATATGCACAGACGCCGGGTCTGAGCACAAGAGCAAGCACAAACGCAAGCACAAACACAGACACCGCAAGTCAAAGCACCACAAGTAGTCTCACGATCTAAAATACGCGTACAACGTCTTCGTGACAAATGCGTCCCACGACGGATCTAGGTCGTATGTTATAACATTCCCATTGTAGTCTATGTACGATCGGATACCGTTTTCGTACAGCGATATTTCGATCAGCTTCCGTTGGCCTATCTGAAAAAAACGCCACCGCCATTCTGCAACGTTTGGCGGGGTCGGTGAAAGGCGAGTACTTGACGCGGCTTTTGGTATGGATTCTTCGATATCTTTGATATTCAAGATCTTGTATGTTTCGCATGTTTCGTTCGGATTATCTGTTTCAACATTAGCCGATCTATTGTGTCTGACGAATATCGGCTTCGGTTTACCATCATCGGAATCGCACACTATCGTTATCGTATCGACATCCATATCGTCGATGCTGTCTTTGTCTATCTCTATGTTTCTGTCTAGAGAAGGTTCAACCATCTGTATATTTTCGTCAGACGAGAAAAGAGCCAGACCGGTCACACTAAAAAAATAAAATCCGCTATTCGTATTATAAGATCGAGATGCAGCATGACGGATTGGTTAGTGCGCAGATCAGGAATACTATGGATAGTGCGGATCAGTTAAATTATTGGAGATCGTCTAGCATCCCTTCTGTAAATTCCGGTAGTTTGAGTAATCAGCAGATCAAAGACAAACTAGACTCTATTTTATCGAACACAACAGTCAAACGGGCATGTTGTTTGGGCGGTTCCGATCCAGACGATCCGACACGATATAAGGTCAATGTTCGCATACCTATCCCGGCCGGTTACACATCAGACGAACAGCGCAACGTACAGTACGGTTTTATAGACAAGCAGGTCAAGGTACCGAAGAGTATGTGCAGCTCTGTCAAGAGCTCAGACGGATCGGCTAGCGCGTATATCAAACCGCCGAACAACGACAGCGCGTCTTATTTCAAATGCGACGATTTTTATAACGTGTACTGCCCAAATATGTTGGCGTCTTTTATCGCAGACTCAAGATCTAGCAATCCTAACGCCCTGTTGAATTCGCCCGATTTCGCGGGTTTTTATAAAAAAGAATGCGCTTGCTTCAGCCTCACACAACCTTTGCCGCCCGGCACTAACCTGTCTACGCTCTGTATGAACTTCCCGCAATGCAACACAATCAACGGCAACAACGGTGTAGCATATGTCGATTTGGAATCGCGCAAACCATGCCCGAACTCTGTTAATATATGCACACAGATCGCAAATCTCGGGGGAGCCGGAGCGGGGCGCGATATTAATGTTCAGACGTACATGCGGAACGAATGTGGCAATCAGGGCAGTGGTGCGACTAGTACAGCGGGCCGAACCGGCGGTACAGCCGGCTCTGTCGGTAGTTCTACACTATCAGCCGGATCGGCAGCCGGTACCGCAGCCGGTCTAACTCAACCGCCTACACCGCCTAGCGTGCCTAGTGTGCCAGGTATGCCCGTTACACCTGCCACTACACCACCACGCGCACCACCTTCAACGCCTAGCACACCAGATACTACACCGCCTACTACACCGCCTACTACACCGCCTACTACACCGCCTACTACACCACCTACTACACCAGGCGGTACGTCAGGCGGTACGTCAGGCGGTACGTCAGGCGGTACGTCAGGCGGTACGTTAGGCGGTACGTCAGGAGGCACAGCAGAGTCTACTAGTGAGGCGACGGGCTTCCAGGCTCTGATTTCAAATGCCTCAACACCGCAGGGCATGATGTTATGGGGGGCGATATTGTTAGGCGTTCTATTTTTAATCTGCATCATAATAATCGGCATAGTGTCTATGGCGTCGGGCGGCGAATCGTCGAATAATGCGCCAAATGAAGAGGACTAGGAATAGGTTCGCAAAAATATAATTCGCAAAATTTATATGACGGGCTAGTTTATATAAATCGAGTATAATTCATGCATTCGGTCAAGTATCCTAACATATCTGCCGACCCGATTATAGGATTCACTGCATTGATATTAATTTTGTTATGCTTGTTTGTCGTGGCCGGCATCCGGATCGGCGATCTATTCGTAGCGGACGGATTTGCGCGCATATATAACGAGCAGCCGTGGATCGTGTACCTCGCCATAGCTATAACGCTGTACTCTACGCTGAGTATGTACAAAATGTACAGAAGGGTAGAAGGGTTTGCGGATCCTAGTTCTGGTTCTAGTTCTAGTTCTAGACAGGCTAATTCTAATGCGTCTAATGCAAATGCATCTAATGCAAATGCATCTAATGCAAATGCATCTAATGCAAATGCATCAAATCAGAGCCCGACATCTAACACAAATAGCGGCCCTCTATTGATGTCGTTCGATAATTTCTTCACGAATCACCTATCACCTGTAGCATCAGCTGTCTCAGAGCGTACGCATATGGTGCTGCGGACAAAGATAGAAGGCGCGTACTACTACCTCGTCATCAGATCGGACGACGATCAGAATATTCAGACTCAAGTGCCGCGAAATACTTTCCGCAAAGAAATAATGTGCAGGCAGTGCAAGGTCGGCGAGAAGTACGTCAGACCTGTGCTTATTAGAGAAGACGTGCTGAATACGATGTACGCTAGTTTTTTGTCTAGCATCAGAGAAAAATATAACGAGATCCAAGTGAATGCGGCTAAATCGAAAGCCCTGAACGCGGTTAGCGCTCTACGCGTATCGAATAGCACAAACGGTTCGAATAGCGTACATTCAGACGCCGCTAGCTTCGCCATGCCATCTATCCATCTGAAGAGCCCGACAGATGAATCCGGATCTGAAAGTTTCGACGGGACGATAGGCGGGATCATACATAATCAGCAAAATGTAGAGCGGTTTGAATCTGAAGAATCAAATTCGAATCGGTCAAATAAATCAGAAGCTGTAGAGAAGCCGATCAAATACTACCCGTCTTTTATACACCATCTGAATATAGCTATCCAGCCAAAAGCCGGCTCTCTGTTCGGTTCAGACATGAGTAATACGGCGGAGGACATGACCAAACCAAAAACGCCTGCGTACGTAATAACTGGCGTCACGTCTGAACAGGCTTTGGATTTGGCGAGTCAGCCATCTTTACCCGCGTCTATTTTGACGGCGACGCAAGCTTTCTCTAAAGTGCTACCAGTCGAAACGGAAGACGATCGGATCTTTGTCTGCGCATCACAGCCCAGTAATAAGTTTCTGCTGTCGGATGCCGGCAACGCAATATACGCCGAGTCTTATGCCCCGCTGTTAGATAGTAGTTCTAGTTCTAGTTCAAGTTCAGAGAGCAGTTCTAGTTCGGAGAGCTCTAGCAGTTCTAGTGGACAAAAAACAGAGCTGCCGATCATCACATCTGCGTTGAACTACAAAAAATTGGGATCTGTTTCGAATCTGTACTTTTACAACGAAACCGATCACAAGAAGTACTACATGGCGAAGTTGAACGGGTTCAAGCATCGTACGAAGAACAGTACGACAGGATCAGCGGAAGAAGAGAATTCCAAAACGCCGCGCATGTTTCCTGTCGGCATGGTTCAGGCAGATTATATCAAGCCGCCTATCCACGATTCGACGAAACCAGACTACTCGCTCGGCTCGAAGATAGAGTTCGAAGTGCTGATGGTGAAGTTAGATAAGCTCACCTGAGCGGAAGATCAAATAGAATCGTACGACTTTTTTTCATTCGCGTATAATATTTTTAGCGTCAAATATTATAAGCAAGTTAATGGGCAGTTCTCAGTCGACGGCCGTATCCAAAAATGTCAACGATCAGCTCGTTGTGAATAAGAACGTTATGAACTTTATGAACGAACAGATCAGCGAAACGATGATCAAGTCGTCTATTAAAAATTCCGCCCAGTGTGCCAGCATTGTGACACAAGAACAGGGGATGGATGTATCGGGGTGTGCGGTTGAAGGCGATTTAAATATAGTTGGGAACGTAATGGAGCAGGTGGCTACGGTAAATTTTTCATGCATACAGGTGTCTGAAATAAAAAACGATGTAGCGCAAGAAGTCATGTCTGATATTATGGGCCAGATCCAGTCGAAGCTAGACACCAGATCCCAGAATATGATGGATGCGGCGGCCGAGTCGGCTGCTACGACCGGCGCGTTGAGTACGGGATCAGCAGATTCCGATTCGTCATCTACAAACGTGTTCAGACTGCGTAACATCAACGACAACACAACAAATATCCAGAACCTCGTCAAGAACTCCATCAACTCAGAGTTCAATGTTGAAGACTTACAATCGTGCATAAGCCAGACCCATCAATCACAACTGATAGCAGCTCGGAACTGTCGAGTGGGTGGCGATTTAAATTTTAGAGGAAACAAAATGTCCCAAGGTATTACATCTGCATCAGAATGCATGCAGTCGAAGAACACCGTGCAGAATATATTAAATTCAGCCGTATCTAAATTAGGCGCAATTATAGAGGCCGAAACGGTGAGTGAAGTCAAAGTAGAGCAGACGGCTAAATCTACATCTACTGCCACAGCATCGGGCCTACTAGACTCGTCGGCCGGCAGTACAGAGTCTTGCGGTGGTACGGCTCAGTTCTCTGTCATATCGTGCATCATTATTTGCGTACTGTGTGTTCTGTCTATAGCGGGCGGTTTCGCGTATTGGTACTTCAAGAAAGGCGGGAAGGCTAAGACAAAAGGCATGATACGAGGTGCGCGAGAGGGATACGGGCAGGGCAGATCACAGTATATGCAGGGCCTTGCGCAGACTTTTAGTCCACAATATCCATATTCACCGCCACCATATCAAGCCCCGCCGCCATATCAAGCCCCGCCGCCATATCAAGCCCCGCCGCCATATCAAGCCCCGCCACCGGGTCGAGCACCAGCACGAACACGGATGATGGAATCAGATTTGGGCGAAGATTAGACATAATTTAATACGTAATGCCGTACCTGACGATTTTCATGCATAACATTTTGATGTAGCGCATCAAAATTTAATAAAATGGCGTATAGTATATTGGATCGATGAGTGCCGTAGAAGAAGTAACAACGGTCGCGGCGGATTTTATGTATCTTGTCGTACTGTCTGATGAAGCGACGATGAAGCGCATCAATCGGGCTCTGAATATCGACTCGCACAGTAAGCAGAATAAAAAACTATACGTGTATATCGATATCGATACGCAGATAGACTATATACCCGAAACACCAGAGCTGCAGTCCATACTCAAAAAAGGCGTACTGAACCGGCATGCCGAAGCTAGTGATTTGAATGATTTGAATGATTCGAATCGTTCAGATCATACGGATTCATCTTCGACCGATTCGGCTAATTCGGCGAATTCTGATTCGGATGATTCGACAGATTCTAATTCGACACACGACGAAGATGAAGACATAGCGTATTCGGGCAAACGATATTTCGTCATGGGTGAGGGTGTAGAGACGGCGCAGTGTTACACGTGTGGCGAAGGTTATGAGAACATGTATATGCTGATCGAGATAGAAGACAAGGATGAGTACTGTACGATCGGATACCCCGTCTTGAATCTAGACAAAGAAGTGAATCCAGAAGATCTCATCGCGTCGTGGGTTATGGAAAACGGTCTGTCCGGCGTCGCATCTAACATCAATATCAGACTAGTCAATATGGTCGGCACAGAACACGATATCCTCGTTTTTGCGGCGCACATCAATAAGGAAAAGAAGAAAAAAACAAAAAAGACAGACAAAACAAAAAAGAAGCGCTGAAAATGTAACGATGTAATGATGTAATGGTGCTGGAAAATAATCAAAGCGGATTCACGTCGAACTCGCTACAGATCTGTTTAAAGTTCTGCTTCGAAACGTCGCTAATAAACAGCTCGGCTCTGTACGTATCGTTCGTCTTGAGCAGCAGCGCGTTGAATTCCGTCAGAGCGTTACGCACCTTATCGCGGCCGACGACAGATGTCAGGGCCGTAGCCAGATTTCGAAGCTGAGCCGTACGAATCTGTTCCGCTTCTTGTTCGACATCGGCCGCCGATCCAAAGACGATCGTACAGATCGTAGAGTCGTCTATCTTAATCCGCTCACCCAGTTTCTTTAGCTTGATCTGAATCTCTTGAGCCGCACCGCTCAATCTGAAACCGATATCCTCGTCCACGATCAGACTGATCTGCTCTTCCGCGTTCTGACTGTCAGAAGGCTGATCGACAGAAGTCCGATCGTCAGAAGGCTGACTGTCCAAAGTATCCGTACTGTCGTCCTCTTGATCTTGCGCAGTTTTTCCAGCTTGTACAGTCTGTCCAGCTTGTACAGTCTGTCCAGCTTGTACAGTCTGTCCAGCTTGTACAGTCTGTCCAGCTTGTACAGTCTGTCCAGCTTGTACAGTCTGATAAGTCCGCCCGGTCTGCCCGGCTTGCAGATGTTCGATAATCTTACTCAGTACGTCTTGGAACGGCAGTACGTCTGCTTTGAAGAGGTGCGGGAACGCGTCTGCCAGCCGTAGAGGCAGAGTGGTCTGAATGTAAGACGGGAACAGCTTTTCGGCATCCATCGTAGTTCTCAGCATAGAGAGCGGAATGTACGATGCGAAATGGGCTCTGACAGCTAACACGTAGTCGATCTTCGATACGTAGCGCGTGATGTACATGATCAGAGCGCGCTTAATCTGATCCGGGCCATGGAACCCGTTTTGGAACGCCTGCTCAAGCTCGGCGAACTCGGCGTACGATTCGGCTTTGTACGGGCCGAGTGCTTGTATCTCAACACGCTTCTCTTTCGGGAAGACGATCAGTTTGAAGTACTGCAGAACGGGGTTGCAGTCGACATTCGTCTTTTCACAGAATGCGTGGCCGATCTTGCGCCCGATGACGGTAGGTGGATCCACCATGCTGATTGAAGAGTCCGGGTCAGACTTTCTGATCTTGGGCATGCCGTCCAAACCCATCAGCTCGGCGTACGGGAAGATGTTCGACGGATTAGAATGCAGAACGTGGGCGAATATCGATAGGATTTGAGATCCGGCGTCGGGATCGGGATCCGCAGATCGAAGTCTCTGAATCTGCTCGTCGAAGAAGTTCGAAATGAGGTCCGGCATATTGAAGCGTACACCGATCTCCGCTACAAGAGCACCGACGATAGTCCAGAACGTCGCACCTCGAAGCTGATCGACTTTGTGGATGCGGTTCAATTCGATCGCCTTTGTCGCAAGCCCTCTGAAAAATTTTTGTATCGCATCATTCGAATCTGTGTACCGCCCTCGAAGCCACTCCACGATGTCCGATTTGACATCGAACTCAGAACGCCCGATTTTGAGAGCAGACAGCAGATGATCGATGGTCGATGATACGCGGTTGTTGTAACCTCGGTCCGTGTTGTTGAACGTGATCAGCATGTTCGACAGCAGCACATCGTACACGATTTCGATGTTGAGCATCAGACAGAACTTGAACTGCGTAGCTTGGTCGGCAGTCATGACGGTCGACAAGAACCGCTGTATCGTTCCGGTGATCAGCCTCTTAGGATCACCGACTAGAAGCGCGGCTCTGATAGTCGGATCGTGTACGGTGCGCCCCTTCCGACACGCCTCGGTGTACGAAGCCAGAGACGTCTCGTTCTTACTGTTCGTCAGAGTCGGGTTGATGTTGAACTCCTTCAGAACTTCGATGAGCTCCAGCGTCTTTGAAATCAGACGTGATTTGTTTAAGGTCTCTGCCTTCAGACCCTCCATCACTCCACGCGACCAGAATATTTCGTTCATGATTGAGAAACCGGATGCCGATTTCTGATTAATAAACGTATTCAGCAGAACAGACAGCTCTATTCGAACGTACTGCGTCGGATTTAGCTCGAGATCTGTCTGCAGAACGGCGTAGTAGATCAGGTGCGTCATAATCTCACACGCCAGAGTCGCGGATGCCTTGATCTGATACTTGTCAATCTTGTCGATCTTGTCAATCTTGTCGATCTTTCCATCACTATGGTCGGATTTGTACTCGGGCCACGCCTTTTTGATGATCGATTCGATCATGTGGCCGAATTCGGTCTTTGTCGGCAAAACATGCTGAGCTTTGATGAAGCGCTCAACTACTTCACGGGCTGTTGTCGCGGCGAGTTTCGCAGTGTCCAGTTTTTTCGCCGCTTTCGGATTATTCGATTTGTACGAATTTGTCGAATTGTACGGGTTGCCGCCTTTTGGCTTTGACGGCTGATGTTGAGGATGGGCCTGACCTTTCGGCTTGGGCTTGGGCATGGGCATGGGCTTTGATGGGTAACTTTTCCCGTTCCCATTATTCAGTTTGTCATAATCATCATCATCAGTGTTGTAGTTCTGTTTGCGCGGTTTGTTTTGGCGCGATCCGTTTCTTGACATAATGCGTGAAGAGCCAAGGGTAATAGGGTTCTGCTTCATAAACATTGCAAGGTATACGGATGTTCAATTTTTTTAATGCGGGCCAAGTATATAGCCCAGCCTAGTTAGTTAGCCCGCGATATGAGCTCAAAGGGCAAAATGTTCAACTACATAATATACCACAAGGGTTGTGTCGACGGGTTTTCCGGATTTTTCGTAGCGTACATGTCCGGCAGACTATCGAACGATGTATTCATATACGCAGACGTACCGTCCGCCAAAAATATACCGCCGAATGTCCAAGGCAAGGATATCATAATCATAGACGTCGCGTACAAGAGAGAAGTACTAGAAGAGATCGTCGAACTATCGAAGAGCGTAGTATTTATAGATCACCATGTCAGCATAGCGGAAGATGTAAGGGCGATAAAAAAAGCGAATATGGAAAAACTGCACATCGTGTACGATGATCAGAGATCCGGTGCTACGCTGGCGTGGATGTATTTCAACTCGAGACAGGTCGCGCCTCTGTTTTTGAAGTACGTCGAAGATCAGGATGTCGGGCGGTGGGAGTTCGAAAATACGAAGCCGTTCAGCCTATCGTTGCACTCGAACTACCATCTCAGTACGGATCCAAAGTCGCTACAAAAATGGTTCCGGCTTCTGAATAAGGATTACGTGTTGCAGATGGTAGACGAGGGGAAGATTATGCAAAAATATCTGATCCACCTCATCAATATCAATCTGCCCCGGCACTCTGTACATATGTTCCCGTCCAAAAAGATATACCACGACATCAAAAAAACAGAGACAGGTGATGTGCATCTGTTTAAAAAACCGGCTCAGTACAAAATAGCTCTGTTCAGCGGGCACTGCCCATCGACAACAGATCTAGCGGTCGAAGCGTTAGAGCGGATAGAGTGCGATTTTGTTATGATGTGGTCGTACAATCTAGACAAAGGCGAGTACGTGATCAGCATGAGATCTAGAGAGGTCGATATATCTGCCATAGCCAAAGCGTTCGGCGGGGGCGGTCATAAGCTAGCAGCCGCGTTCTCTTTTCCAAAACGCAGATACGAGATTGACGACCTGTTCGAAGGGGATGCGTTGCCTAGGCTGCTGAAACCGGCTGAGGGGGTGGCGGATTCGTAAAATACAAATAGACAAATCACGCATCGATAGGGTACAGAGGGTAGTTATTTCCATCAACGACTTTATCATTTACCATCAGCCCCATGTCTACAAAAGACCAAATCATGCCGATTAGCATGCACAATATGGTAAGTCCGAACATAGCTATCCAGCCTCTCTCATCATGATCGAAAATCCTGGTATTGCATGTGATACAGATGAAAGTAATACATCCGAAACCCAGACACAGGATAAGTTGACCAATGGCCTCGCCGATCCTTCCGATGTAAAAATTTCCGATGCCACCGAGACCGATGATAAATAGCAGCTGTAGGCCAGCTGCGATGCCCTTGCTCTTCATCTCGTAAGAACAAAATGGGTCTGTGTACTTTTCTGTGCAGACACAAATACCAGATGCAGGCGCATCGAAACCGGAACCCGTGACACAGTTCCCGTTTGGCGCATCACATTCCGCATCTGTAGTGCATGGCGCCCCACCGTTGCTAATTCCGTTATCGGTGCTGCCGTCAGGCGGGTGGGTTTGGGTTGCAGATGCGATAGTGGCAGACGCGAAAATAATGCCCAGGATGAAGAAGATATACTTCATGATTCGCGGTTCGTGGTTCGTGTTAAATTAATCAGGATAACAAAATAAAGCTGTCAGACAGTACAATTTATCAATTTTTTCTATATAACCGTGTAGCAGAACTCGGTTACATTATCCGATTTTAAATGCAAGACACGCAAGACTTACGTGTTATCGGTTACCGTATTTGACATGTTCGAAGGGGATGCGTTGCCTAGGCTGCTGAAACAGGCAGAGGGTCTGGCGGATTCATAAAATGAAAACAAAATGCAGATAGACAAAACATGCAGACCTAGCCGGCCTTAATCGGGTACAGAGGATAGCCGTTTCCATCGTTAATTTTCGAGTCTAGCATCATCCCGAAATCGACGAGAGACCAGATCAGGCCGGCTAGCATCGCCCCGATAATAATCACGCCGATAGCTATGCCACCTGCCCCGTCAAACTTGACGCTACAGCTTCCGCCGCATATAACACAGCAGATGCCAATGATCAGACAGCTGAAGCCGAGACACATGATGAACTGCCCGACACCCTCGCCGATCCGCCCGATGTAAAAGTTGCCGACACCGCCGATCCCGATCAGACACAGCCACTGTAGGCCGGCCGCCGCCTTTTTGTCGTACATCTCGTACGAGCAAAAGGGGTCTGTATACTTTTCCGTACAGACACAGATACCGGTCCCGTTCGAACCGAAAGATTGCGACATCTCACAGACCCCGTTCGGTGCACTACATTCCGCATCGGTCGTACAGTCTGCTCCGCCGTTACTGTCGTCAGATAGATATGTTTGGGTCGCTGCCACTACAGTGAATGCCATGAATACGCACAGCAAAAGAGACTTCATGATCTGTGTTGAATTGATAGAGCAGTACAACCTAGACCGTCAGACTGTGTAGCGTTTCAATTTTTTTAGTTTCATATAACCGTGTAGCAGAGCCCGGTTATATTCTCCGATTTGTTAGTACAGGCACGTACGCACGTACGAATAAAATATGCAGATAGATTTACGAGCTGCCATAACTGAGCTATTCGATGATACGGGTGGAAAGTACTACGGCATCCCGAGGCTGTACGATGATTTGGAGATGGATAGAGTGTACGGCAAAATAGATCGGTGTGTCACAAAATTCGGCTCTGCAAAACTGTCGAACCGGCTCAAGCATATATCGTGTGACGCGGCGGATCTACGGAACCAGATACAGCTCATCCGTACTATCGGCCTAGACGAAGAGTACAAACTAGCCATGCTAACCTGTTTGACTAAAATCAAATCCGTTCAAGACGTTGTGTACAGATGGATGGCAAAGTCTAATCGGCCGACAGAATCTACTAGCGTATCTAATGAGGTTACACGACCTGGCGCGGATCCGGATGTAGATGTAGATGTAGATGTAGATGTAGATGTAGATCCAGATGCAGGTCCAAATGCAGATCCAGATGTAGATGCAGAAAATCCGAATTCGATAAACCAAGACTCGAAGCTGTACTTCGCAAAAGGTACGCCGTACAACCCGTACGATGTTCTGAATAACCGGTACGTCTTGACCGCGTCGAACCGTTTTGTCATGTCGTCTGTACTGATCATCATCGTAATATACGTCTTGCTCTATTTTTTTCTAGCGTACTATGGGATCCCCTTATCCATCAAAGACTACGCGTCTAGTTTGTACGAGGGGTACGTTTTGATCGCGCAGATGCTGTTGAATTTTGTCACATCCAACGATTATATTGTCGAAAAAGGGGCTATCGTCTTGGCCATTATGTACGTCGGGTACCAGATATACGCCGCGTACAAAAGCGCGTACATATGTTACGAGCACTACTGTCTGTGTTCGGATTTCATGGATCGGCATACGACGATGATCGAATTTATCGATATAGCAGAAAATATGAGCAGGATAGATAAGTACAGGCCGGATAAAACCGAAGTGACAGACGCCATAGGATTCTTGAAAACATACTTCACAACCGCGTCATCACTAGGATACGCGTTAGTTACGCAGATATCGATCGATGAGTATTCAGACAAATTGAACACGGTCGCAAATTACGTCGGGCGCATCGATTACATGATCAGCTTAGTAGTTCTGCTTGACGAGGCGTTTAGCTTGCCGATTATCGTAGATGCGATGTTCCCGGTTGTGAATGTGGTTGATTTATGGAACCCGATACTAGGATTCGACAAGTCTGTTACGAATTCTATCAAAATGGATCAGACATCTTCGAACGTATTAGTGCTGACAGGTCCGAACAAAGCCGGGAAATCAACGTTCATGAAAAGCCTGATGAGCTGTATATATATGGCGCAGAGTATCGGTATATGCCCGGCACAGACTCTGATATCCACGCCTTTTCGAGATCTATTTACGTATCTGAATGTTGTGGATGCTCTGGGATCCGAGTCTCTGTACGAAGCGGAAATCAATAGATGTCACAGCTATCTGTCTGATATACAAAAGTTGCGCGGCTTCAGCTTCGGCGTGATAGATGAGCTGTTCACCGGCACGAATCCGACAGAAGGTATGGCCGGATCGTACGCCATACTGAACAGGCTGTCACAGATCCCGACAAACCTGTCCATCGTCAGTACGCACTTCGTGGATATCATAAACCCGCTCAAATCGAAAGATCCGTACGGCTTCGATTTTTATAAATTCTGCTCTAATGCCGATACACATGACAAGTTTGAATTCGCATTCGCATTCGATTACAAAATCAAGCCCGGCGTATCCGATCAGATGATAGGCATAGACCTGTTACGAGAAAAGGGATTCGATGCGTCCATAGTGTCCGATGCGGAATATTTCGTACGCTTTGTACAAAATCAAAAAGAAAAATATCAGACAGGTGCCAAAATCAAAAAGACGCGGTTTGATTTGGATTTTGGGTCGAATGGATCGAATGGGTCGAATGGGTCGAATGGGTCAAATGGGTCGAATGGATCGATAGAAAGCATTCGAAACCGTATACCATCAGACAGCTCAGAATAGCTAGCGATACGATCCAGCCGCGCATGCTCATAATGTAAGTCAGAACGCGCAAATATTTGGAATACTCCATCTACACGTATCCATATACGTGGCCGATCAAACTTTAGACATAAGTCGAAGCATACGCCTCTAGCATCTTGCGCATCTTATTATGTTCGCATAGATCGATCGGCGTTTTGTTTTTTGAATTTTTGATCCGGGGGTCTGCGTGGTACTCCTCTAGGATCTTGAGTATTTTTGGTGCGTTAGGCTGATTAGACATCGCGGCGTAGTGTAGAGGCGTATTGTTATCCGAGTCCGTAAGATTGATATCTACACCGAACACGCATAGGATATCTATAAGAACAGGCTTATTAGACTGTGCGGCGTAGTGCTGGGGGTAGTTCTCTCGTCGATCCGCTATAAAACAATTTGCGTCCGAAAACAACAAGAATATAGCTATCTCGTCCTGGCCGGTCCTACAGGCTTCGTGCAGCAGATACGTGCCGTCGCGCATCGTATTAATAGTGTCCGTTCTCTGCTGATCGGCCATAAGGCTAATGGTTTTACGGAAATCGCGGGGCCGCCCATCTCTTACGCATTCGAATAGAGTTTTCAAACGGTCGGCCGGCGTGATTATTATACTCAGTATAGAATTCACATCGTTTTCGTCTAAAATCTTTCTGTCTGTCCGAATCTCTATTAACTCATCTGATATATTCAAATCATCAGATAGGCCTGCCGATTTGCTGCGTTTGATCATGGATGTATAGCTCGGATTGTTTGGTTTTACGTATAATAGTCACGGCCTTTATAAATCACGTCCGGGTGTGATTCGTTCAAAGCTGATCCGATAAAAAATTAAAGTTAATCCGCAAAAATAAAAGATCCTATAAGAAGTTTTTTTTCCCGCGATCTATTATAAATTATAATGTCTGATATGGCTTATCAAAATATGGATGACGACGAGGTTGTGTACGACATGGATGTTCAGCCCCAGCCCGCTATGGCTCCGGCTGCTGCTCCTCCTATGACGTACGGTCAACAGACGTCGCAGGCTATCAACTCCGGCGTGTCTTTCCTTGAGACCATGTGGAACCGGTACGCGACTATGATCGTGCTGATCCTTTTGCTTGTTATCGTGTTCGTCATGTACAGGAAAGAGATCATGGATTCCGTAGCTTCCGTTGCCGGTATCGGTTCCAGCGCCGTAAGCTCGACATACGGCGCTGCTACCGGTGCCGTAGAGGCCACGTACGGCGCGGCTAAGTCGGCTGTCGGTGCCGTCGGTACAGCGATTTCCGATACGTCGTCCGATATCTACAAAAAGCTCGCCCCGGGTACCGCTCCAGCGGCCTCCGCCGCCGCTGTCCCCGTCCTCAAGGCCGGTGATTTGGCCGGTCTGAACGCGCCTCTCCCGACGGGGTCTGAGATCCAGGCTCTGTTCAATTTCTAATCAAATTATGTGATTACGGTTGTTAGGTAGCGATTATTTGACAAATATTAGTTATACTCTAATATTTCATAAATTAAAAAATATCCATCACAATCGTATTTCCGTACTGCTTTATCTTGCGCCGGTCGAAACCGTAATCATCGTCGTTGTAGATGTACGAACCATAGTAATCGTCTACCAGCATCAGATCGCACACCGTGTTCGGCCGGCCAAACGAACAGCCCAGCCTGTTATTCAAATCGAAAGCCAAACCGACGGTGTTCGGCGTACTCAACACGATCGATCGAAGCTTATTAATCACCCCAGATCCGTTATGCTCGAAGAGGATGTAGAACGGGCCAGGCTTGATCCGCGGAAAGTATATACCGGGGCTAGTGCTAGTCGGTTTGACCGGCTTCGTCAATTCGTCCAGCTTGTAGTAGCTGTACGCCTCATCCGCAAGTAGACACTCGGCATGGATCAGTCTAAAATATCCGGTTTGATACACACCGTCGTACACGATCCGATACGGCTTGTTCAGAACTTTGAATCGGATATTCAGAACATCGGTTATGTGGAACGCCATGCTGCCTGTTGTTCTGCTCAGTCTGTATGGCGTGGCATACGGTGTAGGGATAATCTGCATAACCTTCGGATTATCATAGCCTTCTAGAGCTCGTTGAACCGCATTCGAAAAAAAAACGGCAGTGGTTGTGTTGTCAAGCGGGTTACGCTTTGATGGTTGATCGATCAGTCTGCTCAAATCGCCCAGCATCATCGACATCCGCTGAAACTCGGATTCTAGCAGAGCCTTGTACTCGGCGCGATTGTACGGCCTGTACAGATCGATCAGGTACTGTACGTATCTGCATATACGACTATACATGTACAGACACGTCTGACGTATATCATCGGAATGGGCCAATGTAAAAAGCATAACACACAAGAAGCTGATCAGGTAGGGTGATATAACGAATGCACCAGATGCGCTGACAGATCCGAATATGCCGGATATGCTCATAGAGCTCAGCATCGTATATGCGCTGATCAAAAGTTTCACCGCGTACGGAAGTAACCATAGCCAAAACAAATCCATTAGTTAGTTGTGTCTGATTTTATAGACAATTATTATATTATGCGTCAGCATGTTTTATTTTCAATTTTTAATCCGATCCGCCTAACTAAAATCTACTCAGACGATGAATCATCATCCCAAAATCCCGGATCGTTCAAATAGTCTCGCGAATCTGAGTCGTCTGATTTGTTCGATCTGTTCGATCTGTTCGATGTACTTGGCTGATCTACCCAGCTCTGCTTATTAGACCGGCATCCCAAGCACAGTAGCAGAAAAATGTTCAGCATAGTTTGAAAAACAATCACGGCATACAGGATCATGAATATGGATGTAGATGTTGATGGCTATAGATTTCGGTATTTGATAGACGCATGTTATACCAGATCCTTTTCAATTTTTATAAAAAAATTGAAATCCCGCACTGTTTGATTTGCACAGTCGATCCGTATAAGTACTTTTGTCTTGGGCTCGATCTGACCGATTCTAGCCAGATGGAAGAACGCATTGAGAAACGCGTGGAGGATGAATTGAATCAGCTCTATGGAACACAACCCGTTCCGCGATGGGTTTTGGACACGTTTTTCAAAACAAGCGAAAACCCCAATGTTATGAAGCTGCGTGCAGAGGGTCAGGGTCTGGGGCGTGTTCTTTCGCGGCTCGAATCGGATCTCAGCGATGCGGTAGACGCACATAAGACCGCTCGTGCCAAACACCTGCGTACCGTAAATGACAATGGCGAACGTGTAATCGCATGCGCCGACAAGATCAACGGAATCAAGGCCGATATTATGTCTTACATCGAACAGGCGCAGAAGCTGTACGACACGATCCAATCTATCGAAGCGGGTAAAGTACAGAACCGGATCACCAAAGCCCAAAACCGCCGAAAGCGCTGGCGCCACACCACTACAAAAAACGCGTTCCGCGGGAACTACCCGAAAATGGCGGCCACGGTTTTGAACAAAAAACTGTACCCATCTCTCAAAGCCCTGATGTGTTGTAACTTCCCGTCGGCCTACATTCGGACAAGGGCCATACGGAGATCCGCCAAAAACGCTGCGAAAAAGGCCAAGAGACGATCCAAGACACAGCAGGCCTATCTCTATGCTTGTCTCTTGGACAAGATAAAGGCAAAGATACAGGCCAAGACACTGGCTGGGTCGCGGTATGGTTATGTCGCAAAAGAGAAAACGATACCCCAGCGTGATAAGTCGATCCCGCGTCTAGTCGGCGACAAACCTGCGGATTTGGGTGAGGCGAAGGGGGGAATGTACGTTTTGAAGAACGCTATTTCGGATGTTTTTGAAGCCGAACGTGTTATGCGCGAAAACAAAGAGAAGAGAATTTCAAACAAGCGCAGAACACGATCCGAATGCAAAACCGCTACCAGCCGAAACCGTAGCACGGACACGATGCTGTTGTGTATGTGGGACGGCATGAGTACGCACATACACAACAGCGTCGCCGATCTACAGAGATATGCCAAATTCGAAAGTGTGGCTGTTCAGAGGCTCTGCACCATTCTGAAGACCGATGCCAAAACGGTGTACGGCATGTTCCGATTAGTCGGGCCGGCTATTAAACCGGCCGATCCGATTAAACCGGCCGACCTAACAACATGGTCGGCTATCCACAGACTCAGAATCTCAACACTGAGAGAGACGACGTACTTTGTCGAACTGCTGTTGAAACATTTACGGCCCGCATCCAGCGTCGCGTACAGCATCGAACGGATTTTGAACAAGTACGATTCAGTGAATGCAAAATCTGATACCGATACCGATACAGAACCCGGTTGTGTCGGGACGGGGCGGCAGATTCTGTGTCTGTATTCCAAAGGGCCGGTCATCTTATCGGCCTGCTCAAAGATCCTGAAGGCCGTTACACTTTTGCGCAACGCCAAGATCGCGCTGAAGAAGCTAGAGCGGCACAAAATAGCCGGGCATCTGACTCGGGTCTACAAGCACACGATCTGTGAGCTGAATAGGCAGCTCGCCAAAAGATGCCGGGCTATTACGACGTTTGGTCTGAAGTCTAGACCAGATACAAAGTCAAACAGATCAGTCGATGCGGCAAAAGAGTTCGGCGTAGCGTACGGGCGGGCTGTTCAAAAGTTAGAGACGCGGGCTCGGAATGTCGGTTTGAAGATGAGCTCGTACGTACAAAAGCTCGACCCGGCCATCGTCGCGCGATCTAATCTCTTGCTGCGGCTTGCGAAACACGATAGTTGTGGATCGGTTTATCAGATTCCGATTAATCCGCAGAGCCGGACGGCCCAACACTTCCAAGCTCTGTCAGACAGCTACTACGTGTCTGTGTTGAAGACAGGCGTGGCGAAAAATATCTGGCTAAGCGGTATGCCGAACTTTTCAGAGATCGGTTTAGATGGCCCAGCCAAAAACTTTTGTGCGCCGAAATTTTTGGACGTGGTGTTTGACGAAACAATTAACATCACCTGGACCATTAAGCTGCACAAGGGCTGTCACGCGTCTTTGCTCGCTCTGCAATCTGCAATGTCTCAGACTCTGGTGCCGCATAACTACAGACTCTGCACACTGCAGCGGAAAGCGCAGTACAACAGAGCCGATATCGATGTGCATAACACGTCTCGCGTAAAAGACGCGACATTGATATTCGACGTGCTGATGAGGTGCCCGATGAAAGGAAAAAACTGCGCCGGTCAGATGATCAACCTTTCGAACATCTCAATACCGCGATCCGACAAACTACAAAAGAAAGTGATCAAGTTTTACGGCATAGATCCGGCCGGATGGGATGCTTGGAGGAATTTGCATTTCAAGAGGTGTGCAGAAGTTCGGAAGTTCTTAGTAGTTCGGCGAACATTCGCTTTCAAGTACGGCATCCCTCTCAAAACATCGGCCGACCTGCTGAGCTGCGAGTACTGCGAAGCCGTAAAAGAGATCGGGTTCTGGGTTAAGGATCGGTGCGGAACATGCTTAGCCCGGAAGTGCGAACACGAGGCGTGTAATGGCCGGTACGACATCCCGCAGGCCTACTTAGATCTGATGCGGCGGAAGAGAAAAGTTTATGCGCATAACGGTAATACGTGCATAGAGTACGCAGAGCTTGCAGAGGTCGGTGAAGAGGGGCTGACCATGCGCTTGATCAAAACACTCAAGCGGTGCCCGAAGTGCCAAATTCCTGCGATCCTTCGAGAAGGATGTAACCACATTACATGCGTATGCAAGGCCGACTGGTGCTACGCGTGCGGAAAAGAACTAATCGCCGCTGATCTTGGTAACAATGTGTACAACCACTACAAGTCATCCTACGTACAGAACCCGTGCAATCAGTACCAGAACAACCGCTAATTTTGTCTATAAAAAAAGATCGTACACGTTTTCGTCGTACTCATCTTGCGATCCATAAGGCATATACGTACCCTGCGGTGTGTATTCGTTGTGCCCCGTTTCAGCATACGCCCGATTGAGTTTGTTTTGCATATACCGGTGCGATCTCTCCAATTCAGCCCGTTCTGTATCTTGTTTTGTCGCGTCGGCTATCAATTTGGCGTAGTACTCTCTAGATTCCTGCACCGTACGTGTGATAGACGGGGATGATTTGATTATGCTCGTACTGCTCGTGCGCGTACTACTCGTACTAGTACTCGTATCATTTGTCTTTTCCAATCCGTACTCCAATATATTCGAACCGACCAGAAGATCCGGGTTGTAGTCGAAGCTTTGTGTAATAATGGCGTACTGTATATTTGAATACTCTTCCAACACAAAGCCGTCTATATCCATCTTCCGATTGAAAGCGTAGCTGTTATTGAGATGCGCAATGAGCTCAGACCGGCCTAGAAATCCGTACTGCGTTTGGATATGAGGATTCCGAACACAATAGACCGGGCCATACACCTCGTGATAAAACGCCAACACAACAAAGATATTCGCGTTTTTGTAAAATATGACCGCGTACTTCTGTCCCGGCTGACTTAGCTCTCTGAACATAGAATCCATGCTAGACGGGGTGGATCCAATGGTTTGAACAGTCGTAGTCTTCAGTTCAATCTTGGTAGACGGGTTTTGCTTACCGATGATCTGCAGCACGATCTTCACATCTAGCAGGCATTTCACACCGATCACTAAAGTCGATAGTACGGCCGTGTCTAATATGTCTAGATGGCTTGTCAGATCCGGCGTGAAATCAGATCCATTTGCAGGATTTGTAGAATTTGCAAGAAACTTCTTCATCAGCACGATCGAATAGAACGGCGACGCGTATCCTAGAACACTGCCCGCAAAACCCTGCGCGTATTGTTTGTAATACACGTCTGTCTGCGTCCTAGCGTCGAAGCGTGTTAGCGGATCAAATTCGGCGCGTACCAGTTTTGTTTGTTCAGTTTGCGTATCCAGCGCGGGTGATGCGATAGGTTTGGCCGGTGCAGCTGGTACAGATGATCCGGGTTTGACTTTTGGAATCCGGATAACTTTCTTATTAGTTCTAGGCTTCGGGCTCGCATCTGCTAACTTGGATACGCTGATAAAGTTATTCGCATTCGCATCTGTGTACGGCACAACTCGGTATAGCTTTTTCAACGGATCCGGCTTGGCTTGTATGCCTTGTATGCCTTGTATGCCTTGCATGCTGTGCGTGTCTTGTGTCTTGTACATCTGCATAAGTTTAGCGTGCCGTAATGGGTACTGATAATATAGTTCGATCTGTACAATGTCAGACCATTCGATATTCAATTTTTCTAATGTTTCAATACGCTACCCGATAATATCAGCCAAGTCTTCCAGATCCACGATGCTGATAGGCATGTGTGTTTTTTGTTCATTCGTCTCATCTTTCTGATGCAGCTTTTCGAAGTATTCGATCGGTGAGGCGTAGCATTCGATAGAGTCGTACGTTAGACTCGATACGTCTAGTACCATAGCTTTGTGCCACTTCACGTAGTGTATGTACTCGCGGGAATATTTTTCAACTCTGTACTTCTGCGGGTCGATGGCGGATTTGCTGAAGACGATCGCTTTGTCGAACCGTACATTGAAACAGATGAACAGAGTGTTCGGGTTGAACCGCATCTTCCGCTCATAGATATACGGCATCGGGTACGGGAATACATCTATCCACTTCCCGTACACCTGCAGCTCGATATAGCCATACGGGATCCGCGATGTCACAACTATCATATCCTCGCCGTACTTATTTGGGTTGTCTATGATGCCCGGCCCTAGACAGCTCTTTATTATTTCCCGCGCTTTGATGTCGAATGCATCTGATAGATCTTTGTCGAATACCTTGTGCTTTCCCACATCTGTATTCGAATTCGAATTCGATCCGCTAGACTTGTAGTACTTCTTGGGCTTTGGTTTGTCTACTTTGTCTGCTTTGTTAGTTGATGAGCTAGCTAAACCAACTTTAGCTGGATCCACTTTGAACAGGTTGACTGTTTTGACCGGTTTCTTTTTCGGGGCCGTGATGTTATAGATTACAAACCAAAAAAGATTGAAAAAAATAGAGCATGATGTACTGCTTTTTATAACAAAATAATATACAGATACAGCTGACATGACAGAGCCGATCAGAGGGTTGACACCCATCACAGACCCGTACTACCGGTACCAGATGTCGAAGATGGATGTCAAAAAAGAGCGGACAAAAGTTACAATCACAAATATAGAAAAAGTGACGAAAGATCTCAAGGTGCCTAGTAGCGATGTAATTATTATGTACATCGGCAAAAAGATGTCCGCTAAACCGAAAGTCGAAAAGTCCGGTAAGAGTACACGCGTCATATTTGCAATCAACACAGACCCGAGTGTCGTAGAGCAAACGATTTATCATTTCATAGAGGCGTTCGTACTGTGCCCAGTATGCAAACTGCCAGAGCTGACGTACAGCACCAGTACGAATGCAAAAAAAACTAATCTGATAATAACGTGCAACGCCTGCGGTCATAATTCAGTGCTGAATGCAGACAAGAATACAGAATCTACGATAAGAAAGTTTGTACAGGTTCTGACGGATGCCGATACAGATGCAAATGCAGATGGTCAGACGGGTGATGGTATATGCGGGGGTGACGGATCTATCGGAACTAGAAATCCTCTAGACATGCTGCTAGAGGAACAAGAAAGAGAGAACGATATGATGAGCGGGTTTTCATAGTTAGGCAAAGTTGATGCCCTGGTACTTTGTTACGCTATTGACTTTATTTTTGAGCGGGCCGATTCCAAGTGTCAGGATTAGCCGATTTATGTTGTTGATATCGTTCCAAGACAGAAGTTGTTTTGTATCTACTTTTTCTTTGATGTTCGAAATGTACGGGATCACTTCAGATGATGCGGGGGCTATTTCTTCTGCGAACTCGATCAGCTTAGTTATGAAATGTTTCTGCGGCTCAACGATCGCAAATTTCATCTGCCCGATTAGCTGCGCCGTTTTATTTCCGCGACCTATTTCACAAAACAGCGTGCCGATCCAATCGGGTTTTCTGTTTGGATTCTTTTCATCGGGTAGTACGCAGTGCGCGTCGTATAATTTATTAAGATCTACGTTTTTCTGAAACTCTTCGTCAAGTATGTGTCTCTTGTGTTCGTACGGTTCGATAGACAGCCCGTACTCTTTCATTTGACCATCTATCATTTTTTTCACTACGGGCATCAACGCGATCCTGCTGATCCGATCGAAATCGCTCCACGAAATAGATTGACCACATTTCAATTTCGCTAACCACCCCGCAAAGAAGTCTGTCAAAACATTTTCCTTGCTCGACGCCATCAGAGTTTTCAGTATGTGTTTATTCGGGTCGGGCGGGATGGAAAACCGCAGATTTACGATCATCCAACTTATCAGATTGTTCTGTCTGCCAATGTTACAGAACAGCGATCCTATCCACTTACCCGGCTTTTTGGTATCTCTGTCGATCGTACATTTTTTATTCCACAGATTGTTCAGATCTACTTGTTCGTTTTGCACACCAACATCTTCCGATTTTTTTAACAACCTTTCGCATCTGCTGTTATCGATCGTCGATTCAAGTTCCGGCAGCCTCTCATCTATAACCTCCAAAATATGATCGATCTGGTCCAATGTCAAGTATCTGGCCCAAAAAGTTTTCGCGTACAACCATTGTTTCGTTTGAGCCAAAGCGCCTGTCGCAGTTGTGAATGTTTTTGATAAAGCGCTCTGTTCCGGTTCTGTTTTGATCTGAGGGTAGACCGTGTTTTTGTATTCGACTAATCGCTCTCTCTTCTCTTTGAGCCATCCGATGAAGCTCGGGATAAAAACACTCTCGAATGTTTTTTCAAACGGTTTTCCTTTCATTAGAGGGTTCTCGTGGATAGACGTCAGAGTATGACCATAGTACGTGAGCCCTACAATCGGCACCGTATTTTCGTCCTCACACGGCTCGTTCAGATACGTACATATCCATAGATCGAAAGACGTATTTCCATCATCGCGCTCCGTAATATCCGTCAGATCGTCAATTATGTCCAACATTATCTCTATCTGGTTTAGACGGCTCTGACCGATTTCTTCATCGGATTTGCCGGC
>Ga0315284_10001078_pt1 | contig 38320 bp, 34 predicted proteins | sample YL17G09_16_MG_FD_203696 | JGI IMG/M metagenome (GOLD analysis project Ga0315284, IMG submission 203696) | Sediment microbial communities from Yellowstone Lake, YNP, Wyoming, USA - YL17G09_16 | ecosystem: Environmental > Aquatic > Freshwater > Lake > Sediment | place: USA: Wyoming | collected...
CATTTGAAATCCCTGACACACCCTGCGCATCATCTATTGTTTTAATTGCAAAATAGTAGGTCTTGCCATTATAAAGCCCTGTCAGGGTATCATTATCAGGATTAAGCCCTGCCACCGTCACACTTCTTTCCTTGAAAGCGGGGACACCATCAAAATTATTCTGAGTGATGTTGAAAGTGGCGTATTTGATAATATACCTATAAGCCATACCCGTCCAATTATCATCTCCGGGAGCTGTCCACGACAAATCAACTTCGCCGTTACCGTCTCCAATAACAACTTCAAGGTCTGTAATCGCTGCCGGAGGAATTCTCTTTACAACAGCATTTGACTGGTTTAACGAGGAAGTTTTTGAGTCAATCAATGAGATGTTATTACTGCTATCCCTGCTCTTTATTGCGAAATAGCAGGTAACTCCAGGAGCCAGCCCGCCTAATATAAGCGTCTCATTCTCACCGGGACCTGCGGGTGAACCGCCATTCAGGGCTGTTATTGTATTGGGATTGTTCCACCATAGAGTAGTGTTTCCTGCGAGGCTATTAACGCTGAAAGTTCCATACTTTATTATGTATGAAGCTGCATGGCCGCCCGTAGTTCCATTCTCGTGAGGAGCTGACCAGTTCAGATTAATAGAACCTTCAGTTACACCGGAACCAGCGGTGAGGTTTGTTATTGCCCCGGGAGGTATTATGTCATTAATGACCGTTACTTTTATGGATATGTCCGTAAATGGAGCAGCATCCAAAAATGGGACAAAAATACCGCTTGCCAGTACAAACACACTGGCTATAACGGACCATATTAACCTAAGGGTTTTTATTGTTTTTGTCGTCATTTTCTATTCACCCTAACTACTCCACTTCGCATGAGTCCCTCCCCTACGCTCAAGAGAGCTCCGGTTTATTGGACGGCCACATCCGAAGTGTTTCTACTAACAATCAATGACTATCAACATTTATAATCTGTCCTCTGTTATCTGTCATCTGTCCTCTTTTTATTTTTGTTTCTTCTCTTTACTACCTGCCCTTCCGACCTGTCCTTCCGTAGCTTTTAGCGTAGGAGGAAGTCTCTCCTTCAGGAGGACATAGGAGGGTTTCCTGCTAACGACCAATGACATTTCGTATTTACGTCGTTACGTATTTCCGTAGTTACGTATATGCGGAACGACTTAACGACGGGACGACGTCTTTGGCTGTTTCTGTATTCTGCCCTCTGTTATCTGTCGTCTGTAATCTGTATTCTGTTTGCTGTTTCCTGCTAACGACACCTTCCCGTATTTCCGTCGTTACGCGACAGTCCACCATGTATTGTCCCCGATGTATCGGGAACATTGGGGGATATTTCCGTAGTCCCGTCCAAAAGCAACTGCTTTTATAATTGCTGTTTCACGTATATACGGAAATACTGAACGACTTAACGACGGAACGACGTCGTTGGCTATTTACTACGGCTGTGCCGTTAACCTTACCGTTATTGACTGCTGGGTTGTAAGTGCTGTTGCTGACGGTGCTTCTAGCTTGAACCACAGGTTCCTTGAGCTCGTCTGCGTCACTCCAAAACCTTTCTCGCCATCAGCATCCGCATCAAGCGCTAAATCGCTTGCTGTGGCTACCCTTACAGTTGAAGCTGAAAATGAATCGCTTGCAAGAAAGTTCCCTGATATCGGAGCTACCGTCTTGAATATTCCCGATATCCTGTATTTTTCCGCGCCGGGCGCCGTTGCCGTAACTGATGCCCAGGTCCCGTTCGGCTCTGCCGGTATGCTCAGCTGGAACTTCTCTGTCACGTTGCCGTCATTGGTTACCGTGATTTCGCTTGCTGCAATGCTCGTTGCTCCTGCCACCATCGTCCCGAAGTCATAGCTTGACGGGCTCACTCCAACTGATAACTTCTGGACTCTCACCGTTACCGTGACATCCGCTGTCGTTGCCGCATAAACCATACTGCCCATTCCCACAAGACCCATAACCAGCCCAACCACAAAAAGCTTTTTCATTTACTCCTCCTTTTTATTTTTGTTTCTTCTTTTCCTTAAATCTGTCATCTGTCCCCTCAACAGCTCCACTTCGCGGAAGACCAGAATCGGCCATCCCCGAAGTGTTTCTATTAACAATCTGTATTTTGCAATCTGTCTTCTGTCCTATTTTTCTTGCCTTTATTGTTTCTTCTTTTTGCAATTGCTGTTACGACCTACGATCTGCGGCCTACGGCCTGCCCTCTGTTTCTTTACGGCTGTGCCGTTAACCTTACCGTTATTGACTGCTGGGTTGTAAGTGCCGTTGCTGACGGAGCTTCAAGCTTGAACCACAGGTTCCTTGAGCTCGTCTGCGTCACTCCAAAACCTTTCTCGCCATCAGCATCCGCATCAAGTGCTAAATCGGTTGCTGTGGCTACCCTTACCGTTGACACTGAAAACGAATCGCTTGCAAGAAAGTTACCTGATATCGGAGCTGCCGTCTTGAATATTCCCGATATCCTGTATTTCTCCGCGCCGGGCGTCGTCGCCGTAACTGATGCCCAGGTCCCGTTCGGCTCTGCCGGTATGCTCAGCTGGAACTTCTCCGTTACGTTGCCGTCATTGGTTACCGTGATTTCGCTTGCTGCAATGCTCGTTGCTCCTGCCACCATCGTCCCGAAGTCATAGCTTGACGGGCTCACTCCAACAGACAACTTCTGGATTTTTACCGTTACCGTGACATCCGCTGTCGTTGCCGCATAGACCATACTGCCCATTCCTACCAGTCCCATTACCATCCCTGCCACAAAAAGCTTTTTCATTTACTCCTCCTTTTTTATTTTTGTTTTGTTTTTTCTTAAATCTGTAATCTGTCCTCTGTAATCTGTATTCTGTTTGCTGTTTCCTGCTAACGACCAACGACTAACGACTAACGACTGTTTCTTCACTTCGTCATAACATAAACGTTTGAATACACCTGCACAGCCACCTTGCCTGTAATTTGTACGGCTTTTATAACAACCATATAATTCTTCTCCCTGTATTCCGGTTTATTGGGAATATTAATAAAAAGATAAACCTTTTCAGAACTCCTTGGCAGTACTTTCTTGGTCTTCTCGGCAAAAGTTATAAACCCCGGAACAGGCATTTCCTCAAAACCTTTTCTCAGGGTAATTCCAGCTTCCCTGACAGAAATGCTTTCCAGCCTGTAAGTGCACTCAAGCTTGTTAGGATTAAATATTTCAAGCACCTTGCTTTTTTCTTTCCAGACATCCACTTTTTTACCGGGTTCCACATCAATGATGAACAAATTATCAGGCTTCATCACGAACACCCCCATGTCGTTCTTGCCTTTTCTTGACCCATCCTTTTCAGCAACTGTGAAAGACAGCCTGCTTGCCAGCCCTACGGATATATTGCTGTCTTTTCTCGGGATGGTATATGAATGCAGATAAAGCTGGTATTGTTTACCTTTCAGTTTAATATCTTTGGGAATTTTAATAAAAACATCCGTCTCCGCAAAACCACCCGGTTGCACTGTAAACGTGCTTTTTGCAAGCCTTATCCACGAAGGGTCAGGCAGGGCTTCAAACCCTTCCCTTAAATCCTGTTTTGCAGGAATCATGACTTCTACCTTCATGTCCATGGTGAAGGCACTGTCATTTTTCACCATAAGAGGCAGGTTGATTAAATCTTTTGTGCTGTATTCTTCTCCGAGCTGCAGGTTCTCAATGAAGATGTCTCCAAAAGAAGTTGAAAGGCCTCCGGCAAATGCCTTGTCCGCAAAACCTGTAATTGCCGTTAGAATCATCATGGACAACACCATAAAAATGCTCTTTCTCATTTATATTCTCCTTCCATATTTTGCCACATTTCCACCAGCGCTTCTTTACACTCCTCAAAATGAGGATTAATCCTTAATGCCTTTTTAAAACAATCCACAGCTCCGTCATAATTCTTTTCAAAATAATAGATTAAACCCAGGTTGTAATAATTAACCGCCACCTCAGGCTTTAACTCAATTATCTCTTTATAAAGCTGAACAGCCTTGTTTCTTTTTCCTGTTTCATAATAAACCGCTCCCAGATTTGAATATGCCTCAGCAAAATATGGGTCATATTCAATTGCTTTCTTGAAACAGTCTACTGCTTCCGGAAGTGTTTTCTTGTTCAGAAAATGAGCCCCATACGTTAAAGCAACACCCAGCCCGTTATAAGCAAGCGAATCGTATTTAAAGACCGAGATTTGTTTTTTATATTCTGTTACCGACTTATTAAACATTTCTTCCCTGTCCTCCGTCCTGCCTTCAGGCAAAATTCCATTCTGATATAATTTTGCCAGCCGCATTCTGTATATATCCTGTGACGGGTTCATTGAAACTGATTTCTTCTGTAATATTATCGCTTCTTTCAGGTTGCCTGCCGTTTCAGTGTCCTGAGCCAGCCTGTCAAACCTGCTTGCAAGCAAAAACCTCCAGCTTAAAATGAGTAATATTCCTGCAACGGCTAAAATCATATAAGGGGCTGTTTTATGGATATTTACGGGTATATGGATTTCTTTCTCTTTTATGCTTTTTTTCGTCATATTTGAACATATTCCCATAAATAACCAGAATATCGTCTCCGGGACTAAACTACTGAAACTGAACAGGTTATTGACTATTAACGCCAGCGATGCTGATACTATACCGGTAGCAAGAATGTTATCGTTAGTTTCACGGGAAACTCCCACAATAGTCTTAAGAAACACAATCAATAAGAACAGATAGCCTGCCAATCCGATAAGCCCCATGGTCGCTCCATATTCCAGGAACACATTATGAGCATACCCTGAAGTCTTCAGCCTGCCTGCCAGTTTTTCAAAATCCGCCGACATAAACCTCCTGAAACTTACCCCAAAAGTATCCGGCCCAAAACCTAATACCGGCCTCTGTGAAACCATCTTTATTGCGGTCTTCCAACCGGAAATTCTTGAAGCAATATCATCGTCTTTTAAATCCCCAAAAGATAAAACCCTGCTGATTACCGGTTTTAATGAATTATCATTGTTTCGTGACAGCTCTCTATTCCGCGGCCAGAATGTTACCGCTAATAAACCAACACACCCAAGCAGTATCATATATGCAATATTCTTCTTTAAAACTTTCTTATTCACCAGTAGAATGAAGATAACCGCTCCAACAAATAATCCCAGCCAGGCCGCCCTTGAATAAGTAAAAACCAGCGCCAGAGAATTCAAAAGGCATATAAAGAAAAATATAATCCTGCCTGTAAAAACTTTTGACTCAAACATAAACACCATACACAGCGGTATTGACATAATCAGGAATGAACCCAGAAAATTCGGGTTACCCAAAGTTGACCAGACTCTCGGGTAAGAAGAAACTCCTTTCCATACGAAGAATGAAATACCCAGCGCTTCCACCAGCGCATAAAGCGAAACAATAGCGCTTGAATAAACTATTGCTTTCAGGATAATTCTAACATCAGTCAGGTAATTTGCGCTGATGAAGTAAATGAGCCCATAAGCCGATAAACTCAATAAACCTTCAAAATAGAACCCGTGCATGCCCCAGAAACTCAGCTTCGGGTAAACAGAAAACAAAGTTGACAGCGCTGTTACCGCAAAAAACAGCATTATCGGGGCATTAAGCGGCGACTGCTTCCATTCAATTTTTCCCTTTGAAACTGCCTTTAATGCCAATAAAGCCAATAGAACAATCACCGCTATCCTTAAAATTGTCGCCTTGGGCAATGAGAACGGGTCGCTGATGAACGGATGGAAAACAACCGGCATTAAAAAGAATAATACTGCCATTGTCTTCGTTATAACATTGTCATATATGCTGTTGGCTTTTATCATTTGATATTTCCTATCACAGCTGTCCGGTTAAAATAACGTCCCGACATAGTCCCCCATGCTTTGTCCCCGTGAAAACTGGGATCGCATCAAATATATGTGCGATAAATCGCACCGTTACTACCAAATGCGTCGAATATTGAAATTCCTATACAATAAATTATTATGTCATTCCCCCCTGTTTTCACAGGGGTAAACTCCAGCGGGCAACAGCCCCTTTGTCATTCCCGCAGGTCGTAAGCATCCCCCAGCGTATCGTAAGCAGGGGCGGGAATCCAGTCCGATAATGGGGACATTATCCCCATTATCCCTCATTATCCTATGGTATTGCCATAATCCTTACCGGTACACTTTGTACAGTGGTAATTTCAGTGAAAACCGGCGCCTCAAACTTAAACCACAGCTTTCTTATAGTTCCGACCGGCACATTAAAGCCTTTCTCATTATCCGGGTCGGTATCACGCGCGAGGTTTGTCTGTGATGATGACCTGTCGGCTGAAACAGAAAAAGCGTCTTCAATTGAAAAATCCGAAACTGCCGGGATACTGGAACGGAATATGCCGGAGAAACGGTACTCTTCAGCTCCCGGGGCTTGATAAGTGACGGACTGCCATGTTGCATTCGGTTCTGATACTATTAAGAGTTTATATGACTGGCTGGCGTTGCCCTTGTTCTGGACACTGATTGATTCAAGGGAAACAGACGCTGATGAAAGCGCTATCGTTCCGAAATCATACGCGCTGGAGCTAATATCCACGCTCAGGAAAACATGAACCTGGCAGGTGCTCGCGTTTGAAATGTCCGACCAGTTGGATTTCTCGTCGGCAGTCCATATCCTGAAGTAATAGGTGACACCACCTTCAAGGCCTGTTATTATATAGCACTGCGGGTCATAGGGTTGGACGTTATGAGTTGAAATATTAACCCTGTAGTCCCCGTAACTCCATGACTTCGTGAAGGTTGAATAATCTATATGATAGGTTCCAGTGGAAAGCTTACCTGACCACAGGTTGTCACCAGGGGCAGTCCAGGAAAGCTCCACATCTCCGCTAAGCTGCGGGGAGGCTGACAGGTCAACGACCTGTGCGGGAGCCACTATATCCTTCTTCATCCAGATGGTTGCGCCCCTTGAAAGGAATGACCAGCAATAGTTTGAATCTCTTGACTTTATTGCAAAATAGTAAGTCGTATCTGAAATAAGTCCGGTAATAGTCATATTCTGAGGTGTCTTATATGATTGTGGAGACGGTATCGGCGAATACGCCGATACAGATATGCTATTCTGGAATTGTCCTTCAGAGGTTGATGGAGAAAAAGTTATTTGTGTGGAATATCTTATATCATATTCAGCGCAGGTCCCGACTGTGCCATCGGAACCCGGGGAAGTCCATGAAAGAGTAATTTCACTTTCACTTGTGCTTGATGATATTGCTATTGCGGTTATTGTCCCCGGGTATGCAATTGCCTGGATAAACCCGGAGAACAGGTAATAGTTCTCTGAGGTATATGTTGAATGGCAAACAGCCATTTCTCCCAGAGAATTTACAAGCTCATTATTAGCCGATTTTGCCTCATGATGCCCGCCCTGGTTAACAATCCCGGGCAGAACAATAGAAGTAACTTCACCGGACTCAATAATTTCTACATTTACCGTCCAATTCTGGTTTGATTGTCTCAGGTTGCCGGCATTATCAATTGCTTTTATGTACCAGCCATGACTGCCTTCTGTTATGTATGACAATTTCTGGTTCGTAAAAATATCATCTTCTTTTAACCCTCCATCAACGAACAATTGATACTTGCTTAAACCTGAACCGTTATCCCCGGAATTATCCCACTGGAACGTTACATTGTTTGAGTTCAACCACATGGTATCCATTGGTAAACTAAGGTTAAAACTATCAGGCGGGGTTGTGTCAACTTTTACAGTCCAGTTCTGTGAGGACTGCTGCTGGTTGCCGATAACATCAACCGCTTTCACATACCAGCCATGACTGCCCTCAGTAATAAAAGTCGTGGTTGACGTTTGCCCGGACGGTATGTTGTCTTCTTTTAACTCACCGTCCATATATAAACGATAACAGCTCAATCCGGAACCGCTGTCTCCGGAAGCATTCCACTGGAACGTTATATTATCTGAATTCATCCAATTGTTATTTACCGGTGAATTTAAACTAAAGTTATCAGGTGGTGATACATCCACCTTTATAGTCCGGTTCTGTGAAGACTGGTTCTGGTTACCGGCATTATCAACCGCTTTTATGTACCAGTTATGACTGCCTTCTGTAACCCATGTTGTGGTAGATGTCTTGCTGTATGGAATATTGTCGTACTTAAGTTCGCCGTCAATGTATAACTGGTACTTATCCAGTCCGGACCCGCTGTCTCCGGAACCAATCCAATTAAACGTTATATCATTTGAACCTGACCAGGAATCATCCAACGGCAAGTTCAGGTTAAAACTGTCCGGCACAGTCGTGTCAACCTTTACCGTCCAGTTCTGCGTGGACTGCTGCTGGTTGCCAACGTCATCCACAGCTTTAACATACCAGTTATGACTGCCTTCCGTAACCCATGTGGTGGTTGATGTCTTGCTATTATGTATATTGTCATACTTCAGTTCTCCATCAATGTATAACTGGTACTTATCCAGTCCGGACCCGCTGTCTCCGGAGGCGTTCCACTGGAACGTTACATCATTTGAACCTGACCAGGAATCATCTGCCGGTGAGTTCAGGTTGAAACTGTCCGGCGCAGTCGTGTCAACCTTTACCGTCCAGTTCTGCGTGGACTGCTGCTGGTTGCCAACGTCATCCACAGCTTTAACATACCAGTTATGACTGCCTTCCGTAACCCATGTCGTGGTGGAAGTCATATTGGATGGAATATTGTCATGCTTGAGTTCGCCGTCAATGTACAACTGGTATTTATCCAGTCCCGACCCGCTGTCTCCGGAGGCGTTCCACTGGAATGTTACACTATTTGAACCTGACCAGAAATCATCTGCCGGCAAGTTCAGGTTAAAATTATCAGGCGGGGTCTCATCCACTTTTACCGTTCTTGTTTGATTTGAATTCCTTTCATTGCCGGCTGCATCCAGCGCTTTTATATACCATGAATAAATCCCCCCGGACAAATTAAAAATCACCTCATTATTCTCCGGGGGAATGTTATCCTCCTGTAACCCGCCATTAACATAAAGCTGATATTTGTCTATACCTGATTCATAATCATCGGATGATGTCCACTGGAAAATAACGTTTGTGCCGGTCCATTCATTGTCTGCAGGTGAAGACAGGTCATAGCCGGCCGGGCTGAAAGTATCTATCTTAATCGCAATACCTCCGGAATTTGCATATGACCAATCGCTTTCAAGCAAGGTCTCATCTATCGCTTTTACCCTCCAGTAATATGTATTATCATTCAATAACCCTGTAAGCATGTAACCTGTTGCGCCCTGCGTCATCAGTCCGGATGAGTAATCTATGATATTTGCTGAAAAATCCGGAGCCGTGCTTAACTGTATCCTGAATTTTACTGTATTGCCGGCATTAGGGTCTGACAAATAAAAAGTTGCTTTCGGTGTAAGGTTGTTCGTCCATTTATCCCATCCAATAGGCGAACTATCACCCGACTTTACCTGCCCGAGGCTTGAAGGATTAAACGGCGGGAGGTTTGCTGCATTTGTTTTTATTGAACCGGAAATATTGCTGACAGCATCAACTGAATCCCTATTGCGCGCAGTAACTCTGCCATAATAAGTCGTTTCAACATTCAGTCCGATAACTATAATACTGCCGGCAGAACGGATTGTCTGGCTTGAACTTATTTGTCCATAAAAATTACTTGAAGTTGAAACCTGAGCCACATACACTGTATCCTCAGGGTTGGCAGGAGTTTCCAGCTGTGTCCATACTATAGTCAGTGAACTGGCCCATACTGTCCCCCATCCGGCACCTGTAGGCGAATTGCATAGGGTAGACTTCTTTTCAGGTGAAGTTAACGTTGCAGTTGAGTTTATCATTTCCCAGTTATTCGCTATTATACGCGCATAATATTCCTGGTTCAGGGAAAGGCCTGACAGGGAAGCCATATCCGCACCTCTTGAAGTTATAGAGGACCCGGCTATTGATAAAAAATCCATAGCGGTTGAAAGTTCAACCCTGTATACCGTATTTGCTGGATTGTCAGGAACGCTTGCAGACCAGTTTATCGTCATTGAGCTCATGAAAACATCTCCCCAGCCGGGATTGGGCACACTGCATAAAGTTACTCTAGAAATTGGGTTGAGTAGAATCGTAGCTTCCTGCCCGATACGGTTTTTAGCGGTTAATCTTGCATAGTATGTTGTATTGGCTGATAGCCCGATAATAGTCACCGATTCTGCCGACCTTGTAGTCATAGTGGACTGCGAAATAACACTGAAATTGCTAATAGTTGAAATATCGGCAACATAAGCAGTATCCATGGGATTATCAGGTGCACTTGCAGACCAGTTTATTGTTATTGAACTAATCAAGATGTCACCCCATTCAGGTTCAGGAAAACTGCACAGTGTGGCCGCATTGAATCCCGTTGACCAGCCTGAAACATTCCCAGCGTTATCAATCGCCCTGACTTGAAAATAATACGTTGTATTTGGAACAAGACTCGTTATTTGTCTTGAAGTGCCGCTGAACCATGCAGTAGTCGTGGTTACATTATCCTCAAAATCCTGTGAGGTTGAGTATCTAATTGAATATGGCGTTACACTAAGGCCTGAAAGAAAATCATCAGCAGGCTGCAGGTTTACCGTGCATGAAGAAACATATATCATGACCGAATCAATAGCATGTCCGGCAGGCAAAGTCACATCCACCTTAAACGCCGGGCTCCCTGAATTTGCATACGCATAAAGTCCGGAACGGTCGTTATCGTCAGTTGCGTTGATACGCCAGTACCATGTTCCCTCAGGAAACAGGACTGTGTTCATGTAATTAGTAGTAAATGGATTAAGCAATGTAGCGGTTACAGGACAAGTTGAATTTATAAATAAGTATGAAAAATCGGAATGTGAACTGAACTGTATATTATACATCAGATAATCTTGAGTATTATAGTCCGAGATAGTAAATGTCGCATAAATCTGCCGGTAGTTCGTCCAAATGCTCCAGTTGACATTCTGCCATAAAGGGTCATACTGCGAAAAGCCAGTTGGTTCAAAAGGAGGAATATTCACATGCGCCCAGTTTGTCGCGCCGTTTGAGAGGAATGACCAGCTGTAATTTATATCCCTGGCTTTTATAGCGAAATAATACGTAGCCCCGGGAGTTAATCCGGTAATCGTTAACGATTGCTGGTAACCATACGGCAGCGGTTCCGGCAGGGGGGAAAAGCCGGAAACTTCCATGCAATCCTGGAATATTTCTTCAGATATTGATGGAGAATCCATTTCTGACGTAGAATATCTTATATCATAAGCAGTGCAGGTACCCAGCGTCCCATCCGCACCTGGAGCGGTCCATGAAAGGGTTATTTCTCCTTCTTCCGCGCCAACGACCGCATAAATCGCAGTAATTCTCAAAGGATAAGAAACTGCCTGAAATTTCCCGGAACATAAATAGTAATTACTTGAAGTAAAAGTTGATACCCCAACTTCACCTGCAGTATTACTGAGACTATTATTAAGAGAAGTTATTGCGAACATACCGCCTGAATTGACTACTGAAGGATTTATATTGCTTGTATTCCCATTAAAAGAACCTGCAAAAGCAGAGATAACACTGCAAAGAGTCAAGAATGTAACTAATACAACCGCACCAATAAATTTTAAGAATTGGCAACCGGAAGTTTTAACCTGCATAGGCACAGTAATAATTTTATCACTGCAATACAGTGTTATGAATCGCGTTTGTTTTAAAATAGTAGGCAATTTTAATTTATTTTTTTTCATTCAGAAACCTTTGTAAAAGCGTTAATTCCGGTTACTTCCACCTGATTGAGATATCTCTGAAAATGAAGTCAGCAGTCCCGTCGCCGCCACTGGTGTAGACGGCTAATTTCCTATCCCCTGTCAACCATGCGGGTTTGCTTGCCCAGGCAGTTTTTAACTGAAAACTTGCAACCGCAGCACCTGAAAAATTAAGAGTTCCCAGTATATTGGCAGGAGTGCCGGATTCTGCAACAATTACGGTGATAGTGAGCCCGACGCCCGAAGCCGCAACGCGGGCATTCAAATGCATCTGAACCTGACTGCCGATATCCTCTCCAGTTACAAAAATTCTTGTGCCCTGGATGGTCGCATCAAGCTCAGTCTGTATTGCCGGTAAATTCAGCCCCTGTAATGCCACGCCAGCTGCGGCATCACAATTCCACACTATCAGTGTGCCCATAACGGGTGCCCACACAGGATTCACCCCGGCGCCTCTTGTCTGCAGAAAGTACCTGTCAGTCCCTGCCGGAAGACGGTCCCAGTCCGCTCCTGTTCTAATCAGGATATCGCCTTGAGCAGCGGCAAAATCCGCAACATCGCTTAACTGCGGTAATGTTTTTGTTGCCAGGTCTGCCAGTGAAGAACCGGTCTTGTCAATTTTTGTCCAGGCAATGCCGGCAGAAGAATTTATATCATCGTTCATAACAGTGTTGTTTACAATCTGCCCGGAACCCACAGCATTGAAAGCAACGGAAGAAATAATAACATCGTTAGGGAATGCCCCGGCTGAAACCATTGTGTTAGGCGCGAGTTTTTCCGCTATCCAGTTTGAACCATTGGTGGTCAGAAGAATACGATTGCCTGTTCCACCTGCTCCGCTTATCCCTGTCCCGCCGCGGGCTGCTAAAAGCGTACCCTGGTTTAAATCGCCGGCGCTCCTTGTTGAGAGTTCTACAAGTGATGCCCCTGTCTTGTCTATTTTTGTCCAGGCAATGCCTGCTGTCCCGTTTACCTGTGTATTCGTTATTACTCCAGCCGATACATTATCGGCTTTAGCTGCCCTGAAAGAATATGGGCTTGTCGCCAATTGCTCTCTTGGCGCCAATATCTCTGTCCCTACCTGGATTTGCAGCCACCTGGTGGGTGAATCAAACACTGTGGAACCAATCGCGGATACAGACCCCAATTGGACTGTAAACATTCCATTGGTTACCTGGACATTATCCTGCGTCTCGTTCCATATTTCCGAGCCGCCCGTTCCCGGCCCGGTATCCCATATACCGAATGTTATTGAGAACAGCCCGCTCTTAGGGTTCTTGTTCTTGTCAAGCAGCCTTCCCTGAAAACTTATCTGCCCTGGAACTGCGGCAAAAAGCACTGCTGGCAATAACAAAACTCCTAGCATGAAAACAACCAAAACTCCACATTTACTCTTGTTCATACTTTACCTCCATTTTTTATTATTTATTAATATATAATAAACTTGATAATAATATACCTCATAAATAGCTTTTAATGTGGCGAAATTTCTGCGAATTTTTTAAAGAGGATTATTCACGATGGATTAAACAACTACGCTCCAGGGGCGTATTTTAAAACGCCCCTGGAGCGTAGTTGTATTATTTGTAAATACGTATAATATAAGCCTTTGATATTGTAAAAAACGCAAAAAAGAAATTTGAAAAAAAATATGGATTCCACCCCATTCATCATTGTTTTACAAAATAAAACATTGGGGGGGGGAACTCTGCTAAGTCGGATAGAAGAACAGCTTAAAAGAGCAGAAAAAATGAAAGAGAAAAGCCAGTGGGGGGATTATTCAAAATTAAAACCTATTGTTGTGGGTATTTGCTGGAATGATGGAGAATAGGAAATGTTGACAGCTTAAGGGGACGGTTCCTTTTTCCCGGGAAAAAGGAACCGTCCCCTTATCCCTCAGCCTATGGCTATTCGGTAAACCTATAGCCTGCGCTCTGGATGGTTTCAATACTGCCTGCAAGCGCTCCAATTTTCTTCCGGAGAGTTTCTATATGCTTGTTTATGGTTCGCGGGTCACCGAGATATTCCTGCTCCCATATATGCTCCATAATGAATTCTCTTGATAGCACTTTGCCCTTCCTGATTACAAGATAATACAGCAGGGCAAGTTCCTTGGGAGTCAGGCCTATCTCTTTCCTGCTGATGAACGCTTTGTGCGTTGTCAGGTTTATCTCCAGGCTCCCATGCCTGACCACTTCATCAGGCTCTTTCCTCAAGTCAATTCTCCGCATTATTGCCTTCGCTTTTGCAATAAACACATCTATATCAAAAGGTTTTATAACGTAGTCTTCAACTCCCATATGCAGCCCGGAAATCATGTCGTGTTTGTCTTCCTGCTCCATACCGATGATTATTACTCCCGTTTTAATGTTTCTTGTATTCTTTTTCAATTCCCCGTAGAGCTTAAAATTAACCTGCGTATCAAATACAAGGATTGTCAGGACAGGCTTGTACTCAATCACTCTATTAACAACCTCTGCCCAATCGTGTTCAGACAGCACTTTGCAATTATCCTGCCTGCATGACTGCATTAAAAGTGAAACCGTATTTAAATCGTCACCGCAAATTAAAATAGTTTTTTTCATATATTATTATATATATTTCATCATCCTTACTACAATATCACTTACAATATTAATATCATAAAATAATGTAAAAGAGAAGTAAAAATATTGTAACATGCTGTAAATTGTTTGTAACACGGATTTTCAGCGTCCATATGCCATAGAAATGAAGCCTCCAATGTTTTACTTCATAAAACAAAACATGAGGTACTATGTCGCTCTATCTGTCATTCCCGCTCCCCCGTTTTCACGGGGGACAAGTTTACCCCCCGATATATCGGGGGACAGGAATGACAATAATGGGCTGGATGCCCAATTTGTCAGGAAATGACAAGAAGAAGATGGGTTACCCGATTCCCGTTTTCACGGTGATCCGGTAGCGGTGCGATTCCCACCAGAGGCGGGTCTGCCTCGGGCATGATATCGCACTATCGCCCACACAAAAAGGAGAAGAGCCGAAAAAATAGACTCCATTCGGGGGATAAAGAAAATAGTTCTTGATATGGACAGTTCAGAAAGCCCGGTGTATGGAGAGCAGGAAGAATCGGCTTATAACGGTCATTTCGGCTTAAAGTGTTATCATCCTTTATTCGTCCGCCTCATGCGGACGGGGACTGCCTTAAGGTCAAACTAAGACCGGGCAACGTACACAGCGCAGATGGTTGGAGAGAATTTCTGGAGCCGATATTGAGATATTATGTAGGCAAAGAAATGGAAGTAATGTTCCGGGCGGACGCTGCATTTGCAATACCTGAGTTATTTGAATTGTGCGAAGAGTTGGGAATAGACTATGCGACACGGATATTAGCCAAAGGCTAATCCGCCTCTGGCGGAAAAGAGAATAAGAAATTGTCGGAGAAGGTAGAGGAATGTACAAAGAGACCGGTTGGAAGGCCCGGCAAAAAACCACTGATAAAATACAAGAGTTTCCATTATCAGGCGGCTTCATGGAAAAAGGCGCGGAGGGTAGTAGTAAAGATAGAGCATCATCGGGGAGAGTTATTTCCCAGGATAGGATATATAGTAACCAATCTGAAATGGGACAACAGAAGAGTAGTGAAATTCTACAACAAAAGGGGAACCTGCGAACAGTGGATAAAGGAAGGCAAATATGCCCTGAACTGGAAAAGGCTCAGTTGTCAGGGATTCACAGAGAATGAGGTCAGGTTGAAACTATTCATAATGGCATATAATCTGGGGAACATTTTCAGGACGCTGGTCAGCCTAAGGCTGAAGGACTTGGTCATTAAGAACAATACAATTAAAATTGATAAAGATAGGTGGCAGGCTGATAAGACATGCCCGTTATTACTATATGCTTCTTGCGGAGGTGACGATAAATGAGCGGATATGGCGCAGCATTATGAAGAAGATAAGCTGTCTTTGTCCTGCGCCTGGCTGATAAAGGGAAAAAATAGAAAAACCGATTTATGACTGAAATATTGACGGAGAGGGTATCCTGCGCTAAGCAGCTACGGAATACCTGTTACTTTGTTATCTCTTCCACACCAAAACAGTTTGCAAGTCCTTCCGAAGCTATTTTTTAGCGTAGGAGGATGGAGAGGTATCTTTAAAATCAGTTGGGATCGGCAAAACTGACTGAAAAACAAAGTTTCGTGATAAAGGTATGAATTTTTAATGATTTTTTTGTGGACAACTGAGATAAATTGGGGTATAATTTAATGAGAAACCAGGATGTCAGGGAAAAATCTCTCTTTTTGGAAGTTAAATGGAGGATGTCAGTTAAGTCTATGAAGGTAGAAGAAAAATAATAAGTAATAATGATGTAAATAAAGGGCGCGTCCCCATTATACCCATTATCCCATTATAAGGAATAGTTATGACAAATTATGATGAATTGCTATCAAAAGTAATAGAATTACCTAAACTAAACCTGTCCGAAGAAAGGTTATTGTCCAGTTTACTAAAACATATTTCAAATGAAAATGATATAGTATCCTGTTCATTCTGGCTTAAAGATCAGATTGACGGAAAATACAAATTGATCTGTAAGGAAATGATTTGTAAGAAAATTAAAGAAATCAGGAAAAACAGTATATATTTCCCGTTAATGGCAAGGAAAAACATATTAGGAGAATTAAAGGTCTGTTACAAAGATATAAAAATAATTGAGAAAAAAAAGAGGGAAATATTTTCATTAATAGCAAGCTATGCTGCTTTGGTAATTGAAAATAAACGGCTTAATAAGGAGATAAAATATTCATCTAATCTTATAGATATAGATGGCCTTACAAAATTATATAATCATAAATATTTTCAAGAATCTTTAAAAAATGAACTTGAGAAAAGCAGGAGGTTTAATTATTCATTATGTCTTTTGATGTTGGATATTGACCATTTTAAGGAATATAATGATACTTTTGGACATCCGGCCGGAGACATGGTCTTGATAAAGATTGCAGAAATAATTAAAAAAAACATGCGTTCTTATGACATAGTTGCGAGGTATGGTGGAGAGGAAATTGCAATAATACTACCGCATGCCAAAAGAAATCCGGCATTCTTAATTGCAGAAAGGATGAGAAAAGAAATACAGGAGTATACTTTTGCAGATAGAAAGGGAGTTACGGTAAGTATAGGTCTTGCAAATTATCCCATTAATGCCGTAACTAAAGAAACCCTTATAAAAAAGGCTGACGATGCCCTTTACCTTGCAAAAGAAGAGGGACGGAATAGAACTTGTTTTTCTTTGATTGAAACTAAAGAACGCAAAATAATTTCATTTTGTCCGCCTGCATATGAATCAACAGCAGGCATGTATTATAAACATGTATTAATCGGAATAAAAGGAGTAGCAGAAGATATTGGGAACATTGATTTAATTGTCAACGCACCAAAGACAGACTGGGATGTAAAATCACAGGTACATTACATAAAAGAATCAATTAAGCAAAATGTTTCTGCAATTTTACTGTGTTATACTGCTATACTTGAAAATAATATGAATAAAGCGATTAATCTTTCAGAAAAAAATGGCATCCCTGTATTTTGCTTTAATACGCCAAAGAGCATTATTTATAAAAAAATTACTTCTAGTGTTGGTTTTAGTCAAAGAGACGTGGGAAAAAAAGTTGCAGATTATTTAGTCAGGCTATTAAGGAGGGAAGGTGAGATAGCGGTATTGGAGGGAATCGTCAATACTGATCAATCAAGGTCTAGGAAAAAAGGGTTTACGGATGCAATCAAGTCATATCCAGGGATAAAAGTTGTAGAATCCATACCTGCAGACTGGAGAAAGGATAAGGCAAAAAAGCTAACAAAAACTATTTTAAGAAGACATCCACATCTGGGAGCTATTTTTGCATTGAATGATGAGATGGCACTAGGTGCAGTGGAAGCAATTGAGCACTATGGGAAAGAAGGGAAGATATTTGTTATCGGAGTGGATGGGATTATGGATGCATTAACAGCAATAAGGGAAAAGAGACTTACGGCTACATTGTATACAAATCCGGTTAAAATGGGGCAGAGTTTAATGAGAACTGTGGTTCGCAACATGATTGGGGGTGAAAAAATAAAAAAGTTTAATTTTTTGCCTTTGTGTATTGTAGATTTTGAAAATATAGAGCAGTATATTATTGAGTAAAAATATTTCGGAATTTGTCTTTTATTTGCTGTAACTCCTTCCATTTCTGGTAGCCCACGCAGTAATTAAATTATATCTTTTAAATAAATTACTTTCTCCATATGGATGTCGCAGACCCCCGCAGGGGGGGATACCATGTCCCTTCCCATTCCCAAAACTTACCGTATTTTTATCTTGACAGAAATACCTTAAATATTATAAAATTATTAGTCTATCGTTAACATTATGTATAAATATAAAATTTTATAATAAAGGTGAGGAGTTAAACTATGTATGCGATAATAGAGGACGGCAATAAACAATACAAAGTGGAAGAAGGCATGGTTATAGAGATTGACAGGCTGGGAAAAGAGCCCGGGACAATGCTTGAACTTGATAAGGTGCTTATGCTTGTTGATGGAGAGAAAATCAGCGTAGGGGCCCCGTATCTTAAAGACACGAAAGTTTCGGCGGAAGTCATAGGCGAGTCAAAAGGCAAGAAAGTAATCGCTTTTAAAATGAAAAAACGCAAAGATTATAGGAAAAAAATAGGGCACAGGCAGAAATACGAAAAGATTCTTATAAAAAAGATTATCGGAGGTTAAAGTGGCGCACAAGAAAGGACAGAGTTCAACTACTAACGGGCGCGATAGTGCCGGCAGGCGGCTTGGGGTAAAGGAATCGGATGGTTCCTATGTCACCGCAGGGAGCATAATTTTAAGGCAGCGCGGAACGAAAATTCATGCAGGAGCCAATGTAGGCAGGGGAGCCGATGACACGCTGTTTGCCCTGGTTTCAGGAAACGTCAAGTTTGCAAGACAGAATAAAAACAGAAGAAAAGTAAGCGTTTTAGTGTAGACATTAAATGTTTATTGATGAGGCCAAGATCTTTGTACAATCTGGAAACGGCGGGAATGGATGTCTTTCCATGCGCAGGGAAGCTCATGTGCCTCGTGGCGGTCCGGACGGAGGGGATGGAGGCAACGGGGGGAATGTAGTGCTGGTAGGTTCCCTGGACAAGCAAACACTGATAGATGTGAAGTACAAACCCCATTTTCGCGCGGATAACGGGGGGCAGGGTGGCAGCAAGAAATGCCATGGCAGAAATGCTTCTGACATAGTTTTAAAAGTGCCTGTAGGGACTGTAATATACAAGGACTCAGAGAAAATTGCCGACCTGATTGAAGAAAATCAAAGAATAATCGTTGTATACGGAGGAAAAGGCGGGAGAGGCAACGCATTTTTCAAAACCCAGAGAAACCCTACCCCCAGAACATTTCAAAAAGGCAGCCCGGGCATAAAAGCCACTTTAATCCTGAAAATAAAATTGATAGCGGACGTTGGATTAATCGGGTATCCCAATGTAGGTAAATCCACCCTGTTATCCAGAATTTCCAGCGCGCACCCGAAAATAGCAGATTATCCGTTTACCACTCTTGTCCCCAACCTGGGTGTTGTGAAGCTGAATGCCGCAGGCAGGCTGAACAGTTTTGTAGTTGCTGATATTCCTGGCCTTATTGCAGGAGCCCACCAGGGTAAAGGATTAGGAGACAGGTTTCTTAAGCATATTGAAAGAACCACGCTTTTAGTTCACATGGTTGATTTATTCGGACAGGAGGATTGCACTCTTGAGGAAAAATATCATTCAATAAATAAGGAATTAAAGCTGTATAGCTCCATACTTGCAAAGAAAGACCAAATCGTTGTTGCCAACAAGACAGACTTGCCTGGCGCAAAAGAGAGGCTCAGGGGATTTTCTTCCCGGATAGGAAAAAAGGTTTACCCGATTTCAGCTGTAACAGGGGAAGGCATAGATAAACTGGTATATGAAATAGAGAAGAAACTAGTGCTCTATAACATGAATTAATGATAATTTTTGAGGCTATAGCATGAGGCGAATTCAAGGCATTAGGAGGGTGCCCCGATATATCGGGGTAACCGACGAAATAACGAAGAAGTCGTCCAGAAAGCAGCCTCCCAAAGGGCAAAGGGCTTTTTGCCTGTGCCTTTGCAACGATCGGCTTACATACACCCGGTATGCTCGCCTCACGTTGCTTTGACGCGGCTAAAAATCCCTTAGTAAAAATATCAGTAATTCATGTTACAGAGCACCAGCTAAAAAGAAAAAATACTGAAGTTTTATAGTTTGACGGCCTGCGGGCTACGGCTTTTATATTTGAGGATAAAACAATGAAAAAGAAACGGATTGTAATTAAAATAGGCACAGCGGTTTTAACCGACTCAGTCGGTATATTGAATGTAAGGGTAATCAGGAAACTGGTTGATTCTGTGTCCAAACTGCTGGATAAAGGCGCTGAAATCATGATAGTTACTTCCGGTGCCATCGGAGCGGGCAGGGGCAGGATAAAACTCCATGGGCATACATTGCAGCATAAACAGGCGCTGGCAAGTATCGGACAGGCGCACCTGATGAATATTTATGACAGTTATTTTAAGAAACACAAGCGGCTGGTTGCGCAGGTACTGCTTACCAGGGATGACCTGGAAGATAAGAAAAGATATTTGAATGCAAAACATACCATAGAAGAGCTGTTAAAGCTCGGCGTAGTGCCGATTATAAACGAAAACGATACGGTTGCCATAGATGAAATAAAATTCGGGGATAACGATATACTATCGGCAGAGGTGGCAGTTAAAATGAAAGCTGACAGGCTTATTATTCTTACGGATGTTGACGGATTTTGTCCTAAAGACCCGCACATTAAAAAAGGGGCCAAACCCATCAGGGAAGTAAAATCCATTAAGTCCGGCATGAAAGCCTGGGCGGGAGGAGCCGGTAGCCAGCGCGGTACCGGAGGCATGATTTCAAAAATCAGGGCAATGGAAATGGCTACCAATTGCGGCATAGTTTCATACATCGCAAATGGAAGGAAGCAGGATGTCCTCCTGAATATCTGGCAGGGCAAAAGCGAAGGCACAAAATTTTTGCCGAGGAGTGCTCGGTAAACGTTGAAGAACAATAAACTCATAGCCGATGTTGATGATATAAAAGAAGCGGTTGAAAAGATATTAGTTGAAAGGGGACTTTGATGTTGACGGAAAAAGACGTATTAAAAACATTTCAGGATAGTGAGGCATTGCTTAGTGGCCATTTTATCCTGTCTTCCGGGCTTCATTCCGACAGGTACCTGCAGTGTGCGCTCGTCCTGCAGCATGCAGAACTTTCGTACAGGTTATGCGCTGAACTTGCCGAGAGGTTCAGAAATGATGCCATAGAAGTGGTTATTTCGCCTGCGATAGGAGGTATAATAGTCGGACAGGAAGTCGCCAGGGCGCTTGACTGCATGGCAATATTTTGCGAGAAGGAAAACGGCAAGCTGATTCTCCGCAGGGGCTTCAGCATAAAAAAAGGAAGCAGGGCCCTCGTAGTTGAAGACGTTATTACCACCGGAGGGTCAATAAAAAGAGTTGCCGATATAGTCAGGGAAAATGGCGGCATAGTTGCCGGCTACGGCTGTATAGTTGACAGGTCCGGAGAAAAACTTGATTTTAAACTGGAAAAGCTTTTAAGCGTCCAGGCAAAAACATATAAGCCTGAAGAGTGTCCTATGTGCAGTCAGGGCATCAGTTTTAAAAGACCCGGGAGCAGATAATGGCTGAGATAATGCCTTTTAAGGGAATTCTTTATAATGAAAATAAAGTTGGAGGCCTGAGGAAAGTTGTCACCCCGCCATACGATGTCATTCCGGATGAAGAACGCGAAGAGTACTACAGAAACAGCCGGTGGAATGTGATAAGGCTGGTGCTCGGTAAGGATTCCCCTGAAGATAATGAAAAGGAAAACAAATACACCCGGGCAAATGATTACATGCTGAAATGGCTTGAGGAAGGGGTATTGCAAAAGGATGTGAAACCGGCGATATACTATCTTAAGCAGGAGTTTAAGCTTGTCGACAGCGGCTTGATAGTCAGGAGGGGCTTTATAAGCCTGATCAAACTGAATGATTATAAATATGTGCTGCCCCACGAAAAAACATTGTCCGGGCCAAAGAAAGACAGGCTGAAACTGCTGGAGTCCTGCAGGTCCAACTTCAGCCCTGTATTCACTTTTTATTCCGACCCCGAAAAAGCCGCAAACCGTATAGTCACCGTCAAAGAGAAGACAAAACCCGATATGATGGTGGATTTCAAGGGGGTAAAAGAATCCTTATGGAAAATTACTGAGCCTGGCCTTATAAACGAACTGAATTTAATTGCCAAAGACAGGCCTTTTTATATAGCCGACGGGCATCATCGTTATGCGACTGCATTGAACTACCAGGCGGCGATGAAAGCTTCCAATCCAACCCATACCGGAAACGAGGCATATAATTACACGATGATATATTTTACCAACATGGATGATGAAGGGCTTGTAATTTTTTCAACGCACAGAATGATAAGAAACATAAAGAATCTTAAAGCGGATGTTTTTCTAACCAGCCTGAAGGCTGATTTCAGAATACTTCCCTGTAAGGATGCTAACGAAATGCTGCGGCAGCTTGAAAAATCTTCAAATAACCGGCAGCTGGGGCTGTGCCTTGAAAACAATAGGTATTTTTTAATAACGCCTGAAGACAATGGCACAACGCCCGGAAAAGCCAGAGAACGGTCGGAAGCGTATTACAGGCTTAATGTAGCGGCACTGCATGAGCTGGTGCTGAGAAAAATGCTTAATGTGGCTGAAGACACTTTTGATAATATAACTTATACCAGGGATGCTGAAGAAGTGATAGAGCAGGTGGAAAAAGGAGTTTTTCAGGCAGGCTTTATCCTGAAACCTATCAGTATAAGCGAGTTAAGAGATGTAGTGAAATCAAAAGATTTGATGCCAAGGAAAGCAACTTATTTTTATCCCAAACTGCTTAGCGGGCTGGTTATCAACAGGATGGACTAAAATATATTGAAGGACATTTTATGAAAAAAATTATCATATTATTGCTGGCAATAATTGTCCTCTGTTTTATGCCCGGCAAGGCGGCGGCCGTAGTTGACGTTGAGTCAACTTCAATATTCCACTATATAATGGGCATGCTGTATTTTTATGATGAAAACATTGACGGGACAATCAAGGAGTTTGAAAAAGCCGTTGAATTGGATGGGAATCTATTGTTCATGCAGGAAAACCTGATGGAATTATATTTCTCCAAAAAAGACTATGAGAAAGCGGAAATTGAGGCAAAAAAAATACTTGAGCATGACAAGAACAACCTGAGGGCTTACCAATACCTTGCTGAAATTATCCCGTTGCGCGGAGGGGATATTAGCGAGGCGCTGGGTTATCAGAAAAAAGTGATAGGATTTATTCCAAAAGACGCAATGGCGCATTTTTATTTGGCGGCTTTGTACGGGCAAATAAACGATACGGTATCGGCAAAAAAAGAGTTTAAAATAGTACTTTCGCTTGACAGGAAAAACATCCAGGCATACCTCCTGCTCGCTTCACTGTACGAATATGAAAAGAAGGAAGAAGAAGCGATGATGCTTTACAAGCGGGCTTTAAAAATAAATCCCGATAATACTGAAATTATTGACCGGCTTGGAACATTGCAGAACAAACAAAAGAAATTTGCCGAAGCCATCAGCAATTTTCAAAAAAGCATAGTTGTTAACCCGTACGATGTGAAAGCCCTGTATAATCTTGTCCTATTGAATGATAAATCAGGCGACTGGAAAAAGACAGCGGAATATCTTGAGAAGATTGACAAGGTGAAGCCCGGAGATGCGCGGATATGCGTGCATCTGGGTATAAGTTATATTGAACTTGCAAGATATGATGATGCTGTCAATATCCTGAAAAAGGCGTTGGAAACAGACCCTGAAAATGATACGGCACAGCCGCTTCTGGGTATGGCTTACGAGTATAAAAAAATGTACAGAGAGGCTTCAGAGGCTTTTTTAAAATCTATTGAAAAAAACCCCGATAAAAAGGAACATTATTTTCAGCTGGGGTTATGCTATGATAACCTTAAGGAATATGATAAATCAGATGAGGCTTTTCAGAAAGCATTGGAAATTGACCCCAAATTTGCGTATGCTCTTAATTATCTTGGTTATTCCTGGGCTGAAAGAGGGGTGAACCTGGATAAAGCGTTAGCCAATATTGAAGCTGCGCTGAAAGTGGAGCCTGATAATGGGTCATATACAGACAGCCTTGGCTGGGTATATTTCAAACTGGGAGATTACAGGAAAGCTGAAAAAATACTGCTAAAAGCCTCTCAGTTATTGAAAGACCCTGTTATATTTGAACATCTTGGAGATACATACGTTAAACTAACTAAAGCCAGCCAGGCGCTTGTTGTTTACAGGAAAGCCCAAAAACTTGACCCGGGCAAGAAAGAATTATTGGAAAAAATCAATAAGCTTTCGGGGAAATAAAAGTGAAAATTCTTGCACCGGCAAAGATAAATCTCTACCTTGAAATCCTGTGCAGGGACAGAAACGGGTATCACAGGATAGAAACAATTTTTCAGGAAATCGGGCTCTTTGATAAAATAATACTGACAGAAACAGCCAGGCGCAATGTGCAGATTACCTGCTATAACGAAAAGGGTAAAATAATTACATCAATAAGCAACAAGAAAAACATAATATATAAAGCGGTAGAACTCCTAAGAAAAAAATCCGGAATTCAAAAGGGCGTTAAAATAGAAGTCTATAAAAAAATCCCCATGGCGGCAGGGCTTGGCGGGGGGTCTTCTGATGCAGCAGCGGTGCTAAAAGGTTTAAACAGGTTATGGAAACTGGCAATGAAAAAGCATGAACTTACCGCAATTGCCCGAAAAATAGGATCGGACGTTCCATTTTTTTTGTCAGGCCACACAGCCCTGGGGGAGGGGTATGGAGATATCATCACCCGGCTTCCACGGATGAATAAAAGATGGGTTTTACTGGCCAATCCTTGTATTGAGGTCAGTACAAAAACAGTCTACAGCAGAATAAGTAGAAAATTAAGGTTGACAAAAGCTATAAATGTTAATAAGATTAGTGCTGAAAAAGCCAGAGAATTATTAAGAAGCAATATAAAGAAATTATTATTTAACAGGCTTGAAGAAGTAGCTATAATTGATTACCCTGTTATAAGCAGGTTAAAAAAGTATCTTATTGCCAATGGGGCAGTAAGTTCACTAATGTCCGGCAGCGGGCCTACGGTGTTTGCTTTTATAAACAGCAGGAGCAAGGGGGAAGCGCTTATGATGGGAGTAAAAAAGGTATTTGGCTTTCCTTCATGGCTTGTGCAAACACGGTAATTTTAATCCTGCGGGAATTCCCCACCTGTAAGGGTGGGGGTGAGAGCAATGCCCCCCTCAATGTTCCCGTGAAAACGGGGACAATACATGGGGGACTATCGCCCCAAAAGACATAAAAGCAGGTACCACCCCGATATATCGGGGTGGGGCTCCATTGTTCTTTCTCAAAGTTATTTAATAATATATATATTTTCTTGTGTAAAATTCCCTTTTTGTCGGATGAGTGGTTCAAACAGAGGAGGAGTTTACAATGGAGATTACCGAGATTCGTGTGTATCCGAGGGACGAGGAAAAGTTAAAAGCATTTGTAACGGTAACTTTTGACAGCGCCTTTGTTGTACGCAATCTAAAGGTAATTCAGGCAAAGGATGGCTTGTTTGTAGCAATGCCTTCAAGGAAAATGTCTGATGGGAGCCACAAGGACATAGCGCACCCCATCAATAATGAGACCCGGAAGAAAATTGAAAACAGGGTACTTGCTGCGTACAAACAGAAAATGGGTGAAACTGAGCCGGATAAGAAATCGGTTCCTTCAAGGACAGATTTTGGAGGAGCAGATACATTCCTTGCCAAGCCTGAGTAAAATAGGTTTCAGGCTGATGTTGCCCCCACAATGTTTTACTTTGTAAAACAAGACATGGGGGACTGTCGCCCCTCAATGAAAGTTGACAGTAAGCAAAATAATTATTGTTGACTCTTGGTAATATTATAGAAAAATAATTTTAGGCACAATGCAATTATATGATGTTTTACAGTAATACTAAAATATTGTAGTGTATTTGCACTAAAATATTTTAAAATATTTGCACATTTTTGTGCAGTAAAAAATCGTTTTCGGCTCCGTTTTAGTGCTTAACACAGCACCACACTAAAAAAATTGGGGAGTAGCCAAGCGGCAAGGCAACGGCCTTTGGAGCCGTCATCATAGGTTCGAATCCTATCTCCCCAGCTATCAAATATGAGTTTGACAGCTGGAAGCAAGAGGATTGAACTTCGGTATTTATTGACCTTTAACTAATAATGGATACCATTGGCTGAGATGATTTTGGAGCGAAACAAGGAGAGAGGATTGAGCCCCGAATTATCGGGGTGAAAGACGAACGACGAAGTTGCCCCCCAATGTCCCCGTTTTCACGGGGACAAAGCATGGGGGAGTATGCCAGCACAAAAGCATCCAGCCCTTCGGGGAGAACATCTTTGGCCAATTTCTGCGTTACTCGTCGTTTGCATACAACCAGTATTCGCGCTCCTCGTGCCTTGAAATTGTCTCAAATCCGGTTCTCCCAATAGTATCCATTATTAGTTAAAGGTCAATAATATATAATGAACAGTTCCGCATCAATTATTCTTGCTGCCGGTGAAGGTACCCGGATGAAGTCGGATTTGCCAAAGGTGCTGCATCAGGTGTCCGGCAAACCGATGATTGAATGGGTTCTTGATACAGTTTTAAAAGCCGGCTACAAAGAAAATTATGTTATTGTAGGATATAAAAAAGAAAAAGTCATTGAAGCATTGAATAAATCGGGCTACAATAACGGTATAATTTTTATAGAACAAAAAGAACGGTTAGGTTCAGGCCATGCGGTTTTACAGGCAAAAAAATACCTAAAAGATTCAGACAAGGATGTTCTGGTAACCTGCGCTGATGTGCCGCTTTTAAGCACGGGAACCCTGAATTGCCTCATGAAGACACATCTTAAAGAAGGCAATGATGCTACTGTCCTGACAGCAGATATTGATAACTCTTTTGGCTACGGCAGGATAATAAAAGAGAATGGAACCGTCAGGATAGTTGAAGAAAGAGATGCTACCGCACAGGAAAGAGCGGTAAAAAAAATAAACACCGGAATATACTGTTTTAAATCCGGAGAGTTGTTTGAAGCCCTTGAAAAAGTTACCCAGCATAACAGCAAGAATGAGTATTACCTTACGGATGTTTTTAAGATATTATCTGAGGAAGGCAAAAAAACCGGCATTGCAACAACAGCCAATTACAGGGAAACAGCCGGGGTTAATACAGTAGAACAGCTCAAAGAGGCGGAAAAATACTTAGAAGAGTTGAGTAAATCAAGGCGCCACACTACACTAGTGGATAGGATAGACGGAGGATGAAATGGAATACGGTCAGCTTAAAGTATTTGGCGGCAGGGCGAACACCCTGCTGGCAAAAGAAATATGCAGCAATATTGGCATTACTCCCGGTGAAATAAAACTAACAAATTTTGCGGACAAGGAATGCAGAGTACAGATACTTGAGAATGTGCGTGGCGCAGACTGTTTTGTTGTACAGCCTACGTCACCGCCTGTAAATGATAATCTGATGGAACTGCTTGTGATAATGGATGCGCTTACCAGGGCTTCCGCCAGCAGGATTACAGCGGTAATTCCTTACTATGGTTACGGCAGGCAGGATAAAAAAGACGAGCCCCGCGTGCCGATTACATCCAGGCTGGTAGCTGACCTGATAACTATTTCAGGCGCAAACAGGGTTTTGACAATGGACCTGCACGCTTCGCAGATCCAGGGGTTTTTCAGGATTCCGGTAGACCATCTTTATGCAAGGCCGGTGTTCCTTGAGCATATTAAAAAAATGGACATAAAAGACCTGGTTGTGGTTTCTCCTGATACCGGGGGCGCTGAAAGAGCGCGCTCTTTTGCAAAAAGAATACCCGCATCCATGGCAATTGCCGATAAGCGCAGGCCGATGCCGAACAAGGCATCCATTATGCATATTATAGGAAAAGTAAAAGACAAGAATATTATCATACTTGATGATATCGTTGATACCGCAGGCACGCTTGTAGAGGTTGCCAAAACGCTGAAAATTAAGGGAGCCAAAGACATCTATGCCGCCTGCACTCACGGGGTGTTATCGGCTGATGCTGTAGAAAGGATTAACAAATCCCCGTTAAAACAGCTTATGGTGTCTGATTCAATAGACCTTGAACATCTTAAAGACAACAAGAAAATAAAAATTGTATCTGTTGCCAAGCTGTTGGGCGAAGCAATAATAAGAGCGCATAATAATTCATCAATAAACGACCTGTTTTTATAAAACGACTATATTAGAAAGCGGAGGTAGAAATGAGTACCCGGGAGATTGTTTTAAACGCCGAAAGCAGAAAAGCCGATTCAAGGGGAGAAACAAATAAATTGAGAAAAGAGGGCAGGGTGCCTGCTATACTATATGGCGGCAAGGAAAAAAACATGGTCCTTGCGGTCAATGGCAAGGAATTGTCCTCAGCGATACGTACCGAGAATGCCATTATTTCACTGATGGTGGAAGGCGGAGGGAAGAAGAACTTAAAGAATGTTATAGTGAAAGATATCCAATACCATCCGGTCAGGCAGAATATTCTTCATGTTGACTTCATGCAGATTTCTTTGACCGAAGAGATTGAAGTAATGGTAAGGATTGAGACCATGGGGTTGCCCGTGGGAGTGGATGTAGGAGGAGGAGTGCTTGACCATACTTCCAGGGAAGTAAGGGTGAAGTGTTTTCCCAAGGAAATACCTGATAAACTGGAAGCGGATGTTACCGCGCTTAATATAGGCGACAGCATACGCGTTAAAGACCTGAAAGTTACCGGTAAGTTCAAAATACTTGAAGACCCGGAAAAGATCGTTGTGTCGGTAGTTCCGTCTGTGAAGTTTGAAGAGAAAGCTCCTGAAGTAGTGGCTGAGGCAGTTGAAGGAGAGGTTAAGGCTGAACCTGAAGTAATTTCAAAGGGCAAGAAGGAAGTTGAAGAAGGGGCTGAAGGCGAGGAAAAAGCAAAACCCGCAGCTGAGAAGGCTGATAAGCATGAAAAGAAGAAACCCGAATAAGGGACGGGAAATTGAAAATTATTGTTGGGCTGGGTAATCCCGGAAAGAAATATAAAAATAACAGGCATAACCTTGGATACAGGGTTATTGACAGGTTGTCCGACGAGTTCGGTATAACAGTAGACAGAAAAAAATTCAATTCCGAATACGGCAACAGGGGTTCGGAGTTGCTGCTTGTTAAACCCACTACTTTCATGAACAACAGCGGAGAGTCTGTGGTTTCATGGGTAAATTATTTCAAGAATCCTCTTGAAGGGCTACTGGTTGTATGCGATGAATTTTCAATGCAGCTTGGAACGATAAGAATCAGAAAAAGCGGAACTTCCTCAGGGCATAACGGTTTAAATTCAATAATTTCCTGTATCAATACAAACCAGTTTCCGCGCCTGCGTATAGGCATAGGCGCAAAAAAACCAGAAGCTGCTATCCCGGAGAAAAGGCTTCCTGACCTTGCGGATTATGTTTTAGAAGACTTCGGCCCGGATGAGAAAAAGCTTGTTGAAGAAATGATAGAAAAAGCTTCAGCTGCCGTAGTTGAATTTATTAACAACGGCATTGAATCAGCAATGAATAAATATAATATCCGCCCCCTGAACCACAAACCATAATCCGCTCCAGGGGCGGATTTTAGTTTGTAGTTGAGGGGGCGGATGAGAAGGAGAGAGTTTTATGAAGAAGATTATTGCAATAATTTTTACTTTGCTTTTATTCCCGGCAATTTCTTTCGCGGCGAATCAGAATATAATGGTTGAAGACGCTATAAACAACTTTTCAAAAACTTTTGAGAATGTGACTTCGGTCAAGACAATCGCTATTTACCCTTTTGAATACAGTAAAAATGCGAAAATACGGAATGTTGAAGATAAACTTATTCTTAAACTTTCCGAAAGCGGCAGGTTCAGGATTATTGACAGGAAGGATATTGAAGTGCTGCTAAAAGAACAGGCGCTGACAATGTCCGGAATAGTGGAAAACAGTAAAATGGCAGAACTTGGGAAACTTAAAGGCGCAGAGGCTTTCCTTTTTGGGAAGGTTGATGTTGTAGGTAACATGATTATAATAAACCTCCAACTGAAGGAAGTTGCTACGGGAATGATATTATGGAGTAGCGAGCTTAAAGGCAGGGATTATACCCAGGTAACGATTGGCACCGGTGTAAGGCTCGGCCAGTATATAGCTGATTCGTGGGTGAATGTTGATGGCAAGGCTGCGGATTTCGGAGAAAGAACGAACAATGACGGCATATATGTGGCGTTTCTTTTTAATTTTATTCAGAGGCTGTATAAATCACAATTCTGGAGTTTTGGCGTTGACGGCATATTTAGCCTGGGCTTATGGTCTGTTAACAGGACAGCAGAAGCGCTGGACAATGTATACACGATGAACTCAACGATACAGTGGAGGGATTACAACCTTACCCTGATTCCGGTGCTCAGGCTGCATCTTGCGAAACTGCTGAACCCAAAAGGCGAGGATTTCTTTATTATCTACGGTGGGACAGGTATCAGCACGGATTATATCCAACTGGTGGCTGATTCGGACCAGCTTGATAAAAATGGGGAGGCATTTGCTACCGCTGATCCTTATGATTCAGGGCTTCATCATTCAACGGGAGGATTTTCATATAAACTCGGGTTTGAAGTCATTTTCAGCCCAAGGTTCTCAATGTTTTTTGAGGGATACCATCTACCTGATGAACAGCAGAATTATACACCCATCGCTAATATCACGGAATACGTCAAGTACCGGACCGGTAATTATTATGGTATAGGCGCCAGATATTATATAAAAGCATTTTGACATAGAGATAACTTCTTAATGACTAAAAAATAAAAAATGGAAACTGTAATGGATACTTCTGTTGAAACATTAACCGGGGTCTGGACTGCGCTGATTTTCGGCGGACTCGGTTTTTTATTTATGGTTTATTTTATTTTAAAAATACTCCGTAAGAATATTGGTTCCAGCAAGGTCCAGGAAATATCAGAACTTATCCATGACGGCACGATAGCATTTTTAAAACGTGAGTATTCTGCTGTTTTTGCATTAATGTTTTTTTTGGGAACAATAATATTCTTCTTTATATCAATAAAAACCGCTTTTGCCTTCTTAATGGGTGCGGGTTGTTCCATGCTCATGTGTTTTCTGGGCACACAGGCTGCAACTCGCGCAAACGGTAGAACGGCGCAAGCCGCTTCAATGAGTTTTAACGAAGCCCTGCAGGTTGCATTTCACGGAGGGGCTGTTGTGGGAATAGGGGTTGTAAGTATCGGGCTTCTTGGTTTGTCGGGTGTGTATTTGTTATTAATTCAGCATGCGGGACTGCATTATTATACCCTGATTGATAAGGCAACGGAGGCAACACAATTGATGATTGGCTTTGGGATGGAGACCTCGCTCGTTTCTTTCATTCTCAGGGTTGGGAGCGGAGTTTATACAAGAGCGGCAAGCGACAGCATTAATATTTCAAACAGGCTTGAAATGAATGTTCCAGAAAACGACCCCAGAAATCCGGCAGTTATTGCAGATAAGGTAGGGCATAATGTTTGCAATGTTACGGGTTTGAGTGCGGACCTGTTTGAGTCTTTTATATGGGTTATAATATCAGCCATGGTTATAGCCATGATAGAACTCAGCCCCGAATTAAAGTTTAGAGGCATATTGCTGGTTCTCCTCATAGCGGCATTAAGTGTAATATCAACCGTCAGCGGGGTATTATTTGTTCGTGCCAGGGAGGAAGCTTTTTTTAAAAAGGCTTTTAACGATGGGCTTATTTTTAGTACGGTTATAATGGCCGCAGGAATGGCATTACTGGCATTATGGTACGGGAATTTCTATGTTTTTCTTGTTTTGTTTTCAGGGGTAATTGCCGGGGCGCTGATTAGTTTTTCGTTCAAGTTCTATACTTCCGGCAAGGTTATGAAACAGGTTGCAGCTGATTCAAAAGCAGGCGGTGCGGCAGTAATTATAAGCGGCTTGGCTAATGGGATGTACAGTACGATAATTCCACTTATAACCATAGGGGCAACTGTTGTTTTTTCATTCAGGTTATATGGTTTTTTTGGTATGGCGCTGGCCGCTCTTGGCATGCTGTCGTTTACAGGAATTATTGTTACAGTAAATGTTTATGATTCCATCGTTGACAATGCGGCTGATATAGCGGAAATGGCAGGAATGGGAACTGAAGTAAAAAACAGGATAAAAACTCTTAATATAATAGTGAACAGAACTACGGCACTTGCCAGAGGATTTACCATAGGGCCCGCAGCCCTGACGGCACTGGTGCTGCTGGTGGCTTTTACGGAAGCTGCCGGATTAAACCTTTTCGGCATACCAAGTATAAACATAATGAAAGCTGAAGTAATGGCGGGGTTGTTTCTGGGTGGTATGGCCCCATTCATGTTTTCTGCCGCTACTTTAAAGGCTATTGGCAAGGTTACATTATTTGTCATAGATGAGGTCAAAAGACAGCTTAAGGAAATATCCGGATTAATGGAAGCAAAAGCCAGGCCTGATTTAGCGCGCTGCGTTAATGTTATTACAGCGGCTGGGTTAAAGGAAATGATGCCCTTGTGTCTTCTGGTTATGGGCTTGCCTTTTGTTGTCGGTATTTTAATGGGAGGGGAGCCGCTGGGTGGATTTCTCGCAGGGTCTTTGATTACAGGGCTCCCACTTGCCATATTTTCCATTAACAGCGGTGTTTTATGGAACAATACAAAAAAATATATTGCTGAAGGCAATCTTAAGAGTAGTATTCCTGATGCGGAAAAAACATTAACGATGGCTGATGTTGTGGGCAACCCCTTAAAAGACGCTTCAGGCCCGGCTCTGGGGGTACTGTTGAAACTGCTTGCCGCAGTAGCGTTTATTTTTACCCCGCTGATAATTAAACTAAATAGTATAATTTTCAGCCTGTTTTAGAACCCAGTGTTGTGCGATAAATAACTTGACATTTGAATACTCGTCGTAAAACCGTATTAAAGTGAACCTCCCTAAAATATCCTTACTTAAAACCACTTAAAACCAAGAAACCAAGAATCCTTCTTGCTAAAGCACTTGCCTTGTGGTATAATGACCAGTCAAATCATGAATCTACTGAAATTGCTTGAATTTCGCCCCCTTTAAAATAGACACAATTTCAACACAATTTCATTTTAGTATTGCAAATGGATAATAAATGATATAATATTGAGTTATAGAGCATTTATCCCGATTTCCAGAAATCCATGGGTGCGATAGTCCCCCATGTTTTGTTTTACGAAGTAAAACATTGGGGGGTAAACCCATGGATGAATGGTAAGACACCGGGATGCCGCCCCAAAAGACAATAAAGTGGGTACCACGGGTGCGATAGTCCCCCATGTTTTGTTTTACGAAGTAAAACATTGGGGGGTAAACCCGTGGGGCTCCATATCTTAGAGGAGAACATCATGAGCAAAACTATAATTTCAAACAACCCCATAACGCTTCAAAAGCTGGGAAAAGAGATAGATTCTGTTAGAAAAAAACTCTTTATTTATGAAACCCTGCAATCAGAGAAAGAAATAAAGCATAATAAAGTAAAAGGCCCTTTTAAGAACGGTAAAGAAATAATCAATCACGTTAAAAACTAATGTACAAAATATATGTAACCAAAACATTTTCCCGCAAACTTAAAACATTCCTGAAAAAACATCCTGAATTGGAAACCACGATAAGTAATAAATTTGATCTGCTTATTAAAAACCCCTTTGATTCGCAACTAAGAACTCATAAATTATCAGGTACACTGCGAAACGAGAATGCCATCAGTTTGACTTATGAATATAGGATACTATTTATTATACAAAATGAAGATGAAATATATTTGACTAACATAGGCTTACATGATGAGGTTTATTGACGGGCATTTCACAGTAAAAACAGCTACAAAAAAAATGGCGGAGTGACAAGATTTCCTTCACCAATTCTTTAAGATTTTATTGTCGTTGCTATTGACGGCCTGCGGCCTACTTAAAGTCTCTCATTAAGGTGGACTGAAAGTCTCTCCTAAGTTTCTCCAAAGGAGAACTTAGGAGGACGATTTTAGAACTCTACCTTTTGATAAATATACCAGTCAAATCATGAATCTGCTGCAAATTGCTTAGGTGTTTACTTCAATCCCCAAAATGTGCCACCTAATAACAAGATTTAGCTTGACAATATATCAAATATGATATATTATATTAGTGAAAGATAAAATGTATACAATAAAATTTTATAAAACAAGTAAAGAAGAATACCTAGTAAAGGATTTTATAGAAGAATTGGATAAGAAAAGCCAGGCAAAGATTTATAGATATTTAATGCTATTACAAGATAATGGCCATGATTTACCACGGCCATATGCTGATCATGTGCAAGGTAAAATTAGAGAGCTTAGAGTTGTCACTCAAGCTGGTAATGTCAGAATATTTTATTTTTTCTTCATTAGGAACGACATTATATTATTACATGCTTTCAAGAAGAAAACACAGGAATTACCAATCCGTGAAATTGAAAAAGCGGAACGAAACATGAATGATTTTACAGTAAGGTATGGAAGGAGTGAATTTAAATGAAGAATAAACTTTTAACCCTGAACGATGTTTTGAAAAAGAAACTAAAAGACGGTGAATTCAGAAAATATTATGAAGAAGAAGGAAAAAAGCTTCAACTGGGAATGAAGATAGCTGAACTGAGGGAAAAAAGTGGTTTGACTCAAAAACAACTTGCGGAAAAGATTCACACCAGCCAAGCAGCAATTGCAAGGATTGAAAGCGGAAATTACTTAGGATACAGCCTCAGGACTTTAGAAAAGGTTGCAATAGTCACTGGCAGTAGGCTTGAGATCCAATTTAGGAAGTCCGCTTAAATTATGCTGAGCATTTACACAAAAAGGTGGCTGGGTAGAATGAATCTTCCTTGCCCCGATAGATCGGGCGATAGTCCTCCATGTATTGTCCCCGTTTTCACGGGAACATTGGGGGGGGGCATGCTCAAATTCCCTTCAAAGGTGGAAAATTCTCGCAAGATTCGAACCTGTTTGAGGGCCTGGGTAGCGCTAATCCTGCAATATTATCATTCTTACGGTTCAAGAATACCCATGGAAGAGGAAGGGGCAGGGGCAGGGGATTGGAGAGATAAATATATATTTATTGCGTTTTATTAAAAATCATAGTATAATCTTATTAAACTAATAAAAGGAAATAAAATATTACATAGAAACATCGGTGTTAAACTTTGTTTTTGCAGACGATGAACAGGCAAGAAGGGATATAACCAGAAAATTATTCAAGGAATTCGAAAATAAAGGAACAAATATCTATATATCTTCGATTGTTATTACTGAAATAGATAATGCTCCTGAAGAAATTAAGAACCGGTTAATGGATTTAATACGGAAATATAAACCCACAGTGTTGCCCGTAGATGATGAAACAAAAGATTTAGCGGACAAATATGTTAGTGAAGGTGTTATTCCCTCAAAATATATTGCTGATGCATTACACATTGCAGTTGCTTCCATAAATAACATGGATGCAATTATAAGCTGGAACTTCAGACATATTGTTAAATTGAAAACAAAAGTAGAGGTAAACGGAGTAAATAAACTTCTGGGATACAAAGAAGTAGAAATATGCTCCCCTGAGGAGGTAATTGAATTATGATTAAAGAACCTAAATCTATGGAAGAAATTCATAAAATAAGAAAAGCCCTTTATGGTATATGGTCCAAAATGAACGATGGGGAAGTAATAAATACGATTAATAAAACTGCCGATGAGTTTTTAAAAGACCATAATATTAATTTAAAAACCATTTCTAAATCATATGATAACTCAGCAAAAACCGTTTCAAAATAATCTAATCATGAAATCCGCTATGGGTGTAACGGTTCAGAACTTTTTGGAACTATTGCCTCATAAAGAAGTAGAGAGTTTTTAATTACCGTCCTGCATATCCCATTAAAACCCAACAAAAAAAATGGGGTGGCTGGGTTGCTCTGAAATGAGTACTTCCCTAACACGCTACCTCCAAAAAGTGCCATAAATATAGGTTTTCTACAAAGAATATGGTATAATTGGTAAGGGAAGGTAAAAAAATGACACTATATAATAAACTAAGTTCTATAAACTGGGTATTATATTTAATATTCCTATTTTACATTTAACTTTACTGACCTTGAAAAATACGATTCCCCACAATGGTACATGTATCTAAGCATAATCGAAATAGTATTGAGGAATATCCTGGTCATCGGAGGGGCATTATATTTATTTAGAATAAATAACATTGCTGTCCAAGTAAATTAGGCTGTCATTGCGAGCGACTGAAAGGAGCGTGGCAATCTCATCGGAAAAGTGAGATTGCTTCCCCCGATAAAGACATTCGGGGGTAAACTATCCTCGCAATGACAACAGGTAAAATTAAATCTCAAATAGTAATTATCGTCACAAAATGTTTTACATTTTGGACATACATGAATAAATAACAAACGTATAAAAGATACATTAACTTCAATACCTTCAAGGGGGGCGGTAGTCCCCCATGTCTTGTCCCCGTTTTCATGGGGACATTGGGGGGGATACCATGTCCCTTCCCATTCCCAAGTTTTGTTAATTTTTTTGTGGACAATTCAGGATAAGTGTGGTAGAATTGAGCATTAGAGGTAAGGTGGCATGAAAAAAGCACTTTTTGGGAAGTTAAATGGAGGATATCAGTTTAATCCTAATACACAATTTCTAAAATCAAAAAACACGGAGGGGGACAAAATGAAAAAGCCATTATTTCTAATCGTGTTGGTTTCATTAATTGTCGTGAATTCTGCCTGGGCAGGACCGCCGGTAAAATTGATAAACACGGCAAGCCCCCTGACAATATATGCAGACGGGGCAAGCACGAGCCTGATTAATTCGTATGTCTGTGATTCAACGAACGTCACCGTAACAACGGTTAACGAATCTACAAGCGGCACCATATGGAATATGTTCAGTAATGCCGGCGGGGGCTCCTGGTTATACAGGAAAGTCATAACAATAAGTAATTCCCTGGCAAAACAAGATGATTACCAGGTAAATGTAACGACAGGCACCATAGGGACTGCCGCTCTCATATCTGCGGGAAAAATGAAATCAGACTTTTCGGACGTAAGATTTGCCGATTTCAACAACAAGGAATTGAATTACTGGGTAAAAACTAGCACGGGGCTTAGCTATGGTTTCTGGGTAAGGGTGAGCACGCTTACAGCCGCAGGGAATTCTTCAATTTTTGTTTATTACGGCAACAGTTCAGCCATCAGTTCGTCAAACGGCGACAATACATTTCAGTTCTTTGATGATTTTTCGTCAGGAACTTCAAGCAAATGGACAATAGCGCTCGGTACCTGGGCCGTCGTAACAACCACTCTGCCTGATGGCTCAAACGGGTATGCCTTCAGGCAGTCGGGAATGAAGGCCGTTGATAACAGGGCTTACACGGGCATTCCGGTAAGCACCTATAACGTTGCGATGGACGGATATACCAATCCCACGGGAATCCAGATAGGCGGAGTATTTTGTTTGAAATTCAACAACGTTAGCAACGGCGACCAGACCTGCACTTTTTACGGGGCGGGCAGGAATGCATTTACGAAAGAACGGAGCATATTCAGGCACCTCACTTCAGGAAGTGGCGGAACATTGATCACCAGTTACGGGGCAACCACCGGCACCGGCTGGAGAGAAATGACCTTCTCTACTTACGGCACAAATTATTCACTGGCACTCGGGACATGGACTCTTAGCGGAACATATACCGGCTCATCACCATCTGCCTCAAGAGCGGCTCTCGATAGCTACTGGGATGCGGGAACAGGAGTAGCAACATATTTCTGGCAGATTAGGGTAAGGAAATACGTGAGTCCCGCGCCTGCCATAACAGCTGTCGGGACGGAAGAGGCGGGACCGGCAGGTGGAGTAACATTCAACATAAGCGGGACAGGAACTTTATCAGGCACAACCAGGAAAAATATAGTAAATGGCGTATCAACAATAAACATGATATCAACAGTTTCACCCGGAACTGCAACATTAACAGCTACCTCAGCATCATACACCCAGGGAACGGTAGAAGTATTAACACAACCCCTGCCAAATCCCCCGACAAAAATATTATGCACGGCTTCGCCCACATCAATATATAACAACGGGGTTTCTACGTCCACAATAAGAGCAAGAATTTGCGATTACCTTAACAACCTTGTTGTCACTGCGGCAAACACGGTGAACTTCAGCATTTCGGGCGCTGGCGGGACCATAGCTACCACGCAGAGGGTTGCCTCGGGAGGCATAGC
>Ga0315284_10001084_pt1 | contig 38261 bp, 60 predicted proteins | sample YL17G09_16_MG_FD_203696 | JGI IMG/M metagenome (GOLD analysis project Ga0315284, IMG submission 203696) | Sediment microbial communities from Yellowstone Lake, YNP, Wyoming, USA - YL17G09_16 | ecosystem: Environmental > Aquatic > Freshwater > Lake > Sediment | place: USA: Wyoming | collected...
AAAGCTCTCGCGTTCATTGCCGTTTCTCACCCGGCCACCTACCGCACGACCCGTGACCTGCTCGGCTCCTGGGTGGCGACCCAGGAGGGCCTGCCAAAGACCGGTGGCCTGGTCCTGCACTCCATCGTGTTCCTCCTGGTTCTGAGCCTGTTTTACATGCTGATGCGTCGTATGAGCTATTCGCGCAGCTATTCGCGTATCGAGCAGACTATGTAGATAAAGAAACGAAACATATAGAGAGTGGGGAAGAAGGTTCCCGGGGTTCTATAGTATAACGGTCAGTACACCAGACTCTGACTCTGATAATGCGTGTTCAAATCACGCTAGAACCTTGACATGAACAAGTCGTTAAAAGGTTCTTCTGACTTTGGCGCAACGGAAGCGCAAAGCGCTGTAGACGCTTTGGTAACCGGATCGACACCGGTAAGTCAGAATTCGTGCCCCTATAACTCAGCCGGTAGTTTTTACACCGAAAGTGGCAGGCTGTTATTATAACAGCATGGGACCTGCAAGTCGTGCGTTCGAACCGCACTGGGGGCGATTTTTGAACTGTTCAGCTCCAGTTAAAAAATTGTCTAGTATCCTTTTAAATATGAAATCTTTGGCCCTTTTGGCACTCGAGGCTCTCATTGTCGGTGCGCTGCTCGTCCTCGTTTTTATGGGTGTAAGCCGGTACATGTCAGTGGTTCCAGCCGTGTTTGTGAGCGGGGCGGTGTTTCATCTGCTCTGTGAAGCCACCGGTGTGAATGCATGGTATGCCAGAAATTATTTTGTCAAATAAAAAAACCAACCGTGTGTCTGCTATGTACCTACGAACGATTCAGGCGAGCGCACTGAAGACCATCTTCGAGGTCCTGAAAGACATTATCAACGATGTGAATGTTTATTTCGAACCGACCGGTATCAAGATTCTGACGCTCGATACCGCACGCGTGACACTGATTCACATGTCCATGCCGGCAGACAATTTTGAAGAGTATGAGTGCCCGAGTGAAATCATTGCAGGACTCAACATGGCCAACACCTACAAGCTTCTCAAGTCGGTGACATCGAACGACAGCCTAACATTCAGAATTCAGGAACGAGATGTACTCGAAATTGATATTGAAAATACAGTAAAAAACTCAAAGACTTCATTTAAACTGAAGTTGATGGATATTAATGAAGATATTCTTGATGTTCCAGAGATTCAAATGAACTTGGTGACGACGATACCATCGGTTGACTTTCAGCGCATCACACGTGACATGGCTAATCTTTCGTCTAACATGTCAATCTTCCGTCACAGAAGTACACTCGAACTTAGTTGTCAGGGTGATTTTGCGGATCAGACGACCATTATGGAATGCAATTCGGGTGACACGGCCACCCGTGTCGGAAACGTGTTTTCGCTCAAGTACATTAACATGTTCACCAAGGCGACTAACCTCTGTGCGAGCGTCCAGATTCTTCAAGATTCCGAAAACTCGGATATGCCGATAGTGTTTCGGTACTCGATTGCAAATCTTGGAGATATTCAATTCTTTTTGGCACCAAAGGTTGACGTCTAAAGAAAATAACACCTAAATTAGAATGGAACGAAAGTTTTACGAAAAAATTAAAACTTTAGAAAAATCAGGGGGTGATATTGGTGAATATATCGCATCATGCATTCCCTATATTCGTGAATACACAACCGACCGACCCGGTGGGGTTGCCCGGAAGGACATTTATGATTCATACATGCGTGACATTGAACAAGTAGCAGTATCATTTAAAAAGAATCCCGGACCGTGTCACCAGACACCATGTTCTGGTTGCGGTACATGGTTTAGCCGTACGGTTGAAGCTTCGACGAGTGATAATATATGCAAAAACTGTGGAATGGTCGAATATGTTCTATGCGAAGAACGTGGATTTAAAGATGAACAAGAAATGGATCGAAATGTCGTTTATTCGTACAAGCGCGAAAATCATTTCAACGAATGGGTCGCTCAATTTCAAGCCAAAGAGTCGACAAGTGTCCCTGATGACGTCATACAACAGTTAAGGTTAGAATTTAAAAAACAGAAAATAAATCGTACCACAGAAATTACACATTTAAAAGTTCGAGAACTTTTAAAAAAGCTGGGTCTCAACAAGTATTACGAACATGCACCATATATTACAACCATCCTCAACGGCGTCAAGCCGCCAACCATGCCCCAGCCGCTCGAGGATCGTCTTCGACTCATGTTTGGTCAGATTCAAAAACCATTCGAAAAGCACTGTCCGGAAGATCGAAAGAATTTTTTGTCGTACAGTTTTGTCCTCTACAAGTTTTGTGAACTTTTAGGCGAGGATGAATATCTACCATGTTTTCCGTTACTCAAATCCAAAGACAAACTGTACCGTCAGGACCAAATTTGGAAACTCATTTGCAATGAACTCAAGTGGGAATTCATTGCGACATCAAATAGTGTATGAGATGTGCTCAATTTCGGGTTCAGTCGCTGCGGCCGTCGGAAAATTAATCAGAAGCGCTTCACTGAGTCCGAGCAACTTGAGGTACAACCGGGTTTGGATTCGGTGTTCATCCTTTATGACCCGGACGGACTTGAGCTCGACAATCAGACGTTGATCGACAATGAGATCCGCCCGCATATTTCCAAGCGTGTGACCCTCGAATGTAATCGGGATGACACGCTCGGTCTCGTACGGAATACATCCTTTGCGAAGACACACCTCCATGGCATTATGGTATACGCGCTCCGAAAAACCAGGTCCGAGCTCTTCCCAGATTCGACGAGCATACGTACCAATAAGTGCTCGCGCCATACATGTACAAGCGTGTAATTTTTTATACAGATGTACATTAGGATGACGTTTCTCGTCTATGCAGATTCGACCCAGCGCGACGTGGCACTTTATCCTGCCGGAAACGTGTTCACACTCCACCTGACCAATCCGATTCGAAACGTCACAAAAGTTGACCTCGTGTCGGCCGTCATTCCAAACACTTTGTACAACTTGACGAACGGTGCCAACGTCATTGCAATCAACGGCACGTCAAATGTGTCACTCAGTCCAGGATTTTATTCGACATGTTCACTCGTCTCCGCATTCAACTCGTCGCTTCAGGTGGCTGCCGCGACCGCCAAGATGGACTACCTCTCGGCCGAGGGACGGTTCATATTCTACGGTTCGCTCACGAGCGTCTTGCCGCGAACGACCGAGATTGCAACCATTCTTGGACTTCCGGTCGGTGTGGCTACCTCTTCGTCAACCGTGGCGTCAAACCCAGTCTACGCAAATCATACAACGTACGGAACAGCCGCAAACTACGTGAAATCGGCCGTCGTCGTGGATCTGAATCTCAACGAGCACATATGGCTCGACATTGCCGAGTTTCGCACACCGACGACGCTCGACGCTCGACGTCTGGTATCGTCGAGTAACGTTCGGACGACGCTCAGTAACACGGCCGCGACATCCTTTGCGATCATCCCACTGGACGTGCCGAGCGGAAGCATCAAATCATTCAAAGAGTTTACGGATTATACCATGTCCATCGAGTTTCCTTCCCGTCTCGATTCTCTCGAACGCCTGACGATTCGATGGATCGACCGGAGCGGCGTTCCGCTCGTGTTTAACGGGCTCGAGACCAACTCTTTTACGCTGCGGGTACACACGGTGAACGTGCCGATTGTACCTGAACGACCTGAAAGTCTGCCGGCGCCTGTTGTGGACACCGAGCGGACTAAAATATTTATGGGCGCAATCGCTGCGCTTGTTTTGGGACTCATGCTGATACTCATGCGAAAACGTCAGTAGACGCGACCGCAAAGCCCTTGACCGTCTTCTGGTCAACATCAGCCTGGGCGCGAACTGGCGGCCGAGACATGGTCCAGAACATGTACAAAATCAGGAGGGCCAACAGGGTCAACAAAAACATACGAATCGTCTTCATTTAATGTAAGGTTACAAAATTACTTGTAATCAAAACTGTACCTAGAACACTTATAAACACCAAAAGCACACGAGATTGTTTTTCCCTCCGAGGCGGAGAATACATGACCGGTACTGGAACTATAACATGCTGAGGCTCAACCGCATGTACTGGCACTGGAAGTTCAGAACGGCACATTGGACACTTGAGCGTATAACATTGGATGTGAACCATCTTTTTGCAGCATCCCAAGTGAACCACCGTGCCAGTCAACAACTCTAGACAGACTGGACACTCTTCCATGTTACTTATTACCCATCATAAATGGCGGGGGGTTACGTGGCTTGTCCGACGGGCTCGGAACCTTGATCCACGACACCTGACGGAAGAACATCATGTATGCGACAATCGCCACCAGAAGGTACAGGAGTATATCACGTTGCTGCATTATTACTTTTACATCAGACTTTTTCTGACCCAGTTGCGGTTCGCGAGGTACATACGGGACGTGCGCGGAATGGTCCGTCGAGTATACACAGCAATCAAACCCAACCGACGCATCACGGACAGTGCAGAGTTTGCACTGGCGGCGCGAGTCAGCGCCTGGTGACGAACTTTGTTGGGCGCGCTGGTCGAATAGCCGTAGACGGACAGGGCACCGGCACGCATGGCCGGCAGGGTCTTGGGGCCCTTGCCTGGCAAACCGGTGTTGCGCACACGGGATGGACTGACGCGGACTGATTTCGCGCGTTGGTACCGCGTGTACGCCTTATGTTTTGGGCTCGCCGGGACGCGAATCGTCATGGCACGACGGTGGGCCGTGTAGCCAGACCGAAGAATGGTAGGCATTCGTACTATATGTTTATATTACATTTTAAGTCCGATGAAAACTAGCCAATGCCTTTTTGAACATTGCACCACCTTCGTTCCCTTTGTTCTTGTTAGAAGGTCTGTATATACGTGCTAGTAAAGTTTTGCTTATGATTTTTCCCGCTTTATTTCTTTTAAGAATAGTGTTCATGAGTTGGTTATTCGGATGAAACTTGTAGTAGGATGCACCGAGTGAAACACGTGCGGCGCCGCCTCCCCCACCTCTACTAGATGTAGCTCCAAAGGGTTGATATTTTATGTAAAGGTTCGTTACGTTCGGGGTGGGTCCACGCTTAGCTCTCGAGAAGTTCACCTGATTTTTCTTCTGCCAGTTCCACTGGTATGTAGGTCCTCTTACATACCCATTACCCGTGGTGGGTAGTCCCAAAAATTCGCGATACTTTTTAGCACTTTGGTTGTAATTGTTCATCAATGGTTTACGCTCATTGTACACAATCCGCATGGCATTGTGTACGTTTCTCATGTAGTTTGCATTCGTGTACGTGTCCTTGTTAACTCGTCCGTTTACGAATTTCATATTCCCCTGAGATGCCATTTTGTGACGCTTATGGAGTTTTGTGAGCTCGCGGCTCTTTTCATCAATTTGGTTCGCAAGCCTCTGTAGTTTGGCTACCATTTCACGGGGAGTATTCATTATAAAAGGCGTAGATATAAAAAAATGAGACGTTGAAACAGCAAAGATGATTATCGCCGACTTTGAATCGACAATACAGGGGTTTGTCCACTCGGTGAGCTACATGCCAGTATCATTTACGGTTGAAAAAGGCTGGAAAAGTCGCGGCCGAGGTTCGACGCCCGTCTATTCTCGAGCGGCTCGTGTAACGCACGGTCCGCTCACGACGATTATCATCCGGGATGTCATTTTGGACGCATCCGTACGCGAGATGGACGACGTTCAAAAGAAACTGGCCAAGACGTATCTGGACGCTGCCGAGCTCGGTCAGTCTGAAATTCTCATCATGGATTTCAAGGATGCGCTCGAGAAGTTTCTCGGCGACGTGGTGGCCGACGATGGAACGTGGCTCGGACATGCCATTGACCGCGACGTTGAATTCCTGAACAAGACGGACCAGCGTCTCAAGACTGGTATTTTCACAAAGGATCCGATAGCCTACCCGAACACGTGTTGTCGTTTGGTAAACTGGTCTCGTGTGTCTCGTGTGTGCACACAGCGAATTCTGACGTGTCGCTGTCCTCGGTTTTGGGAGGCGTACACGGCCGCAGGAAATTCATCGTCTCGTTTGTGCCATCTGGCAGAGTTTGTAGGCTGTCCGGAGCAGCGTCACACTCCGGCCAGAGATGTGATGGATCTATACACGGTTCTGGCTCGGGCGTACGAGTACGACACGTTTCAAACCGAGGAGGGTTGTTCTTACATGATATGTAAGCCCGTACGAACATACGAATCTTCGCATCAGACGACACTTTGAAATCGAAAATATTGTCGGCATCGACGAGCACAGTTGGAAAATGTGGATACTTGTGCCGAAGATACATTGCCGAATTAATAATTTGGATCGCATACGATTTGAGATCTTTTAAATTTGTTTCAATGCCCCATTTGTTCATACGAATGACGCATACCGAATCTTTTCCTATAAAGGGCCCACATGGACTTTCTTCAAGTGTTCCACCATCGATGTAATGCCATGGCCCGTATTGGAAAGACGCAAACAAAAATGGAACCGAAATTGACATGGTGATTGCGTCGAGCACAGACATGTTCGGTGATGTGTCAACCGAAAAGTAATGCGTCGTCGACAGTTCGATACAACAGGCTGCGACATGTAACCGGACCGGCCAATGAGCATACAGCTCTGCAAACGTCACGTCGTCTTTGCCCATAAAATCACGGACGAGGGTCTTGAAAATCTTTCGAATCTTTGTTGTTCCGACAAGACCAAACGACTTTATGAGCGTTTTGATGACCGGCTTTATAAGGTTTCCGACCGGAACATCTATACTACATTCCATCACGCGTAACATGTCACCTTTCGTCAATATGTACAGCAGAGCCAAAATGGAACCAGCCGAGGAACCGGAAATATCTTCGAGGTCGTTGAGTGCACCGAAATCTTTCAATGCACTGAGCGCACCCGCAAACGCAAAGTATGCCATCGCACCTGGTCCAATAACCAGGTGCTTCATCTATGTTTTATGATAAAAATAAGGGGACGTGTCGTACGCACCTAGTACGCCTGGGGGAAAGTGCCACGCAGGGTCGCAAACACAATAGCAAACACGAGCGCGTGGACACCAACCGCCGGCAGGGAGCTCTGGGCCGAGCGGAACACACCTGCGGAGCCGGGGGGCAGGGTCAGAAGCACACCTGGAGTCAGCAGCACAAACAGAACAGCGGGCACAACCAAATCAGCCGGCTTCAGGGACACCTGGAGCACGAAGCGGGCCAGCAGGTAGTACACCAACGCCAGCACCAGGGCATGCACCACCACAGTCTGGATGCCGTAGTAGCCAGTGCCTGGCAGCAGACTCAGGGAAGGCAAGGCCAGCAGCAGACCAGGGGTCAGCAGGGCAAACAGGACTGCGGGCGTAAGAACCTTGGGACCAGTGATGTCAATCGGCATTTAGTATCTACAAAGAGAAAAAACGGACAAACTCGCAAAAGTTATTGAAGCTGGCGGTCGTCAACAGGGTGTTGTTCATGCCCCTGTCCTGAAGGTAGGTCCGAAGGCTCATCCACATATTCAAAAGATCCTCACTGTGCCAATCCTCCCACGATTGTGGATCCAGAATGAGCTCTTTGTCATCCGACTCGTCGACATCCTGGGGCTCGAACGCATCCTCGGCGTACAGGACATCATCGCGATACTCATTGTTCAGGCCCATTTTCTTACAGAAAGAGTGTCTGTCTCCTTTAGGGGTGCGGCGTCGAGGATCGCCTGGAAAGCGCCTTCGACTTGTGTTTCGTTACCACCAAAAAACGAACGAAGGCCGTCGATGATTACTTGTCTGGTTATACTACCACGGCTGCTTTTAGATGAAAGTGAAACCTTCTTGTCCTGGATCTTCACCTCCACCTTTTCACCTTCGGTCGATTGGTTTTTCATAAAGGTCTGAACAAACACTTTGAGTTCCTTCTCGCGTTTGTTCAGAACGCTAATATCAGCCCGAGCCGCCTTGAGCTGGGTCTTGAGCTGGAGCCATTCCGTCATAACTTCTTTAATTTCAGAGGTCATGATTACTTTTTATATATGTGTTTTCTTTAGGCGCTTACTTGTACTCGTTCTGGATCTCAAACTTGGGACGCATGGTATCCGGGGGGATGGTCGACAGGTTAAAGATGCTCACTGGGTCCCGGGGGTTAATGGGCTCGGAACGAACGTCACGGTTGGCATTACGCAGGTTACCACCCAGCGTCTCCGGGAAACCAATCTGGGCACGGGGGTCCAGGAAGCTCTGGCCGGCCAGAATTGCATCCGGGCTGAACTGACCAAAGTCCTCGGTCGTCACCACCTCCTTGGGTATCAGACCCACGTTGGGGTCGGTTGGCATCTGACCAATCTTAAACGAGCCACCGTCACCGCTGAGGGCACCGGCGAACGACGCAAACATACCGTCAGATACTGAACTGCCGGGCATCATACTGGATGCACCGTCGTTCATAGAACCACCCTGAGTAATCATGGGACCACTGGCGGGAAGCAGGGCCTGACCCTGGGGGGCAGCCTCGAAACCGCTACGCTGGGGCATCAACAACATGAACGCAATCAGGGCCAGCAGAATCAAAATTGCGAGACCTTTACCGTCCATATTTATAATGGACTGCGACTTTTTTTACAGGTCGACGTCATCCTCGTCCTCGTCCGCTGGGTCATCCTTGAAAAGATATTCCCGCGGAAACTTTGTCTTCGGGACACCCTTGACCCGCACCTGAATAATCTTCCACACTGGCTCGAACGCCCGCTTGGTGAACACGAGCCCGGTCAACTCAAGCCAGGTATCAACCGTTACAGTACCGGTCAGTGTTCCTATATCAACCTGATTCTTTTGTGTATCGTACACAGTCGTCACCACCTGACCCTTGATTGTCGCAAGGGATGCCGACAGCTCATTCTCGGGGTTGACGCTCTTCTGGTAAGCAGACCGCACCGTATCATCAGAAATCTCCTTACCGAACCAGACCACCTTGGACTCTTTCGCCTGTGACAAAATATGCTCATCAATATCCGAGAAAAGAGTCGTGTCCCCTGGGACAACCAGGTTCACCTCACCACCATCCCCAATGGTGAGCTTGAGGCCGTTCACCTGGTGCATTACACGACCCCCATCCTCCTGAGTAACTTTCAGAAAGTAACGACCGTCTGCAAGCTTGGCCGGCTGAGAGTACTGCATTTCTATCCTGAAAACATTTCAAACCTCTAAGTAATGGCAGGGACTATATGTGGTTCTCAGTATACTGGAAAAAGTTGTGAATGTCGGCTTCAGGTGACACCTGGTCGGACACCAGCTACAGGCGAGGCGGCAAACCCGTCTCGCATTTGTTCGTTTGTTGAATACGGTGTACAGTATCCATGCGACCCTGGGTGCTGCCCGACCGACTGTTCATCTACTTCATCAGAAACCACTACAACCACAACCACTACTACTACACTCGTTAAGAAGTATTGGTGGATCATATTGATTGGGATTCTATTTGGTCTCATGATATTTGGATCATTTGTATATAGATCGACACGTAAAAAATAGATGTACCAAGTAATGGACGTCTCAAAGACGGTGGAGTATCTCAGGGACACGACCGTTTATGGGCCTGTCAAAATGTGGCACGTAGTACTCTTCATGACACTCGGGCCTACCCTGACGTGGCCGATGCTCATTATTTTGATGGTCTTTTTGATGTACGAAAACCGAAACGCAGTTAAAGACGTTCGTGGTATGTTTGGTATCAATGGAGGCAACCAACGAACTGTTTCTGACTCTGCAGGCGGAGATCAAGGCTCTGCGCAAGGACCTGCGCAAGGTGAAGTCGCTGCTAGAGGACCCGACGGGGGAGAAGTCCAAGGCGCGGGCTTCGAACAACGGTTTCAACAAGCCTTTGGAGGTTTCTGAGAAGCTGCGGGCCTTTCTGAGTCTGGCGGCTGACGAGAAGATTTCTCGCTCCCAGGTGACCAAGCGCATCAACGAGTATGTGACGGCCAAGAATCTGAAGGCTGGTCAGGTGATTACCCTGGATGCGACCCTGAAGGACCTGCTGTGCCCACCAGAGGGCACCAACGTCACTTTCCTGAACATCCAGAAGTATATCAATCACCATTACATTAAGGCGGTTGTTGAGCCCAAGCCGGCTGCTGAGCCCAAGCCGGCTGCGGATGCGGCTGGTCCAAGCAAGAAGCCACCGGTGAAGAAGAAGTAAGTGGTATAAAACTTACGACATACAAAATAAGAAATGCTCAACCCTCCGTGTAATCAATGTAAATTCTATGTACCGAGTGTAAATCCAAAGTTGTCCGGATACTGCACTCGTTTCATAGCTATGCGACCCGAGCAAAAGATGCCCCCGCACGAGTTTGCCTTCATTGCTCGCATGCATAACACGATGTGTGGCGATGACGGTCGACTGTTTGAAAAAACAGATGGTGATAAAAAATTGAATTGAGTAATTTAAATATGTACGATTTTTTACTGGGGTTGATTCTAGGTATGGTGAGTACTCGTGTACTTTCAAAGAAACGTCCCGCATCCAAAGACTCGAGTGTTCAGGTTGACGAGGTGCCGATTGTACACACTGCACCCATTCCCATATCGCGTCGGGTTTTTGTGCCCGGTGCGCTTTCAAATTTTTGGGGAAAAGATTCTTGATGTTGAGTATGACGAAAGAGGTGATACACGTCAGACGCGCCGCGCCGCCGCACAAGTGGCGTGCGACGTTTCCGGACGGAAGATCGGTCAACTTTGGTCTTCGTGGATACTCGGACTACACTATTCACAAAGATCACAGTCGCATGTTACGCTACCTGACACGACATGTCAAGCGTGAAAACTGGAGTCCGTCTGGTCGATACAAGGCGGGATTTTGGTCCAGGTGGCTTTTGTGGTCGAAGCCCTCGCTGAACGGTGCGGCGCGCCAGACGGAGCGCGTCCTCAGCGGAAAGTATCGGATAAAGATAAATGCACTGGCCCGCTAGGTATTTTAGCGGACTCAGTCCCGCCATGAAACTCCGGCGTCAAAAAGAACTTTTGAAAAGACGCGTCGTCCCGTACAGTAAGTTGCGTATGGGTGCGACGGACGCCGGGGGCACTCGACGACGGTCCCGGTGGACCCTTTTGTTCCATAGGACGTATCCGGAACTCAAGTTTAACAAGAATGCGATTGCTCGCCGGACCGGAATCAGTCGTTCGACACTCAACACAGTGTACGACCGAGGACTCAAAGCATGGAAGACGGGCGGCAGCCGTGTCGGTGCGACGGCCCAACAGTGGGCTATTTCTAGAACTTATAAATATATTTTAATTACAAAGAAAAAAGCTCCTATCAGTTGGTATAAAGGACGCTATGACCCTGATAATTATTTAAGGAAGCAATAAATTCATGTTCCCATATAACTATTAAATTATATCCTAAATTTCTTATTTTTTGTTCTCTTTCAAGAGTATTCTTATATATTTCACCCCAAGTACCTCTTTTACGTGGGTGTTTTTCATTTTCATTGTATCTAGAAACTGAAGGATGTGCGTGCCAGAACTTGAGGGTCAATAAGAATTGAATGTAATAATATCTCTGAAACACTTGGGAATTGCAAGGCTGATTGGTTTATAAAGTGTTCTGAACACAAAACCTGTGTTGACAATCCGGATTTGTTGAAGAAGTTTATCGTCTTGGGTATAGTCAACCACTTCTTTGACAATTTTCAGAATAACTCTGAACAATTCAATATTTGTCAAAGGTACTCGGTTCATGTCGATTCGGATAATCATCGATGTTGACTTGGTCCGAATTTCATGAATGAGCGGTTTCATATCTTCGAGAGAAACTCCTGTAACCGGATAGTCTCTGACGAATAGTGTAACGTGGGCAGTCGAGTCATCCCAATCACATGTAATGAAATTCATATTACATCAGACAAAGAATTTGTGTACATATCACATGGTCTACTGGTACAACCTGTATTCATTTTGGACCGCCGTGATGTGCATACTGTCATACTTTCGTATAATTCCGTTTTCAGTCATTCCGTCAGTCGTCGCATCGATTTTCGGAACGCTCATGTTTCTTTATATGAAACTGCGCGTCGGTAAACAGATTGGACTCGTGTTTGTCGCTCTTCAGATTGTTCTGCACCTGTTTCCGTTTTTGATTTTGCCGGTACAGTTTACACGCCAGGATGTTCTTGCAAATATTGGCGTCTTTGTGCTCTTCAATATGTGGTTGTTGTCACAGGGCCTGACGTTCATGTCGGTCTACAAAGACATTGTGTACGAAGACGGTCGGTTAACCCTGTACGACTACGCGAAGCGACGTGGTTTCTTGTAGGGTGCACAACTCGCCCGCATCGTGAATCCCTTTATCGGTCCGAGAAGGCACGCGAGTTTTGAAAACTTGCGAGGCAACCTTCTTGTCTTGGGTCCCGAGCAATTACAACTTTTCATGTTATTTCTCGTCGTCAAGGTCCGCGGCGACATCAAACGCCGTCTTTTCAGCATCGCTCAAAAACTTTTTGATCGCCTTTTCGAGTTCCTCAACCGGACCGTCTGCCGCGGCGAGAACGCGAAGTAACTCCGGTACGATGACCCGGTAGGCGTCTACAATCCTCTTGACTTTTTTTTCATTTAGAACTATATGGAAAACGGTCAAAAATGCCAAGAGTAAGATGAGTCAGAACAACATCAGTTATGAGCGAATGCAAAGAATGCGTCCTCTCGGTCTGACACAGCAGCAGTGGTTTGCTCTCGTCGGTGCCCTGACTACTATTCATAGACACCCCAGAGTAAAGATGCTTAATATTCTTAGTCCTATTCGTAAGAGAGTTCGGAAAACTGGTCAATACACAAACACAAACCGTAATGCGTTGCTCGCGTGGGCTCGTTCACTTTAGGTTTACCACGGGTAACGATCAATTGACCCTGGCATCTTGCGCACGCGGTGCTCGAGGTTTTTAAGATCCGTATAGACACACCTCGGCAACACCCACGGTGAGATTGTCGTTAAAACCAGCGTTCTTACGACCCGTTCCGTGACGTACTCGTCCTTCTTCAGAGGGGGCGCGTAAGCCACGGTTCTGACGAGACCGTAAGTGATTGCACCCATAGAGTATTGTATGAAAGCCTTTTCCATTAATAGTCGGTACGCGGCACGGCTTTAAAGAGAAACATTTCTTAAAGACATATGAAGAAGGCGACGATACCAGGTGCGTTACGCGAACAGGTATGGATTCTTTATTGTGGCGAAAAGTACTTCAAACATAAATGTCATGTGACATGGTGCGAAAACATCATGACGCCATTTATGTTCGAGGTGGGCCACGATCTGCCGGAAAGCAAAGGTGGGACGCTCGACATTGACAACCTCCGCCCAATTTGTGCCAAGTGCAACAGGTCTATGGGTGATCGCTATACAATCGACGAGTTTTCACACTTGTCCAAACGAACGTCCCACCTGTGGGAATGTTTCAAATTCACTCAAAAGTCTTCGGCGACAAATAACGTATGATGGATCCGCAATGGCTTTCCGCCATGTTCGCTGGATAACCTCAACTGAATGATTGGCCATAATTATCTCGGTGCGCAAAGGGGAGTAGAATAACTGTACATATACGTAGTGTGCATTGCGGACGACACTTTCGATATGCACATCAGGTTCCCGTGGATAGGGGACGTTCATAGCAGCCCATACAACCTGAACAAGCACATCACGACATTGAATCAGGATAGTCTCGACAATTGTGTGACGGTACATGATTATCCACGGGGCGAACACATCACGCAGGGTCGCTTGAATGTTCTCGTTCGTGGCATTGTCAAGCTCGTTCATGTGTTCCCAGTACCGTCGCGGCACGTGGACCGATAACTGAAACTGGAGTTCGATACGGATCTGCGTTTCGAGACGGTCAAGTTGCTGGTCGACCGTCTCCATACCTAGTACACATAGACACCTTCTAAGTGTTTATGTTTGTCCTCTACGATTCCGAATTGCGAGTTGCATCGAATTATTTCCGTTTCCATTTGGATTGACTACAAGAGTGTAAGGTGACTTTACATTAATCCCTTTTCTTACAATACGTCCTCTGTAGTGTCTCTGAATCGTCGTTGCCGCTTTTGTGCGTTTGCGTCTCAAAACCATGGCTGCTCTCATTTTGTTGAGACGGTTGTTTTCTTTTTTGAGTTCTTCACGAATACTGTTTATTCCTTCTTTAATACTATTATATTGTCTTTTGTAAGAACTATTTGTTCGTAATCTGTTTTTATTAATTGTTTTGTTCAAATTATTAATCATAAACTGATAATTTCTTCCGTATGTTGCCATGGAGTTGATAATCCTCATAGTCTGCAAAAGACCAACGTTGCTCATTTCTTAAAGACGCTGAAAAAAATCGCGTCCTGATTTTTCACCTCCAGCTTAGTTTACATATTTCGTGTCATCCTCAATCTGGCGGACGACTTGACCGATCTTCTTGAGGCGCCTCTCCATACACCCTGTGAGCACAAATACAAACCCTAAAAATGTAACCGCCAGAATCAGAATACCTTTCGGTGTATCTTCCATTCATTAAAGATACCTGGTACTTCTTAAGTAATGAACATTTATGTGAAAGCCCTTATCGTGGCGGCCGGTTCGCATATGACTCGGTGCATGGCCGAATACCTTTATTATACGCAGTGTGCCGGCTTTTGGAATTCGATTTTCGCATGGAATTCACCCATGTGTAGAGGTCTTCGATGGACGGCCGACTCGGTCATGACCAATGTCGTCACAATGACGACCGGTTATGCTGCATTGTTGACTCAATGATGTTCAGCTCTCATCTTCGCTATGGACTGGCGAGTTCCGTCTGCTCATTTCTCGCACAGACAGTATTAGGTTTTCGAGTGTCGTAGGTGTTTTTTTTACAGATGAAAAAAGCTTTTTGAGATCCTCACTTTCGGGGGGTGATTGAATGGCTTGTTCACTCACAGTTGCTATGTTTCGTTGGATCTCCTCCACATACTTTGTGAATGTTCGCGAATCAATTTTTATGGCGTCACTATTCACATACATGATTACCTGACCAATGTCTCTTTCAATTTTATCAAACCCCTTTGCGATCAGACGTGCATTCTCTGATTTTTCAGCAAATGCTAAAAATCTCTGAACCCCGGATATACATGCAAGAAATGCGCTCAGACTCATACTTGTATATTTATATCTTGGCGAATCACCGAGCGAAGTTATAATACCCAAAACCGTAGCAATGACAAGTGCATTCAAAGAAGATATATCGTGGAAAAGTTTTGCAATTTTTGCGTAATTTTTATACGTCTCTCGATTACAAATACACAACTCCTGATAATATTCAAGATGCCTTAGAAGAGCGTCTCTTGTGTTTTTTTTTCAGAGCTTCAATATCAATTTGAATATCCCCATTCGGAGAGCTCATCTATTATAAGTGTGATAAAATCTCAAGTTGAACCGTCTCAAAAAATTTATCGGCACAATGACGGTCAGTTGATGTTGATGTTGATGTTGTTCAAAAAAAATCTTCAATGAATTAAAAATCAAATCAATCCTCATTGGGATTCCCAAATTATTTTCCAAATATTATATACCGAGACTCGTCTACTATATATCCATATGGTTTTAATATATCTTCAATTTTTTTCACATCAATTTTTTTTCGTTGTTGATTGTGTTCATCGCACCATTTGAAGTATTGAGTAATGAACTCATGAACCTTGGTTGGTTTATCCGGTTGCCAAGAACTTAAAAACTCCTCCATATTTACTAATGGAGGGAATTTTTTAAATAAAACTAACGATAAGATTTTTGAGTTGCGTTTTATTTGGATAAGTCTCAGTAAATTCATTTATCATCCTGCGCATTACAATCATAAATTCAGGTTTAATGTCTGGAAACTCGCCATTCCAGACACCACTCTCTAAATTAATAAAGTTTTCTGCATACAGCCATTCGTCAAACTTCCAAAATTCTTCATAGTTTTTTGGAAAGTACTTCATCATTACATGATTTACAAAAAGTTGTATAAACTCATCAAGTTTAACAACTTTGACCGGTTCATTTTTTCTTATTTTAACCCATATTTCATTTTTAGATTTGTTTGGTTTAACAAAACATACATTCAACTTGTCATTCATTATACTTGTAAAAAACCATCGAGTAATCATCTCTTTTGAAAAATCTGGATTTGGTGTACCGGGTATTTTCCATTCTATAGAATCTAAACACCTGATGTTTTCTAGTATCACTGGAACATTGCGAATAAATTTCCAATCTGCCGGGCGGTCACATGGATTTTTTCGAGCAAGATGGCGCCTGAGATCAGTTGTCCAGTAAGGATTCGTCGTAAAGTCTTTCCCGCACTTTGGACAAACACGACTTGTCATATTATTAAGACTTGGGAAAATAAATTGGGAATCCCAAAGAGGATTGATTTGATTTTTAATTCATTGAAGATTTTTTTTGAACAACAACATGTTGAACATGAACATGTGAAAACATCATAAACAATAAAATCTCAAGTTAGACTATGGAGGCTCAACCGCTCGTCGAACCACCACCGGTCGAACGGGACCGTCTCGAACAACTTGTCGGCACAAAGGTTCGAGATATTTCGTTGTATCAGCGCGCATTTACGCATAAATCGGCTCTCAAAAAGTACAGTGGCCTTCAAGGCTCGTACGAGACGCTAGAGTTTATGGGTGATTCCGTGCTCGGTTTTATTATTACACGTCATCTCTTTGACAAGTACGAAGAACACCAAGAGGGTTTCCTGACCAAGGCGCGAACAAAGATGGTCCGAGGCAAAACGCTCTGTGAAATTTCAGAAAAACTTGGCTTGCAGACGTGGATTCTCATGGACGACAAAGGTATCCGGAACGGCTGGAACACCAACCCGAACATTCTCGAGGATGTGTTCGAGGCGCTCATCGGTGCGATTTATCTGGACCTCGGAATGGTCCACGCCAAAAAGTTTGTCTTTGCGTCATTTGACCAAGTGGAGGTTTCGCTCACGGATGATAATTACAAAGACCAGTTGATGCGCCAGTGCCAAGCGGCCCACCTCCCCTTACCGGACTATCAGGTTCGTAGTCAGTATCCAGACGGAACATTCCACGTCGAGGTTGTTCTCGACGGCGTTCCGTCTGGTTCTGGATTTGCGACGACAAAGAAACAGGCTGAGCAGAATGCTGCGCAGGTTGCATTGAAAAAATGTTGACTTTAAAAAGTAGTTTACTGTATGTTCATGGAGCTTGTCACGACAGAAGGTGTCGTACACACTGTCTCGACCGAGTTTATCACCAAGAGTCAAATTTTGACTGAAATACTTTCAGGGTGTGTCCGGGTGCCCATCTCAAACACAACGCTCCGGTACCTCATGAAGGGTGAGTACCCGGAGGATGGCCAAGAACTTTTGGCGTTGGCTCGGGCGGCTGACTTTTTGCACATGGAAACTGAAATTGACGAGGCGTGTCGACGCGTCGCTGAAAGTCTGCGAGGTAAAACGGCCACCGATATTCGGAAGTTCATTGGTCACCCCGTATAAATTATTCGGCTGCCAATAATTAGAAGAATACCAATTAGAAGGATTAATAACTTTGTTACTCCGGGAGTATGTCTATGGCCGTTAAATATATAGTGCCAACTTCGTTCAAGATAATGTCCTGATTCTGGATTGTTGTCCACAGCAAGGTCATCGAGAATTTTTTTGTAATATTCGACCGATCTTGTTTTGATCAATTTGCGTGAAACGCCGAAAAACCCACAGCCGTGTACTATTTTAGGAGGAAAAACGTCTTTTTCGACAAACTTGTCCATCCATTCACCGAAATTAAATGATGACTGATATATCATTCCTTTATATTCCTTGACTCGAAACTCGCGTGTTATATCGTGACTATATGATGTACTTCCTTTTGTTATACCATGCCATTTCGTTTCACGGATCCATTCGCTCAAAACACCCGACATGTCTTTTGGTTCAAACTTGAAATGGTCAAAAGGGTGAGCTTGCATGAAAATCACGTGTTCGGGAAGACTGTCGTAGTTCTGAATAATGTACCAAAGGTACGTATGACCTTCACGACCGACATTTGGAAGATTTTCAGTCACCGGACATGAAAGGTCATCTGGTCCTTTATTATACACTTTGACACGTGACTTTTGTTCTGGAGTAAGCCAATCCAGCCAGTTGAGTGATTCATTGTATCGAGCAATCACGATGTCGTACATATCTACTGATAATTTCGATTTTTATTCAAGTCTTATTGTAATGTGGTGTGTCAGACCCCCAGAACAAGTCCTTTATGTGGTCCTTCCGTACTTTAATTTTTGCGGGTTCAAACGGCGCCGGGACCTTTTTATTGAATTTGTCGAACGAATGAAACGGGTCAAGGGTATTCGGATTATCATCTCTGAAGTTATCGGACCTGCGCGCCTACCACGTTTCAAAGGAATCATGCACCATCTGACATTTGAAACATCCAGTCGAATTTGGATCAAAGAAAACCTTATTAACATAGCAATCAAACAGCTTCCAGCCACATGGAAGTACGTCGCGTGGATCGATGCCGATATTACATTTGTAAATCCGAAATGGGTACAAGAAACACTTGACGAACTTGAACAGTACAGTATCGTCCAGATGTTCCAGACGGCCGTGAACATTGGTCTGAAGGGTGAAGTGTTCAAGGTGGACAAGAGTTTCGGATACATGCTTCGCGGAAGCGGCACGCCGTACGTGAAAAACGACAAGTACGGTTTCTGGCATCCGGGATACGCGTGGGCCTGCACGCGTGATGCGTGGATTCAAACAGGTGGCCTTCTCGACTGGGCCATTTTGGGTTCCGGTGACCGCCACATTGCCATGGCCCTCATCGGAAAGGTTCTCGACAGTGCACCTGGGAACATCCATGAAAACTATCGTGCGATGCTTCGAGAATTTCAGCACGCATGCAAAGGCCTCACGCTCGGATACGTTTCGGGGACTATAATTCATCACTGGCACGGGTCGCTCGAAAATCGTCGATACAAAGAACGTTGGGACATTTTGACCCAAAACAGATTCGACCCGCTCGTCGACATTGGTGAACGGGGTGATAATGGTCTCATTCAACTCACAAAATCGGGTCAGCGCATGGTGGAAGACCTTGACAATTATTTCATCGGTCGTCTAGAGGACAACTAAACAAAAGATGTATGGAACAACGAATCATCGACCATCTGGATATTGACAGTCGACGAGCACTTGGGCTTCCGCCCCGACGGCTCAAAAATATTCCAACGATTCGTTTTCCAAAGTCGCGTCTCTTTGTACGGGATAACATTCATATCAAAGTTTCGCCATGGCGTCTAATGTTCTTTTTTACCGTATACCTGACTATCAATGGAATGAACTACGCGGCCGAGTCTGAGTATTGTTACGAAACCGGATGCATCATCACGCGATTGTCTGGTGGGCCGACACATCATAGATTGTACCAAATCGTTGAAGTCCAAGATGAAGAACCATCGATGATCAATGTTCGACTTAAACAGATTCACAACGAGTTTCGCTCTTAAAAAAAATGTCCGTTTTCCCTAGAAGTCCCCGCACTTCTGGATGGTCTACATAGTGAATCTGGATCTTGTCCTCCAGGCTCACTCTCTGTGGACTCAGATGTTCCCGACCATCAGGCCACACTACGCCGTAAAGTGTTGTCCGGACCCCATGGTGGTTCAGACGCTCATCGAGTGTGGTTCGGCGTTTGATTGCGCCAGCCCGGCCGAAGTTGATATGGTCATCTGCAAGGCACCAATTATATACGCAAATCCGTGTAAACTTCCGTTAGATCTGGAGTACGTTCACGGATGTGGCGTTCGAAGAACCACATTCGATAGCGTCTGTGAATTAGAAAAATTAGCGGGCAAAAACTGGGAACTGGTCATGCGCATCAAGGCGGATGATCCAAACGCCCGGTGCCCCATGGGTAATAAATTTGGGGCTGACGAGTCCGAATGGGCCGAACTCGCTCAGGCGGCACCCCCTGGATCAATCATAGGAATAAGTTTTCACGTGGGTTCGTTTGCAAACTCGAAAGATGCACACGCGCTCGCAATCGCAAAGGCCCGCCGAGCATTCACAGTGCTCGAAACCCACGGACACACGCCGACCCTCTTGGATATCGGTGGTGGGTTTTCGTCCGAAAATCTGGAATCCATTTTACCAGTCTCGGAAGCGATTAACGATGCGCTCAAAGAATACAAATTTGACACGTGTGAGGTTATCGCCGAACCCGGACGGTTCTTTGTCGAACATGCCATCGAACTGCACACCAAAGTCGTCAGTGTGAAACCGGGCGCGCTCACGGTCGACGATTCTCTCTACGGTGCGTTCAATTGTGTCATCATGGATCACGCCCGCCCGACACCTCGTGTTGATGGCCCTAGCGAGGTCCGGACCGTCTTTGGGTGTACGTGCGACGGCGCCGACACGATCGGCGAGCTCGCCGTCCCGACCGGTCTCAAAGTCGGTGACGTCATCGTCTGGCCGCGCATGGGGGCGTACACCCTCGCGGCCACCACCAATTTTAACGGACTACCATTCAATTCCCGGCCGCGCAGTTACACGAAGGCTTCTTTACCGGTTTCTGTTTAAACAGACACCACACGAGCCGCGGGCCTTCGACGCCCAAAATTGCACACAGGAGCGTCAGAGGAGGATTCAGATTGAAGACCCACGCAAGCGTGAGCGCCACCACAAAAATCATCACTTCGATTATCGGATCGAGTTGACACACCGCCGACATCTACTTGGTGCGTGATAAAAGAATCACAATAATAAACGCGAGCAAGACACCCCCTGCAATCATCAAGACCCGGTCCCGGTCAGGCGTCCGGACACACCGAGACGACCAGTACGACAATGCTTTATCATATGGAATTTCAGGCTTGTTCAGTTGGGTGTTGACCAGATTATGAAGGTCGACCGACCATCTGAACATATCGGTCGGATCGACCGGCAAAATGGTCAAATTTTCTTTGAGGTGCTTCCCGCACTGTACACATGGCAAAATGTCCGGCAGAGACTCGAAAAACCGAACGTACGACTGTACCTTTTCGGGAGTCATCTCTGTCGGGGCACTCAACGCTGTCATGTGCACGACGCTCCAAAAGTACGGTCCGAAAATCGTCGGACAAATCTTCATTACTGTTCGGTGCATCTATATTTTCTTTTAAAGTCTGGACGCGCACGATTCTTAATGGTCGTATTGTTTCTGAGCACACCGTGCTACGGCGGCGTGTGTCTGCAGGCGTACGCGGAATCTGTGCTGAAACTTCAACACCTGTGCGCCGTTCGTGGCATTCAACTCATGCTCGACACGACCGAGAACGAATCGCTGGTCCATCGTGCTCGTAACTTGTCGGTTGCGCGGTTCATGGCCAAGACCCAAGCGGACTTTTTTCTGTTTATCGACGCCGATGTTCACTTTGATCCCATGTCGGTCATCCGACTGCTCGAAAGCAGCCATGACATTTCGTGTGCCGTATACCCCAAAAAGGTGGTTATGTGGGACCAGGCTGAACAGGCTGTACGCCAAGGCGACGACCGTGACCTCAACAAATTGGCCAGCTCGCTCGTCATGAACTTCAAATACCAAAACAGTCAGGTTGTGAATGGGTTTGTCGAGGTGCTCGACGGGCCGACCGGATTCTTGATGATTAAACGTGATGTGTTCACTCGCATGTTTGAGCGGTACCCCGAACTCAACTGCGTCAACGACCACCAGAATCGGGACCTCGAGACGTACTGTGCCGTTTTCGATTGTATGATTGATCCTGTTTCGAAACGCTACCTTTCTGAAGACTATGCATTCTGTCGCCGGTGGCAGCAAATGGACGGAAAGATTTACGCCGACGTTCAAACAACCCTCGGACACATTGGAAACATTCGGTTTTCAGGTCGTCTTGAGGACCGACTCAGTGCCAAATAAATTCTTCGCGTTTTATATTCTCGCGTAGGTTGACAAGCGTCCGGAGATACGTCCGTCGGTTGTTCGGATACGTCTTGTCGGTGCGAACTTTGACCGGTGTCCATCCGAGCTCGCGGTAGTCGCACTCTATAATCGTATCGTCCGGGTAGCCGTGCGGTCCATGAATCGACACTTCGTTGATGAGCTGGCCGCGCTCCTGAATGTAAAGGTTGTTTCCGCGGACCAAAAAATCAATCGTTATACGGTCGCGCGGTTTCCACTTGAACATCGTCTCGTGTGTCCCGGTCCGGATCGGTTCATTCACGGGCGTAAACACAAGCCCGTCCGTCTCATAGGGGTATTCGGTCGGCATCTTGTCAAACTCTTCGAGCGGCATCATCGTCTTGACGACCAGTCCAAACGGACTTTTTGCCGTCCGAACAATCGTCCGGACGACCGACTTGGCCTTGGCGAGCCGTTCAGTCAGGGGCAGCTGGGTCACATTTTCACCCCGGACCAACACGGCGTCGTGAATTACAAAAAGTTTCTTGGTGTCGTGACACTCGACGAGTTCACCATCTAGAATTGTTCCACGTGGCAGATTCAGTGCAACGTGGGTCACTTCGAATGCCCGGTTTACAAGCGCACACGTCTTTGTCTCGTCGCATGTCAAAAGGTACCGGACACCGTCTGTTTTTTCACACACAACATATGGCTGACGTTTCAGGACCTGAAAATGCCGACGCTCAATCGACACGGGTTGCGGCCCGGGAAAATTTGGACCCGGGACGCCAAACGCGTCCAGTATCCATGTGTTCATTGTCCTAGTCTAACTCCGGGCGTCTCTAAGATGTTTCCGACGCACTCGTGTGTGTAATGACAAACTACGCTTGCTTTTGTAGCCGCTGCAACCTTTATGCCCAGGCGCTGAATCGTCTCGAACATCGCCTCGTACGTTTCGGTCGGGAGCTTCACCTGCACCTTTTCGCCCCGGAGCTTCTTGTCGATCGGCTTTGAATCCATGGCCCACACGCGCGCCGACGTCGCAGTCACCTCGTACAGACCGTCCGCGAGCTTCTTCCCAACCTCAGTGTCAAAGGCCAAACCGCGCTGGGACGCCGGCTCGGTCGATCCAGCCAACGTCTTTTTGCGGAACATGTCCCAGTTGATTCCTTCACGGACCGATGGGCACACAAGCACCCGAACATCCTTCTCGAACGGTTCCATCAGCTGGCGGAGCGTGTTCTCATCCAGATTCGTTCCGTAATCAAACCAGATAATGCGCTCACCCGTCTTTAAGAGTTTGGGAAGCGACGACAGATCCGTCATGAAATGAATGTCGACATGTGCCCCCTTCTGGAGCGCAAACATGTGGAGATTCATGAGCGTGTGAAGCGTCGTGACCGCGATGGATTTGCCACGGGTCACTATACACACATGCATTCCTTGCATAAAGCATAATCCTTTTAACCTTCTTGGAGTGTGTGAAGCGAAACACCATCTCCTTTCGAGACACTGAACAAGTTGTACGACAGGGCATATATTCTGACCGAACGAGCAGATGCGCTCGACGTCAAAGTCAGTGTGTGTTGTTGACGAGTGATGTTTGTCATGTTGATTTCACCGGAAGGTTCGTTCAGTTCGGGCTCGAGTGCAAACGAATACATATAGTATCGACCGTTCGGGACGCGCGTATGGAACTGTAGACCTTGGATCACTCGAAGGTACTGGGCGGTTGCATAATCTGGAGTGATTCGATCGATCGTGTTGAGCGTCAACTGAAGATTGACAAGTTGGTCTTGTTTATTTAAACTATACTTTAGAATGAACATTGCACCTGTACTCGCAGATGGTAACGTATACCCAGAACTGACGAGCGAACTGTTCCGGTCCAAGTTGTTTAGGGTTACAGTCCCGGTCGACAAGTAGGAACCAGTGACATACATGTTTCCTGACGAATCGATCGTGATACTGTACCCGATGTCTGAACCTGATCCATCGAGTCTCGTAAACCCCGCGAGCGTTCCAGACGAATTGTACTTTAGAATGAACACAGCGGCGGTACTTGCCGCCGGTAACGTATACCCAGAACTGACGAGCGAACTGTTCAGGGCTAAATTGTTTAGGGTTACAGTCCCGCTCGAAACATATTGACCCGTGACATACATGTTTCCTGACGAATCGGTCGTGATACTGTACCCGATGTCTGAACCTGATCCGTTGAGTCTCGTAAACCCCGCGAGCGTTCCAGACGAATTGTACTTTAGAATGAACACAGCGGCGGTACTTGCCGCCGGTAACGTGTATCCGGAACTGACGAGCGAACTGTTCAGGGCCAAGTTGTTTATAGCTACAGTCCCGGACGAAACATATTGACCCGTGACATACATGTTTCCTGACGAATCGGTCGTGATACTGTACCCGATGTCTGTACTTGTACCGTCAAGCACAGTGAATCCTGTGAGCGTTCCAGACGAATTGTACGCTAGAATGAACATGGCACCTGTACTTGCCGCCGGTAACGTGTACCCGGAACTGACGAGCGAACTGTTCAGGGCTAAATTGTTTATGGTTACAGCCCCTGAAGAACTGTATTGACCCGTGACATACAACATGTTTCCTGACGAATCGATCGTGATACTGTACCCGATATCCGTATTTGTTCCATCGAGACTCGTAAACCCCACGAGCGTTCCAGACGAATTGTACGCTAGAATGAACATGGCACTTGTACTTGCAGCTGGTAACGTGTACCCGGAACTGACGAGCGAACTGTTCAGGGCTAAATTGTTTATGGTTACATCCCCTGAAGAAGTGTATTTACCCGTTACAACCATGTTCCCGGACGAATCGGTCGTGATACTGTACCCGATGTCTGAACCTGTTCCGTCGAGTATCGTAAACCCAACGAGCGTTCCAGATGAGTTGTACTTTAGAATGAACATGGCACCCGTACTTGCCGCCGGTAACGTGTATCCGGAACTGACGAGCGAACTGTTCAGGGCCAAGTTGTTTATAGCTACAGTCCCGGACGAAACGTATTGACCCGTGACATACATGTTTCCGGACGAATCAGTCGTTATACTGTACCCGATGTCCGAACCTGTTCCGTCGAGTCTCGTAAACCCCAAGAGCGTTCCAGACGAGTTGTACTTTAGAATGAACATGGCACCTGTACTTGCCGCCGGTAACGTGTATCCGGAACTGACGAGCGAACTGTTCATGGCTAAATTGTTTATGGTTATATCCCCTGAAGAAGTGTATTGACCCGTTACATACATGTTCCCGGACGAATCCGTCGTGATACTGTACCCGATGTCTGTACTTGTACCGTCAAGCACAGTGAATCCTGTGAGTAAATTTTTTTGTGTATTATAATCGTACACGTTAGACGCGTTGTCATCCTGAACAACCCAATAGAGTTCCTTGACATCATTCACAAACGACGTCAAAAACTGAACAGACGATTGAGTGGCCAACGGAGGGACACGAAACTGCATTCTTTGAAAACTTTCAGTCGTATAAATGAGTTCGTGGGACGTGAGGTAATCGCGTTCGGCTTGGGTGACATAGACGTACTCGACAAAAAGGTCAACCTGAATAGGTTTTGTGTAGACTTCAGTGGTGAAAAATGTCGAAGGTTTGAATACGATCCGAAACTTGGGCGCTTCATCGAGTGCGATGAGCGGTAGACCCTTGTCCAAAATCGAAAAAGGTATTGGAATGTGGTACGAAGCGAGATTGCTCGTCGTTGAGGTTCCAACCATGTTTGTCAAAGCGGCCTGTTTTGCTTGTGGTACACGAGTATCACCAATCATGTACAGGTTTTCGCCGTAAATTCTTTCGATGAGTTGATCCTTGTACGAGAGTTCGACCCGGTCGATCATGGCTGTACCGGCGCTCGGTTGGACTGTCGTCGGCGCGTCCGACGGCCACGTGACCCGAAGGTACATGGTCCGGGCAATATCACCCGTCTTGGCGACCCATACGGTCATGTCATCCCCCCAGTGAATATCCTTTGGAAATTGAAGTCGGATTGTCTGACGAGCAAACTGGGCTGGAGGCGTCATTCTACTTTAGAAAGCAGAATTAAAAAGAAGCCCTCCCGTCCCGTTATTTGCCTGAAAAACATTGAACGACTTTGAGTACACTCGAACATTTGCGGCGGCGGCCGGCGCGTTCACGAGTTGAACCTCGAGCACAGGTGATGCTATCCGCGACATGTTCAATGAACCGGATGGGGTTGGTGTTTCTGGGTCGAGTGCAAAGTTGACCACGGCTACGTTACTACTTACATATGTATGACTTTCGAATGCCCGTATGGTCTTTGTCGTGACTTGGTCGTCGTCGACCAGGATTTCACCGTTCAATCGAAGGATAAGCCGTCGGATGACACATGGAGCATCGACCGAAATCCACAGTTCCCGAACCGGATTGAGGAACCGAAGTTGAAACTCGCTCGTCTGTGCACCCTTTTGAATCGTAAATGTTTCGACGTCCGTCTGTCCGTAGAGCATCTTGCCCGTTTTGGGCGGCGTGGTGTACTTTTCGTATTTTGTGATGATGCTCGACGAACTGAACACGTTCGACATTGTGACCGGGTTGTACTGGATGAAATCTTGTAAAGTTACTTGGTTCCCTCGTCCGTCAAGTTCTGTAATGTAAATATATCTCGACCCTGTAATAAATCGCATTCTGCGAATGACTGCGTTATAATCTAGGCTTGATGTGGTCAAATCTGTTCGGTGTGCCAGCATTGTAATTTGAGGACTGGAACCGTCCGACCCAGTGATAGCAAGAGTGTTATCGTCGTTGATACGGAAATCGATCCATTCCCATGAACTGGTAGCGTCGAAAGGTTTTGTCGTATCGTATTTGTGCCACAACGTTTTTCTTGAAAAGTCCGTTTCTGGAAACCAAGGGTGTTGAACCGCAGACGATGTATGATAATATATATATTTTCCGTCAAAACCACCAGGATTACTAAATTCGAAATCATTGGCCCGAATTGCCGTATCACCAGTGTAAAATTCCCACGAGGCTTTTTGACTGATCGATTTCGTCGAATCATATCTTGAAAAGGTTCCGGTCGAACCACGTAAAGATGAAGATCCTGTATATAAATATCGGCCGTCTGATATCCATGGACCATCTGTATTAAGAACTGGATTGGGTATAATACTCGCACCATTGACTTGTGTGTAGGCGGTCGTACTCAGAAAACTTTGAGTATCCAATTTGGCGATATAAGGACTCTCGGTTGCAAAATATATGTACCGACCGTCGAACGTCGGGCGTAAATAATAAGCAGTGTTTGTAAGTGCTGCTTGTTCATAATATGTAGGAAAAACGTCTTTGACCGATGCGGGAAGTCCACCGGACGTTAGCGTATATGTGTAAGAACTTGATGAATTAAAACCAGCAGTCGTGTCATACCGCATCCACATCAAATTTTTATGAACATCGAGACCAGGTGTGTTACCAGGTCTCGCAACAGGATATGTTAATGTTCCGGTGACTAGAACATCTGACCCACTTTGGTTCATTGAAGAAATGACCGCACTTGAAAATGCTCCCGCATAACTTGTCCAAAAATTTGCAAGAGCCGTTTGGTCCGATCCTGATAAAGGTGCCGTTTTGTTATAAAACCGATACACAACTGTCCATATTTTTTGGGTTCCGTCAAGTGAACCACTGACCCAGCTCGTATACGTTGACCCGATGATGAAATAGTTTACAAGGTATTCAATGTAAGCATAACGAGCGTCTGTAATAATAGTACCAATATTACCATTAGCATCGCCATTTGAAGGAAATGCGCTAAAAAAACTGTATGTACTATTTGTCCACGGTGTCGTGCTCGATGAAAGTATTGTCGAAATCAAAGCTTTTCTAAGATATGGACCTGTGGAACCATAGAGTGTTCCGCCGTTCGTAGTTATTAAGGCACCTGTTCCGCTTCCGGGTGTCCATTTATAAAATGTCCCGTCATCCTCATTATAAAATCGGAATGAATTGTTCAATACAGGACCCATGATGACATAGTTTTTCCAGCCGATTGCCCACACGGGATCAAAGTTTTGAGTTCCGTCAGCAGTTATCGCCTGTAAATTCGATGTGACGTACGAAGCACCATCGAGAAAACCGTTCGATAGGATTGGACTCGCCGCAAGATTCTCAAATTTTTCGTATTCGATATCGACCCGGACATCGTTCCGGTACAGTTCGCTCATGTTCAGTGTGTCCATATTGAATGTCAACTTTGTGTAGTATTCTCGAGGGGTCGACACGACCGATGTGTCGTTTTTGCCTTCGAGAATCGTCAGACCGGCTTGGTTTTCGTAGGCGACACCGAGGTCCTGTTCCAGGTACAGTCGCTCGCTCGTCAGACGATCGATGGTCTGTCCGCCGACGGTCAACGTCGCACTCTTGATGAGTTTGGTCGCGACCGAATCGACGTACGAAAATCCATTCGACGGGGGGGGTGTAAACCCACGGATCCACCCCGCTTGTACGAGCGTGAGCGGTGCAGTCAACGTGCCACCCGTAAAGTTGTACGCCGGATATCCAGTCGCCGTGACAAAGTCGGGACTCCGAACATCAAAACCCCAAAAGGACGCACTCCCTTCATTCTGGAAAAAGATGTTCGAATAGACTCCCGTGAAAACAAACTTGTTAAGCGTCGAATCATATGCGACATTGAGGTTTGAATAGCCGACAAAGTTTGTCGCCCATGCTGAAAGGAATTGTGTATTAAAGTAGCCGACGAAATCACCCGGCTGGATCGCAAGCGTGTTCGTCTGAACGTAAACACCCCCATCGACTGCATCAGAATACTGAGGGTAAACGTATCCTGGTCCGAGCGGCGTGTACAACTGTGGAAGAACAGACCGGACCGTGAGGCGTCGAACCAGATCACCCTTTGGTGGAATACGTGCCGAGACCGAACCACCAAACGCCGGCACCGACTTGTCAAACGGAATCTCGAACGATTCGGCGATGTACACTTCACGAGTGTCGTACGTTCGAGAGAACAAAGTGTGCTGAGGGTTCTGAACGAACGTTCCGCCAGCCTCAAGCTGAACCTGGGCACCAGACATGGCGCTCCTCTATCAGGAGATGCGTTTTTTGTTTTGGCCAAATTTAGACATGTACATTAGGGATGACGAGTTTGCAACTCCGCAAATTTGATCCGAGCAAAATTGCAGACGACAAGGTGTGTGTGTTTATTGGAAAGCGTGGTACGGGCAAGTCTACACTCGTGACCGACATCATGTATCACAAACGGCACATTCCGGTCGGTATCGTCATGTCTGGCACCGAAGACGGAAATCATTACTACAAACAGTTTGTGCCCGATCTGTTCATCTACGGCGACTATAATCGAGACGCTATCGAAAAGGTCCTGGAGCGCCAGCGGCGACTGGTTGGCGCCGGTGGAAAATCCGGAGCGTTCCTGCTCATGGACGATTGTATGTACGACAAGGCGTTCATGAAAGACGTGTGTATCAGACAATGTTTCATGAACGGGCGACACTGGAAAATCTTTTTTGCGTTGACCATGCAGTACTGTATGGACCTGAGTCCGGACCTGCGCGCCAATGTCGATTACGTGTTTGTCATGCGCGAAAATGTGATTCAGAATCGAGAGCGTCTGTACAAATCGTTTTTTGGAGTTTTTCCGACATTCGACATGTTTTGCCAGGTGATGAACGCCTGTACCGAAAACTTTGAATGTCTTGTTTTGGACAATACGAGCAAATCGAATAAAATCGAAGACTGTGTGTTTCATTACAAAGCGCCGATCCGCAAGGGATTCCGGATCGGCTCCGAACAGATGTGGCAGTACCATCAAAAAAACTACAACCCGATGCACGTCATTCGACCGGCGAACGGCGCGACACCGATTAAAAAGAAGGGGTCGTCTGGAGTTACTGTGAAGAAAGTGTAGAGGCGCCTGCATTCAGCGCCTCCTCAATCAGAGCTGCCGAACGAGCAACGGGCACATCCTCCTCCTCTTCTTCTTCAACAACTGGGGCAGCAACCGGCACATCCTCCTCCTCTTCTTCTTCTTCAACAACTGGGGCAGCGATGGGCACAACGGGCTCCGGATCGGGAACGACCACAACGGGCTCCGGCTCGGGAACGACCACAACGGGCTCCGGATCGGGAGCAGGCGTCCAACCGGTACCCATTTCGTAATACATGCAGAGGAAATAATTGTGCGCTGATGAAACGCAAAAAGACTCTGTGACACCATCAGAACATGCCGATGATTGAAAATCTCGAGTTTAATGGTGCACCACAGCTTATACAATACATACCGAACGTCGAGGACATTCCTGAACCAGAACCAGGTTCGTCGCCACTCGATTTTTCGGACCAAAAAAACTCTGGTCCAATAGAAATGGACTTTTCGACGCCGATTCAGGACGTCATGCCTTCGGCCGCGTTTGAGAGTGAGGAAACTCCCGGTCTGACTGGTCCGTACAGATCCCCTTCGAACAACCGTGTCATGGGTATTAGCCCCGGTGTTGTCCAGGCCGAGCCAAGCACGTCGTCAAAGATGCCCATGGGCCTGACAAAGGAGCAGCTTCATGCGCTGGTGGCTGGTATCGCAGCCGTTGTCGCTTTTTCAAAGCCGGTCCAGGACAAGCTTTCTACCGTCGTACCCAACTTCATGAGCGACAGTGGTGCTTTGTCATTGACCGGTATGGTCGTCACGGCACTGATCGCCGCGATTGTGTTTTACGTTGCAAACCGTGTGCTCGAGAATCAGTCGTGAATCTCTCCACCACAGTACGGTTGATTTTGGTTCATAGAATACAATCCGAGTGTCATACATAATGTTCTTAGGTCCTTAAAACTTTGCCAAAACGCTTCAGAGTGATCATATTCTGGAACGGTAATATGAGCAAGCTCATGAATGAGCACGTGCATTGCGGCATTTACATTGTTCCCGTCGAGACAAATGTAAATTTCGTACCCCTTGTTCACATTGTATCCTATCGTTCCTTTATTCATACGCCGACTATCAATCCCGGTTAGGATTGGCCGACGTGTCCGAAGAATTTTGAACCGTTCATCAATTGCATCAGTTTCTTCAAGATGTTTAATGAGTAAGTTGTACCGTCCTTTGAGTTCTGTGAGCATACGATGTTCTTGGAGTAATGCTACGATGATTGTGAGCAAGATGGACAGAACAAACAAGACAATCATACCTACTAAGGTGGGACATTTTTCCGCCTGAAGACAAACTTTGAATAAATGTCCGAGATGAGTTCGGTCGGCGGACACATAGGCTCCCACATTTCGCACGTGAACCACCGGCCGAGTGCCGACTCGAGAATCGCTCGGTTCATGAGAGGCTCTAGGCGTCCATTGCCGTTGTAAAAGGGGCCGTCGACCAAACGAACAAACGCGTTGTCACCATCGAGCGCCACACTGTTTCCAAGAATGTCCGGTGAAATAAATGTATACATTCGGTCCGAATCGGGTGTGATGCCAAACAAAAGTCCGCCAAGGCGAGTCCGACGCGCAAGCGCCTTGGCGGATTCTTCGAGTGAGTTTCGAATGTAATGAATCGAAAAATTATAACAAATGGTATCAAACACTCCTGTGACGTCACGAATGTCACCGAGGTGAATGCAAATGCCTGACACACCGTGCACTTCTGCACGACGGATCGCCTCCTGGAGAGACTCAGGGTCCGGGTCGACCGCCGTCACGCGTGCGCCCACCTTTTTCCATTTTGACCAGTCGCCTCCACGACCACACCCACAATCGAGCACCGTGTTCCCACGCCGGACACATTGTACGATGAGTTCCTCCTTGTATTTGTTATGTGTGCGACGAAGCTCATCCATGTTGCGTTTTCTAGTTAAAACAAAAACGCCTGTTATGTTTATATGGCTACTCTCGAGCAGGATTTCCTGACGGTCCCAGGTCAGTTGTTTGCTCTGATTTCTATGGTTGGCCCAGACCTGCCTCAAAAGAACGAGAAGCTCGGTCTGAAGATTCGCGGTTGCTTTGCGACCAAGGATGAGGCGGCCAGCCATGCGAAGCGCCTTCAGAAGGAGGATGCTCTGATTGATATTTACGTCGTTGACATGTACAAGTGGCTGCTGATTCCTCCGGACCGCGACCAGATTGAGGACACGCACTACCAGAACGAGAAGCTTGAGGAAATTATGTCCAAATATCGCAAGAACCAGCACGAGGCCGCTTCTCACTTTGAGAAGCGCAAGCGCGACATGATGGCCAAGCCCGTCGAGGGAAGCGAGACGCCTTACATCGAGCCCGGGGACGAGAACAGCAAGTACTACAGCAAGCCAGACGTGCCTCCGATTCCCCACCCGGCCGAGCTCATCGAGGAGTTGAAGAAGGAGTTTCCCGATGCGGACATGGTGGAGCTGGTTGCCAAGGCGGACCTGCGCATCGAGGTGGAGATTCAGCGTCGTCGCAAAGAGGCTGAGGAGCGCGCAGCGGCGGCACCACCGGTTATCCTTGGCGAGGTTCCGGCGCCCGAGCCAGTCGGTGCCGGTGGTTCGGGTCTACTGAAGTAGGTTTTTTTCGCACCATAGTGTAGATGAAGGTGCTTTTGTACATTGGCTTGTTTGTGTTGTTTGTCACCGTCGCATACATGTTGAGTAAACCATCCAGAAGTTGTTATGCGCCACCACGTACAGCCGACACCGTATTGCCGTATGACGTGACCCCGACAACCTTTACTTCTGATTCGAATACGTTTCCTATCCAGAGCGACGTGTTCGAGGATGCGAGCGGCTGGCTCAACATGCGCGAACACCCTTTATCGGACAACTTCCAGTCGAACGCGTACGCCGGAACTGACATGGGCGATTTCACTGGGATGGAGTCCGGGTCCGGGACGGCCATCATGACGGTCATACCGGCCAATGAACAGTATGAGTACAACCCGGCAGGATTGACCGGGACATATCTTCCGGGCATAACGTCAAATACGATTCCGTTTATAGGAACCGAGACAGTATCCGGTTAACTATCCCCGAAGTACAACAGGGGTCATTGACTTTCCAAGCATAAGTCCAAAAATAAATGCGACAAAAATGAGAATCAGTACAGTTTTCGAAATACCATCCAGAAAACTTTCTTTAGGTGGCGGTGGCGGCGGCGGCGGAGGAACCATCATCGAAGGATGGTGTGGATAGTACTCTTCCTCTTCCTCTTGGACCTCATTACTCTGCTGCTGCATCGTCGGACTCTGAGGAGGAGCCTGAAACATCACTCTCTATATCACTTGCGTCCGTTTTATCTTCAATGACAAATCCGTCGAGGTTTCCATTGTCGTCCGCGTCCGACTCGCTCGTCATTTCCTCGGAATCATATGATGCCTCCGACGAAACGTCCGACAGATCCGTCGAATCATAGTCACCCTCGTCAAAGTCGTCATCGCACACCTCAACCGGCACGTACCGCGCTGGTGCCTTCACTGCTCGGCCAGAACGAGTCCGCGTAACCGCCTGGTTTCCCTCCCCCACCGGAGCGAGGGGTTGGGAAGTGGGTTCCGGGGTCACCGACGGTTCCACCTCGCTTGAACGTTTCTTCGCCGGTCGGGGCATCTATTTCATCTTCGTGCATTTCGTTTAAGTATCGTGGAAAGAAATAGAACCCCTTCTTCTTTGCCGAAGTGTACAGTTCGTATTCGCCTTCGACGCCGAGACGGGCTGCCAGGTCGTCAAGTTCCTCCTGTATATGTGCATCGTCTGCACGACGAATTGAAAGTCCCAAGTCACGAATATTCTCCGTTGCGTGGTAAAGGGCCTTTGCGGCCACGGCCACGTCCTCCTCGTCCTCGAACACCTGAATATTTGTTTTGAACCGGTCCCACGTTACTGGATCGAGACCCGAATACGGATGGACCGCCCGTATGTACCGACTCGCTATTGTTCGTGGAGGCTTCAGGGAACCAATGCCCGGGAAGAAGACTAAGAATAGAAGGATGAGGAGCACTAACCACTGGACGATCATCTACTATACTGGGAGAAAGTATGTACTCTTTACCGACAAATCCGTGACACGTGTCGGCATCGTGACACATTTGACATATCCGATCGCCGTAGATTGAAAACCACACATGATTCGATTTGTGCTCGGCGTTGATGTTTTCGCAAAAGTGTGAATCGGTCTGGATCCACTTGGATGACCCCTTTTGTCCCACACGCTTCACGTGCGCGCGCGCCTGACCCGGAATGTACTTTTGGATATACGCCTCGAGTGCGTCGTGCGACCCGGTATCCTGTATCGTCGGCCGCACCTCGTTCGTACGAATACTGAACAGTCGGAGGGTTTCAATGTCAATTTCAGGGACGGCGTCTCCGGGCTCCCACGGCACGTACGGATCACCGGTCGGTTTTTTGTGTGACCAGAGCATGCGTAGCCCGCTTCCGCCGTATACACTCGCGTCGATAAACTCGGCCCATTCTGGACCATCAAGTTCCATAAGAATCTTGGTTCGGTAGGCGAGCGCCTCTTGGCGCGTGACCAGCGTGTCCGGCCAGTGAATGTGCACGCCGGACTTTTGGAGCCCGTCAACCTCGCGAACCGGTGCGCGCGCGACGACACACCGACCCGGGACCACATCGCACATTTTTTGTAACGTTTCCAAAAGAAGGGTGTCGCTCAACGGTTGCGTGTCTTTGAAATCCAGGTCGACAAAGAAACGAAAGACGTCCGTTTTTTGTTCGACGACATAGACACGCCGATCTCGACGCACGGCCGAAATGTATTCGACATAGAACGAGTCCACCTGGTCGAGCGGCACGTCAAGAATCCCGCCATCCATGAGGACGTGCGTCCCGGGCCCGTGCGGCGTCCTCCATTTTGCAAACATACTCTGTCAAAGAGTCATTATTTTAACCCCACTGAGGATTCGGTTTAAGAATAAAGTCGGGTGTGTCGCGATAATCGACCGTGAGCTCGTTCCCTTGTGGAATTGGTCGAAAACTGTACAAAAACCATTGATTGTTTTGAAAAGATAACCGACAGTTTGGTGACCATGAATGGTTTATTTTAGAAGCCATAGGTGTTATGACTCTATTTGAATCAATGGCAACCCCGATGACGTCCATTGGGAACAGGTTAACGGACGCAAACAATCCGACACCGTCAATGGGCGATTGTGAAATATACCACAGCATTATATAATGTTTAGATTTTGATTATAGAGCATTGAGCACATGTATTTTCAGATCAGATGCTTCCGCGGACGGCCAACCAACGTCTGTTTGTGTCGCTCCTGCAGGTGCCCAAACCGCCCATCGTGTTTGCGTCCGGGCCTGCCGGAACGGGAAAGACATTGGTGGCGTGTCACATTGGTGCAGAGGCGCTCGCTAAAAAAAAGGTTGAACGACTCATCATGACTCGGCCGGCCGTCTCGGTCGATGAGCAACATGGTTTTTTGCCCGGAACGCTCGAAGAGAAGATGACACCATGGACTCGGCCGATGTTTGACGCGCTCCGGAGGTACTACTCACAGAACCAACTCGACCGCATGATGTACGACGGAACAATCGAAGTGTGTCCGTTGGCGTACATGCGCGGCCGAACGTTTGACCGTTCATGGATTATCGCCGACGAGATGCAGAACGCGACACCGAATCAGATGCGTATGGTGCTTACACGCATCGGTGAAGATTCAAAACTCGTGGTCACTGGAGATCCAGTCCAGCATGACCGCGGGTTTGAGAATAATGGTCTCAGTGATTTTGTGCACCGACTTGAAAGTTTTCACATCCCAGAGTCTATTCAGCACGTCGAGTTTACGACGGCCGACGTCGTGCGTCATCCGGTCATTCACGACGTGCTCGAAGTGTATAAACACAACGCGTCCCATTCACGTAATGTGGATTGACAACCGGACCGGGACTATCAAGGTGTACGAGACGGCGCCGTCCGACCCTTTTGTGAAGAAGATGACGTGGCGTCCAGAGGAGAATGCCTGGGTCATTGACAAGATTTACAGTTACGACGAAACGTTGGGTCACTGTGTACAGATTGTGAACGATCCGGTCCAGACGGCCGCCATGGCCAAGTTTGTCGATGGAAAGATGAGCTACGCAGAAATGCGCGGTCTGTGTGGTTAAAATTTGTTAAAATAGGGCGCCAGGCGTAATTCTGGAATGACTGGCGTCGTCGTTGTAAGACATGCGACGTTTGTTGAACTAAATGGACAAAATATGACCCGTCCGTCAATTGAAAGTGAACCACCGCTGTATGAGTCTGATTGGGCTGCACCGCTTTGTGGCACAATGTTCGAGTATGTGAGAGTATTTGGATCTATCATACCGGAGTTCGAATTTAGGTTTGGAACACACACGATGTTCCCGGATGGTAAAAGTACTCCTCCATAAAACCCACCTCCGCCTGAACGAAACACTTGAATGTTCGAGAAGGCGTACGGTGGATTTCCAGAAGGATTGACGACAACGACGTTCGCCGCAGTATATGGAACGCACACGACATTTCCGTTTGGTGTGAGTACACCTCCTACGAATCCACTTGACCCGACGGTAGAATTTGAATACGTACGGGCGGTCGGACTGTACTGTACAATATTTGACGTACCATAAGGTATACACATGATGTTACCTGTCGGGAGTAACACAGCGCCAAAAAATCCGGATTTCGTTCCAACCGAAACCATGTTTGAAAATGTGCCTGCAGCCCCGTTGTACGCGGATATGTTCGAGTGTCCGATACTCGGAACCATCGTTACGTTTGATTGTCCATCGAGCACTCCCCCTCCAAATGCCACTGTCGGAACGTTGTGCCGGAACACATTTGCATAGGCACCTGTTGTTGGGTTGTATGAACCTATATTTGAACTTGTGTACGGAACAAAAATAACATTACCGGAAGGTACCGCGACACCGCCAAAGAATGCAGCTGTAGGTAAACCTGTAAAGTTTGTCGGTGTGACGGCCGAAAACTGGTTCGTAAAAGGATTGAAAAGACCAACAGTTGTTGCATTGTACGGTACAAAGAGAACACGACCGTCCGGAAGACTTACCGAGCCAATATAGGCACTACTTCCAACCGGTCCGGTTGCGACGTTTGCAAATGACGGACGGGAACTCGGTGCCCAAAATGATCCTTGATCGTCGACGACGTTACATGTCGCTGATATCCACGCTTGGATTACGTTTGCATTTGCCACCGTAGGAATAATGTGCGGAGCGCGTTTCGTGAGATCTTCGCTGTAATACAAGTTTCCATTGACTGTGAGTTGAGCCGTCGGTGTAATTGTGTTGATTCCAACAAAACCACTCGATGTGATTCTCATGCGTTCCACCGCAGCTGCAGCGAAACCACCGTCTGTGCTCGTCCAAAAAGTGAGAGCTGAACTTCGGCTGCTATCACTCGTGTCCTCCTTGAAACTTGCAATTTTACAAGCATCATAATAAATGATATCACTTTCCAAACGTTCCGAGAATGTTATAGAACACCCCTCTCCATCCCCAAGATTCTGAGGACCTTCGTACCATCCTAATCGTATCAATGTTTGTGGTGTAGTGGGATTGTTACCAGTTGAAATGGCTCGTGAATACATTAATAATTTTCTTGAACCAACTGTAACTAAATCCGCATAATCCTCACCGATTGCAACGTCTCCCAAAACCTGTAAAGTCGATATGTTGTTCGCCGTATTCGCCATACCAATAGTTAGATTACTCGATAATACGATGAGATTACTCGTGCTCAAAAAGATGTTTGCGGTTGATGCCGCAACACCTGAAGCTGTGAGATACACTATATTTCCAGCTGCACCTGACGGAGCAGGGCCCGTAGCTCCGGTTGCCCCGGTCGCACCTATATACTGAAGTCCGGTCGCACCTGTGACACCTGCTGCACCCGTTGCACCCGTCGCTCCGGTTGCACCCGTGAAACCAGTCGCTCCGGTTGCACCGGTTGCACCCAACACAGTTGAGCCGGTTGCTCCGGTTGCTCCGGTTACACCCATGAATCCAGTCGCTCCGGTGGCTCCGGTCGAACCCGTGAAACCTGTCGCTCCGGTCGCTCCGGTTGCACCTGCGAATCCAGTCGCTCCGGTTGCACCGGTTGCACCTGCGAATCCAGTCGCTCCGGTCGAACCCGTGAAACCTGTCGCTCCGGTGGCTCCGGTTGCACCTGCTAATCCGGTCGCTCCGGTGGCTCCAGTTGCACCCGCGAATCCTGTCGCTCCGGTCGAACCCGTGAAACCTGTCGCTCCGGTGGCTCCGGTTGCACCCGCAAACCCGGTCGCTCCGGTGGCTCCGGTTGCACCTGCGAACCCAGTCGCTCCGGTGGCTCCGGTTGCACCTGC
>Ga0315284_10001085_pt1 | contig 38251 bp, 53 predicted proteins | sample YL17G09_16_MG_FD_203696 | JGI IMG/M metagenome (GOLD analysis project Ga0315284, IMG submission 203696) | Sediment microbial communities from Yellowstone Lake, YNP, Wyoming, USA - YL17G09_16 | ecosystem: Environmental > Aquatic > Freshwater > Lake > Sediment | place: USA: Wyoming | collected...
ACAGCGTTTTTTCAGACTTGCGGGAATATGTAAATGGGGGAGATCCCCCGTTACCCGCGCTACCCTTCCCCCCGCTCAAACGCAGCGTTTCTGAAGCCGGCGCACGCGTAGGTAACCTTCTTTCCATGGTACATCTCCGCAACTTCGATGGGCGTAAGCCTGTGCATCTCACTTGTCCAAAGAGGCTCCTCACGCATTTTACGGCCGTTTGGCAACCCCTTGAACTTCAGAAGATCTCTGCTTGCGTGTTCGGGCTGCGTGGCTATGAGATCTATCCAAGCGCGTACGCGGAACTCAAGATCCTCTGCACTCATTAGATTGGTGCTGAAGCTGCTAAACCGCAGGACCTGCCTTAGGCGCTGCAGCCCATGGTGCCAAAACAGGTGGAGGTCGATATCGTGCGTAAAGTAACAATTGAGCTTCCACGTCTGGTTTCTAACCCGCATAAGGAGGTTGCAGTATTGCTGCGCTACATCGCTCGTCTCGTCATCTGTCGTCATGAGGAACTCATCAAGAGCGGCGTACAGGTACTCAAACTGGTAGCGATCTCTGGGGTTGAGCGTGGCCCTTATTTCGTCGGCCTCTTCCTCGGCTATGAGATACCCACCATAGGCCTGCATATCCAACTCGCCCTCACCATCACGGTGACCCCGCACATGGAGGTCATTGAGGACCTCGTTAGGGAATAGCCAGGGTTTAATCATGCACCGGCCCTGGGGGCGACGTTCCAAAAAAATGGCCACCTCGTCTTCTGTTACTAAGCCCCTTTCAAGTCTGTCCACAAATTCTTGGATATGGGCTAGCACATACGCCTGGCTATTGAACTCACGCATCAGTCTATCGGCGACATGGCTTATAACGGCTTCTGATATCTCGTCACGAGGCCAAGGCATGTCAGGACGCGCAGCGGGTGCTTTAGGCTCTTCCGCCCCCACTGCCTCTTCCGCCTTCACTGCCTCTTCCGCCCTCACTGCCTCTTTCGCTACTTCACGCATAACCGCTGGCTTCTTACTTTCTCTTTTCACTAACCAAACCACGCCCGCACCCATCGCGAGTATAGCTCCGCCTATGAGGCAACCTTTTCCCCAACCCATGACAACTCCCATCAAATGTGTGACAGACAACAAAAAGGGCCTAGCCACCACAGCTAGACCCATTGATACAGAAGACTTATACCTCAAACTCGATCTAAGATTCCATTATTGGTAGCCTAAGGTAGGCTCCATTTTGTCAATACCGAGCATAGTGACCGCTGAGACCTCTATAAAGGCTATTCTCTTCTTAGTGGCGCTCTCTGCCATGTCCGAGTCGAATAGTCTTGTAACGGCTTCTTCCGTTATGACCCATTGTCGTCCGGTTCTGTAAGGGTTCCCACCTGATTCGCCGTCTCGCGCTTCAATGAGAATAATGCCTAGTTTCATATGGTCCTCGCACTTTTGACAAAAAGTGTTGGGAGTACAGATATGACGAGGAGCCTCCTTGCCTTTGTTATTACCTAAGAGGGCTATTCCGGCGTCACCTCCACAAGCAAAACACTGAAGCATAGAAGGGTTGACGCCAAATTCGGGGTGAAGTCTGATGCTCATTTAAGTTTCCTCGGCTTAAAGAATCCAATTAAAAAAGGCACGGATAAATTCCATGCCTTAAGATTCTTATACCACGTATGTATCAGGTATTATCGGCACCGATAGCGGCGCGCAATGCTTCAAAACCAGGAGGCGGCCTTCGGAATAAAATCTTATCGACGCTCTGGATCTCAAGCTCTTTGATGGCCTGACCGTCGTCGTCGCTATACTTCCAGCTGAAGCTGGCAACGCAGCCGCTGCTCTCATGCCATTGCGTGAGGCTCCTGTTGAATTCGTTTACAATGCTAGCAAGGCTTTGGCAGATTTCTAGATCGTTCATAGATACCCTTATATGTTATCGGTTAGTGCATAGGTTGGGTTGATATACTCTCGAACAAAAGCTCGCCCCTGAGGCGTAAAGTAGACTATCGCCCGCTTCCCTGCGGATTGCTTCGCGGTTGTGCTGATGATGTCTATAAGCGCCTCCTTTAATATTTGGGCATTGCACAGTTCACGCAAAGCCTTCTTACCGACAACGTTCTCAATGAATTCGTTTCTGGTGACCGGTACAGTGCGGTTCGGCGCGTACTTTCTAACCACGTTGAGGTAGTCGTAGTACCTCGTTACTTCGTCCAGGTATCTGTGGCGCGCGATGTCATTCTTCAATGAGGGCATGAGCTCCACTGTCCGCAGCGGGTCTGGCTTGTAGCTGCGATCGGCAGTTAACCGGCATAGCAGCTCACCATCAAGCGAATAGTAGAGCGTCCTCTCCGGCAGCTTATTCCCACGGTTGTCTTTTGGCCAATCCCGGTCTGAGTCCCTCGGCGCAGGCGCCGCGACCACCAGCCGTGACCTGTCATCGTCTCTCATATAAATCTACCCTCCTGTGCTTGAGAAGCGGAGCAAGTATGCCTTCGCCTCGAGATCTTCTTCTGCTTCGTTCCAATCAATACCAAGATTCTTCCAGCAGGCGTTTACCTTAAGATCGGCAGCCGATGGAAAAGCTACCTCTACTTTAACTACATGCGGGCCAGTCCGATAAAAGCCGGCCGCTGGTATCTCCAAAAGACTGCCAGGAGCAGTTCCGGGCTTTACCTTGAGTGTCTTAATTCCGTACATAGTTACGACCTCAATCTTCCCTCCCTTCAGGCAGATGTCAAGAGGCACCTGCTCGACAGAGAAGATCTTGCCATTCTCGATCCTGAATTTGGGGTGAGGCAGCACCTGGATAAAGACGGCCGCATCCCCTCGCTGCTCCCCGCAGCGATGCCCCTTGCCGTAGAGGAGCGCCTCGAACCCATTGAAGGAGTTTGGCGCGAGCGTTACCAGGAGGTTATCAAGCTCCAGTTGATCGCCGTCCTTCACAGGCAACTGCTCGCCCTCTGGCGTAAACTTCTGGACCGCATACGAGAGCGATAGTGCTCTGCCAAAGAAGGCCTCCTCGAAGCTGACAGAGATGAGCATCCGCACATTAAGCGAGCCCTGGCCGTTGGGTTGACCGCGTTTCAGATCGTCCAGGAGGCACCTATTTCGGTAGCTGGCGTCGGTCAGCATCTTGTAGGCATGGGTGACCTTACGAAAAAGACTTTCGTCCCCACCTTTATCGGGATGGTGCGCCTGGCATAGGCTCTTCCACCGTTTTTTAATTTCATCAGGTGAGGGGCCCTCCGTAATACTAAAGCCCAAGTGATCCAGATATATCCGGAGGTTTTCCATACGTTTCTCGTTAGGTTGTGATCTCGGTGAAACCGCTCTCCAGCCGCCTGTTAAAGGCTGCGGCTATGTCGGTCGCAATAGTGTCCGGCGTCTCGTCTTCGATGTTGAATATCTCATCGAAGAGGCTGGCCCCTCCGTTCTCTTGATTTACAGCGATGGAGAACAGCCGCTTCTCAGAGTCATGCACGGGGCCTAGCTTTTCTGCTTTAGCATACACAGCCTCGTTTTTAAGGTAGACCCTGTACGCTCTTGGAAAAGCGCGGAAGTCCTCGCGATAGCAAAGGCCCTTGATAACCGCCACATGATACAGACCCAGTTCGCTCCATCTTGCACAGACTTCGTCGGCTCTTTTTCGGGCGCTCTTGCCCCAAAAGCCAGGGTCTTGCATCCGGCCCCAATCAAGGAGGGCTTCGCGAATAAAGCTATTTTGAGCCGGACCTTTTGACAGTTCAAACTGTTCTCCGATCGCCAAGAGGCCCTCGTGCAGGACGTCGATGGGCCCCGCCGCGTCGCATACGTAAACCGCAGTCCCGAGTTTAGCCCAATGCTGTTTCAAAAGCTCAGCGACCATAGTCTTTGGAGTCCCGCTGTGGCCAGACAGTAAAATAAACATAAAAGCTCCTGAAAGAGCCGACCCCTCTCATGAGAAGGGTCGGCCACAGTAACTATGAAGGACAGGAGTTACAGTATTCCGCCTGATTCTGCAGGTGGTTTGACTTCTGGTGGTGTAGCTGCCTCTTGTGTAGCAACCCTCTGTGCGGAAGCTGCTGCCAGGGCCTCTAATTTCTCAGCCATGGCCTTCAGTACGGCCGCTTTCATGTTCGGCTCTTTCTCCCTCAGACGCACTGCAATAAGTCGGCTTTTAGCCGATGATACTTTTCCAGTCGCCTTATCTATCTTTTCAAAGGCTGCTTTTACATCAGGATCCTCTAGTAGCTCTTCGGCAGTCAGGGCACGGACATCGACCACGGTGCCGTGCTCATCCTCCGTTTGCCCCTCTAACAGCCTTGGAAATAGATCCTCGTGCCCATCTCCGACTGCAGGGCTTGGAGGAGCTATAGTTAGCTGCTTGCCTTTAAGGGATGTTACGTGCCTAATTTTATCCCCATGAAGCTCTTGGAAGTCGTAGTTAGCCCTTAACTTTAGGGGCCAGCTCGTGTACGGCTCCTTTTTCCTGGCTTTGCGGTTGGAGCGCATTCCACTATGCTCTTCACGCATTAGCTTAAGCGGTATAAACGAGCAGTCCCCTCTATACTGGGCTTTGAGCAAAGCGATCTGGCTATGGACATCGATGATGGCCGTTTTGTCACCCGTTGTTATCGAGTACACGCCCATAGTGTTTACAAGCGGAAGCATGAACGACAGGCGCATAGTCATCTTGCACTTCTGGTTACCGTTGGCATCGTAGAAGTCCGGACACAGTTCCCCTAGGCAAGGCCTCGTCGGTGGGGGCGGCAGTGGCTCTGTAGGAGACTCTGGTATGACCTGGCCTCGATAATAGGTGGCAATGCCAGGTGTCTTCACTACCTCACCGTTTATTACCTCGCTCTTCCGTCCGGTCCCCTTGCAGTTAAGCGTGCCGCCTATCACTTTGCCGTCGGCACCGATTCGACTTGCGCTATACCAGAGCAGATCTGTCTTGCAGATTTGCTCCTCGTCGCTGTTAGGGAACATTATGTCTATGCCCGTTGGTTCAGGCCCGTACACTTTGGCAACTTCCGGTGCGTCGATGAGCACCAAGTGCTTGACGTTCTCGGGGTAATTCTTTTTAGCAAGGGGGTCTCTATCCCTTAAGCCGAGCCGGATTACGGCGACAGTGATCAATTTTATGTTCTCTTCTACCCAGTAGACCACCATACGTTATTCCTTATATTTGTCCGCTTGTAGTAAAGAAGTCTCCAATTTACTTTTACCCATTATCCGCCGAGTTCTTCAGATCGTTCTCAGTGATCTTTGCTCTGACTTCCTGAAGCCTACTCTGCACGCTTTTATACTCTTCCTCTTGCCCACTGGGTCGTGAGGAGACGGAGAGAAACGCCGACATCTTCTGCATGAGCTTTGCTTCTTCGTCTCTTAACGCGATCAGCTGGGCATCGCCGCCCACACCGTACTTTTCCATACTCTCTCCTATGGTAGTCCTACTATTTCCGCGTAGACTTCACCCAGCCGGCGCTGAATGTTGCCTCGTGCCACGGGCACCCAATCCTTCTTCACGTAATAAAGTGAGTCCCTTTTGAGCAGAGCCTCCATGAATACCGCACTGCTTCTAAGAGCCGAGAGCTTGCCGTAGTAGGGCTCCGCTTCGAGCAGAACATTCAGCGAGTCCCGCCGCATGATCTCCCAGGGCTGCGCAAAGCTCCCAAGATCGAAGTCCAAAAATAAACCCACCATTGGATAGGCCGCTGCATTCTTTTGGTCGATAGCGTGGTTGCTACTGGCACAAATCATCTTGTAGACGGCAGTGTCAGGCGTATGGCAGTCGGTAAGCCTGCAGTATTCGACTGCAGAGAGTAGCTCGTTCTCGCCAGGAAGGTTGTCGAAGAATCTATAGATGTAATCGTGCCAGAGAGTGGCCTTTATAAGGTCCCTCCTGTCCTCGCCGACGAGACCGGGCTCGGTATCAATCAGCTCAAGCATGGCGTTGACGTGATTCAGGTTATGGTAATGCCTGCCAAGGTTACCGTATTGCCTCTCCAGGGAGTTAGAAACCCAACGGTCGTAGCCAAGCTCTTTGCAGGCGCTGGGGAATTCAAGCATCTTTCTTCTCCGCCTGGATCGCTCCTAAAAGCAGCCCCTGCTTAAGCCCGTCAAACCACATCTGCGTCCCATATTCGAGCAACTGTGCGGTGAGCACCGCTTTGGTCGCAGCGTTAACCTTCTCCCCGCCGAGCGAAGCTATCAGCGTTTTGTTGGCGAGCGAAGCGCCACGGAAGTGGTCCCGCAGAGCCTTCGTGTCTTCTAGGTACTCTGCACCATCTGCCCTGAATACATGGGCACATGCAGCGCAGGCGTAGACCGCCGCACTGATTTCTACATGCTTTACCGGGGATAGCAAAGAAGCCACGCCCTCGCATTTGGGGCATATTTTACGTTGGTTTGCGCCCTCGTGCGGGCTGCTGGCTGTCTCGCGAGTCATATTCTATGCTCCTCATTGCCGGAAAAGCTGGACACCTTGGCCCTGGTCTTCACGTTCTTTTGCCGCCTAGCAACTCGCGGGTCGATTTCAAACGCGGGCACTGGCAGGCCCGAAACCTGTGAGAAGATATCCTCAGCCGACTGCCGGGAGATATCATCTGCGAACGTCCCCGCCTCGCCCTTGGCTTCGTGCTGCGGATCACGGAGCTCCATGTCACGGTCAAGCACATGGTCGGACAGCCCATTCTGAGGAATCAGCGCCTCTGGGTCGCGGTCAGCAGGAGCATCGAGGTACTGCTCAAAGTCCTCGTCACCAAGACCATCCGCAATGCCGGATGCGTCCTCATAGGATTTCTGGGCGGGAGGGGCCGCGCGTTTACGGGTTCCGCTTCTTACTTCCGTGGAGCGAGCTGGCGCAACGGGCAGCTCGGGTGGGCTCTCCTCGCTTAGGCTGCGGACGATGGCATCGTTCACCGCACTACCCATAAGGGAAAGCAGCAGCTCCTCAATGCGCTCAGTATTTCCAGTCAGAACGCTAAGGGCCTTGATCTTCTTCGAGAGGTGGTCGGGTACATCAATTTCTACTAGCACGGAGAGTCTCCTAAATGTTCCGCATGGCTATTTACGTCAGCTCGCCGGCTTCGGCGTTCGTGAGGGCTTTGAGATTTGGTTCTGGCGGCTCACGCTTTGGGAGCGCCCGGTACCAGTCGATGAATCGCCGAAGCGCCTCGACTTCGGTATCCCCTGTGGGTGCCGGGCCTGCACCAAACCGCATGAACATGGCGATATACTTGCCATTTTGCACCCTCTCCACATCGACCGGGTACCCGGTAAGGCTTTCAGCGGTAGCCACTAAGGCTTCAAACTCTGTTGGCTCGGTTTCGCTCATTTAAAAAAATCCTTTGTCCAAGTGAATGGCACACCGCCTCGCCTTGCTGCCATCTGATCCGTCTCCCTGTCGCCGACCATGAGAGACTTTGTTAGGTCGATCTTGTACTTCTCCGCCAAGTAGAAGATCATGCCAGGATTGGGTTTGGTAAAGCTCTCGTTACGCATGGGAATGGCCGGCGCATAGAGCATATCGTCAAAGACCCCATCCAGTTTCCGGTTCAAATCTTCCAGGCACTCCTCGCACTCCGTTTTTGACAGAAGCCCAAGACCGATGCCGCCTTGGTTGGTGACGGCAAAGATCTTATAGCCCTGCTTCTTATACTCCCAGATCTTCTCATACCGCCCTTCCAAGACCGCCTGCTCTTCTGGTTTTGACGGGCAGAACTTATTCTTTACGAGGGTCTTTCGCACAGTTCCGTCGAGATCGAGGAATAGTGCTCTATCCACGGGTTCTGCACCTGCTGGCGGTCGCCGGCTAAGTACTCGCTTCATCTTCGAGCCCTCCGCCTGTCTCCAGCAGCGCAGTGCGAACTTTCTGTGCTTCTGCAGCGTATCGTTCCGATGCTGCTACGCAGTAATCAAAAAGCTCTGGTGTAAGGCTTCCAGCGAGGATCTTGTCCTCGAAAATGTTTTGCCGCTTCGTGAGAGACGCTAATTCTTTCGCGAGGGCTTGGTCGGCACCACTCATCCTGCACACTCCTGTCTAGATTTGCGAGAAGGCTAACATGGGTCCTCGGGCTTTGTCTCGGACGAATCTGCGGCCGCTGTGTCAATCACATCTGCCTTATCTGCGAGGGTCTCGGCCGTAAGCGCGAGTGTGGTAGCGACCTCGGTGGCCGGAAACGAGTCGCCGTTCATGTTAGGCCCATCGCCCTCGATGCCATCAAAACGGATGTAGGTAATCTCGTCACGTGGCGCTATGGGCAGCCCCGTGAGAATGTTTAGCCACTCCTCGATACTCTTTTCCTCCATATGCTTAGGCAGCTTGAATGCGTACAAAGCCTTTGCTGTTTCAAACGCGACCCCTGCTGCCTTAACATAGAGGAGCATGTAGTCCTTAGGTCTTGGACGGGGAGTGCCGTAAAAGTTAAGGGAGTGATCGCGCGAGCGGATAAAAAGAGCGAGCCGGTGGATAGTTTGCTCTTCCCAAGGCTCGTACTTTCTGCCGCCCAGGCCGTTGCTCAGCGGGTCGTTAGGGTTCTCTGTCATTGGACTTATCCTTAATTTGGGGCAGTAAAATGATACCTTGCTGTAGAATCTCTCCCAGGCGCCAGGGTAAAGCCCTGGACCTTACCTACACAATCTTGCGGACGCTCAGAAGTTTGGGGACGGGGGGTGGGGTCAGAGTCGATGAAGAGACACTTAGAGCAAGGCTTGAGGTGTGCGGGGGCTGCGCAGAGAAAGTCGGACTGCGCTGCCGTGAGTGTGGGTGCTATCTGAGTCTTAAGGCGCCCCTCAAAGAGGCGGTGTGCCCTCTCGCTAAATGGCCGCCTGCAAGACCTTAGCGTGCAGAGCTACCTTACCTCGTGGGTAACAGTGAGCTCTGCCTCGCTCGAGACAGTAGCCCAAAGAAGCTGGTGCCCTTCGGCGGATTGCCAGCTCCCCACCCAATCCGCGAGGTCTGCGTTGTCCAGAAAAATCATACGCACCGGCCGTTTCATAAGACTGCTTACTTTCAAGCAGAGTTCGACATCGGCGCGCATCGTCTCACCGGCCGATAGCAGCTCGTAGGGACACCCTCTACTGTCGAGAAGGGAAAGCCCGTCAGCTGTCGTTAGCTGGTACCCGTTCGGCATGGCCAGGTGCTCTGTCTGAATTTCCAGCTCCCTCGATGGCAGCCTTTCAAGAGCCCTTTCGATCTTCCAACTGAATTCGATTTGTGCGGTCAGACGTTGCATTTCCGGGGCAAGGCCCTGCACGCGAGCGGCCGCATCACGCGCTTTTTCTTTCGCGTACTCGTATGCGAGTACGCTATTTTTATACTGCTCCACTTTGCCGATAAGCTCATTGTGCCGCATTTCTGAGTATTCCTCTGCGGGTTTGCGCGGCTCGGGCGGTAACTCCATGAGGGGCACATCCTCATTCCGCCGATACTGCTGTTCGAGTACGGTTCCCTCTGCCTCTACAGCACAGTTCAGCGCCCGCACTCGCCGTAATTCTTGTTGCGTAGCTTCTCTTCTCTGCTTCTGGCTCTGCCGCCGACCTTCGTATTCCGCGAGCGCGGCCCGATACTGCTGCTCGGATTTTTCATACTTCTCCAGCTCAGCTTTATTTTGAGCCCGCATAGCTTCGCGACGCTTGAGGCCGACTATTTGACCACAAGCACTGCAGTGCTCGGACTCCATCACGGCTTGGACGCTCGGGGCGGCTGGCGGGGTAGGTGGCGTTTCGAACACCTCATCGACCTCGACTGGGATCGGTGCGAAGGAGAGCGCCTGCAACCTGGCGGTTAGTTCCCTGCGGACCTCGCCCCGACGGCGGTTTTCTTCGACTGCTTTTGTGTCAGCAACCACAGCAGCATCGTAGCGCGCCTTATCGGCCATGTATGCAAGTATGGTGGCTCTTCTGGAACCCAGAAGAGCCTTCTCAGCGACCTCAGCTGGGATAGCGGGCGCAGTAAGGTCGGTTTTAATCTGAGCCGCGTAGGCCGTAATCTGCCCTTCCAGGACGGCAAGATCCCTGGCCAGTGCTCTTCGCTTTGTGGCGAGGTCACCAGCCAAGATGTCCGCTCTTTTGTTGAGATTCATCTCGGGGAGCTGCGAGGTCGGGATAAGGCTCAGGGAAGAAAGGAGTTCGCGGCGGTCGATTTGCGGCAGCACCTCAGTAAGGACGGCAAGTTGACGCTCCTTGCTCAGCCGCATCAGGTACCCTGGGACAAACGCCGCTAGAAACGTCTCCGCAGTGCAGAGAATCCGCTCGAGGTCTGCCTGGGTGATTGCCCTAGCGGCCTCGTTCTGGACGATTCTGAGCGTTCCTGCACCTTTCTGCGTGAGAGTCCGGGTTATCAGCACCCCTTTGGAGGTAAGCCCCTCGACCCTAAGCCCTTCTGACCCTGTCGAGATGAGGTGCAGCGGCTTTTGGTTCCCTAGGGAGTCACGGCCGGTGAACAAAAAGGCGATAGCTTCCTTAATGGCGGACTTGCCCGCCCCGTTTCGGCCACTAAGGCGGGTGTAGGGCCCGAGATCGACATTGCGGCATAGACCCCTGACATTTTCGACACGAATGCTTGCCAACATGGCGCGAACCTCTTAGTTTTTCGGGATGGTGGTACAGTTTGAAATCAACCTGTTTTCCGCACCATCGCGGATTTGCTTTGTGAAACACTACGTTACCGTCTACGCCAAAATAATTGTTACAAATTGTTTTTTTGTCGCAACATTTCAGTAACAGCCGAACACCTTTGACACCATGGGTTTGCAGGCAAATGTTACAAGTTACAGAGAATTGTGAAAATCAGAGACATGTATACGAAAAAAACACGCTTCTCGTGGTGTCGCTATGGCACGTGGGCAGATGAGAAGAAATATTTTTCTCGTATATGAGACTAGTTTTCGCTGTAACAATTGTAAAAATGTAACAACAACTGACTTCTTAAGACTAAGTTATTATTATTATAGGCGATTTACCACCTTCAGGACTTTACTGGAGCGGTACAGAAGTGGTACAGTTTGAAACCCATCTGTAACGGGTCCAGGCCAAAAAAGACCCGGACACCAAAAGGCACCCAGGTAAGTCATGTGGAGCAGCAGTCGTTAAAGAGCAGCCTAGGCGTCCTTTCGACTGCCAAGACGCGTCTGGATATCATCGAGTACTTCCATGGCCTTAACGGCGTCATCTTTCCCACGCCCGCACTCTTCAAGGATGCGTGCATTATCCAAGTCGTCCTTAGTCAGTAGATGCGGGAAGTAACGCGCGAGCTTGGAGCCATTGGCGTCGTTTTCTACCGCACCGACCAGTACCGCAGCCTTGGAAAGATCCCGGTAGAGCGTCCCGGCCGCAGTCGCGCCCATGTCAGGCAGATCGGCTATCGCGTCCATAATCGCGATCTCCAGAAATTTTAGCCGGACGACGGCTTTTATAAGCTGCGTAAAGTTACTGTCCGATTCGTTGACACTCAGAACACCCTGCATCAGCACGGCCAGCGCCCTATGATCCCCAGCAACCTCCTGCGACGCGCGAAGAAAGTCGAGTGAGAACGGATCCGAATCAAGGGGTTTTTCCGCGTCCAGGCCCATAGTATCTCCTCTACGAAAACCAAAGCAGTGGCTATTTACATGTGTCCAAAGTTCTTATACCACAATAGATTCAAGTCCCGCGAGATCTATTGCCCGGAGGTCAGCTCACAGTGAGCGTGGGCCTTTCAGTCTCGACTGGGTTAAACGGGCAGACGTAGCCGACGAGCCTCATTTTACCTACGACGCGCATGGTCGACCGGGTTTTACGGTAAACGCCATCGCCTTCGCGGACAATCGTTTTGCCTTCGGGGGAGGTGTTGCCCTCTATTGTCTCGATTGTAGATTCGTCGATAACGCGGCTAACAATCCCGACGTGCCCGTTACTTGTGCCCTCGTATTTCCAGATCACAAGGTAACCGGCCTTCGGGGACGCATAGCAGTGCATTTTGCCGGTCATCGCCCAGATCGTAAAACAGTGCTCGCTTGGGAAAGCAACCTGCGTAGCCGACAGGCGCGTCGCGACCTCCTTCATGCAGAACTGGACAAAAGACGCGCACCACGCCTCAGCTTCGGCCCGACCGTCCACTGCTTTCTGAAAGCGCTCGACCTCAGGCCCGCGATTGTTGCCGCCAACCTCGTGAATGCCAACCCATTTCTCGGCTTCAAGGATGAGCTCTCTCAGGAAGTTTACCTGCACGTAGACAGACTCCGGCGCCCTCGCGCTCACCTCTGGACTCTGCGCAGGGGGCTCCGTGTTTGAACCTCCACGGTATACTAGACTTTTGAAGAATCCTAAAATCCACTCTAAGTAACTCATAGCCCCTCCCTTACACGCCTGATGGATGCCCCAGATCGGACCTTTTCTCTGGGGGCTTAAGTGCAATGCTAACATGGGTGCAAATACTAGCACATAGCTTTTCGAAGCCATGCTTCTTTTCAAAGACGCCTCCGGCCCCTATTCGGTAGAAGGGTTCAAGATCTGCCGGACTATTCCCGCTGTAAATAAAAAACGGAACTTTGCAAAATGTATGAATGTCGCTGAGGTACTCGGATAGCTCCCATCCGGGTATACACCCATCAAAGATGATAAAGTCCAAAGGTTTGGAGACCTCCGAGAGAAATTGGGCGCGGTCCACCGCCAATTTCAGGGCACAGCCATGAGTAGCCATCACCGCACGTAAAACATAGTAAACGTCAATAGAGTCATCTACATGGAGTCCAGCCAATCTATTGCTCACGGTAGCCTCCTTCAGCAGTTCGTGAATATGTAAATTTAATGTGAGCTTTTCCCGCAAAAAAGCCAACACCCCGCCATTGTCGGGGTGTTGGCTTTTATCCGGCACGAAGACCCTATTTGATATCGCGAAGGCTGGCTATATGGGGAGCGACTAGATTCTGGATAGAGTTTCCGAGCATAGCGAGAGCGGACTTGCCTTCAAGCTCATCCTCAGTAAAACTTACGCCGAGAAACGATGGGATGCTGTTCACTAGTAGGGCGTCGAGCTCGCTTTTACTTTTGCACAGAAGCACACTGACAGGCATTGCGGTGACCATGGAGCTGTACAGGCGCTCGGATTTGACACAGTAATCCAGCTTCGTAGCTGCCTGCATGTGTAGCCACAGTTTCTTGGTGTAGCTCAGCATCATCGGCTCTCTTGCCTTAAGCCAGAGCTTCATGCGCTGGTCATCCCCTGCAACCTGCGGGATCATGGCGAAGGTCTCGCGAAGGAGCTCGGCGACTTCCTTGTCTACCCAGTCCCTCGGATCTACCCGTGCTTTGCCGACTACAGGGCCGCCTGAGGTGGGTACTCCAGAATTAACCATAACATTCCTTTTTCAGAGAGACCTGGCAGCGGACGATTTCCTGCTCCAACATTTGAAACAGTTCTTTTGGGACTATCACTTTCTCATGGCCAATGTCTACGAGAAGTGTCCGCCAGCCGTGGGCGTAAAGTCTGCTGGTGGCGCGATCAGGTATTGGGCGGGTTATCTGGGTATTTACCAGCGCATAAAACACATGGACTGAATAGCTCCATTCTTCCAAGTCGACAGAAAGCTGGACTTCTGTTTCCATAGCGATCTCCTTACATGTTGCTTGTTCCTACTCGACCTGCCTGCTTGAAAAGCAAGTCTAGTATTACCTTGGTGCCTGCGGGCTTGCAGATTGTGATCCCCTTGATCTCTGGATCTATATCGAGCAACCGACCTGAGTAAAACACGGTGGGGATTCCGAGCAGCGCAATATATCTCATGTCCGCTTGGTGAACTTGGATATCGGATATTATGTAGTCCGGCACATGTTCAGACAGGTACTTCTCCACCTTTGCCCTGGAGGACAGGGTTTCGATACGGAACGTACTGCCAACGGCGTCCCGTATCTCATACTTGAGTACCTCCAGAATGCCTTCTTCGTCATCAATGACTAGTATTGTTTTCATATGCGTGAAACCTTTCTTTCGGAGCACTCGTTGTTATAGTAACCACAGGAACTCCAAGAAAGAGTTTACTCACAGAGAGAAGGATCGGGATTTCTCCTTGTGGGTAAACTCTTTCTGAATAACTCAATGTCCAGGCTCCGTTGCAGTAGCCTTATTGCCAGCTTGGATTTCAAAGGCGTCGCCAACTGTTTGTTCAGCTTGGCGAGTTTCAACCCATTGACCTTTTTCATTGAAGTAGCCTTGGGCCATAACGCGTTCGGATGGAAGACCGGCTTTGTTTCTGGCAATGCCGAGTTTGAGGGTGCATTCTTCGTTCTGACGCTTGATGAGCTTAAGCATCTTCTGGATGGTGACGGAGTAGCTGCGAGCAGATTTCAACCGATCAACATAGTAGCTTTTGCGAACGATCTTGAGGTCACCATCATCGGCCAGACCAAACTCTTCTTTCACGGTTTCGTAGGGTTCTACATCGGTATTAGTGTCTGGAGCAAGTTCACCGCGACCACCGAGGCGAGGATCGGCCAGATCCCTTTTGCAGCGTTTCAGCTCAGCGGCTTCATTGCGAAGCTGCTCTTCAAAGTGCTCGCTCACAACCTGTGCAATCCGCAGTTCGTCTTGGGCACGAACTTCTTCCTGCATAATGGCTTCGTTCTTGTCATTGATGCCGAGCTTTTGACCGTTCACTTCACCTTTGACATTGAGCTTAGTTTCAACAGTTTTGACTTCATAAGCGTTAGTGGCACAGGCGTTCAAGTACATAGCGGCAACGATTGAGATAAAAGTTTTCATGATAAATCTCCTTAAGATTTGGTTTAAAATTAAATTGTGATTCTTTATTCTTCAGATATCGCGTAGGGGTAATCGGGCAGTGGCTGCTCTTACTTATCCCCGCGCTCCTTTCTCTCGGCTTCTCTGAGAGCCTTAGCGCGTGCCTGCCGGTAACTAATCATAAAACCATCAACAAAAGCGTTAACAGCGTTACGAACATAACTAATGACATGCCAGAATAAAGCTACGTGGGCAAAGAAACAGCACCCTATGAACATCTCCACTTCAGCCAGAATTCTAGGGGATGTTAAGCCAGCCTGTTTTGGAGTGAGCCGGGACCTTTGACGAATGTAGCCGTACACTGACCACGCAGACGCCGCAAACAGTAGAACCTGGACACATGATGGATACATTTTGTTACTCCTTAAGATTTGGTTTAGAATTAATTTGTTAAACTGGGAAATTGTTCGCGTTCTATTTTTTGAGCTGGTTTAGCAGGATTTCAAGTGGACGTACAATCACAAGTGTAAGTAGGTAGATTACTGTGAGTGCAGCAAGCATCAGCACAAACAAGAGGTATGCGACAAGGTGCCCTGTCAGTTGCCAGCTGTCCTTCCCAAACTGAGAGAACGATCTCGCAGTGAGAAGGCGTAGTAGTGCTAAACGTACCAGCACGTCTGCGCTTACCCATCCTTTTGAAAAAAACGTGAAACCCAGCCGGAACGTGGACCCTGTTTTCGACACCCCCTCCGTGAGATCGTCCAACGTCTTCTTCATTTTGTTTTCTTCGTTGAGCATCTTTTCTGTTAACTGCTCTCTTGTTCTCATACTTACTCCTTATTTACGGTTATGAAGTTTGTAGCGGCTTCACGTAACGGGGCTTTTTCTTTCTCGGCGGCGAGTCTTTCCTCTTCCATCATTGCGGCGCCGGTCTCCTTGAGATAACGCGTGAGAAGCTGTATGAACATACCCGCAGCGGTACCGGATCCGGGGGGAGCTGGCACCCAATGCGTTGTGCACTCATCGCCATATTCAACTCCAGGCGGGCAGTCGAGCATGGTGACGCAGGATGTGAAAAGCAGGCAGAGAGCTAGCAGAATAAATTTCATTTCAGACTCCTTCGTTTTGTTTTACAGCGTTTTTTCAGATCTTTCTGCCTTCGAGGTTTGCGCCTGTGAGGTCTGCGCATCTGAGGTTTGCGTATTCGAGGTTTGCGCCTCTGAGGTTTGCGCCGCTGAGGTCTGCGCCCCTGAGGTTTGCGCCTCTGAGGTTTGCGCCTTCGAGGTTTGCCCATCTGAGGTCTGCGCCCCTGAGGTTTGCGCCTCTGAGGTTTGCGCCTTCGAGGTTTGCCCATCTGAGGTTTGCGCCTGAGAGGTCTGCGCCTTCGAGGTTTGCGCCTAAGAAGTATACCTCCCGCAGGTCTGCCTCTCTCAGATTTGCCCGTTCTCCGCTCTGAGGATCACGAAGCCACATAGCATGCAGCTCAAGAACTTTTGCTAATTCTTGTGTGTTCATTTTAGACCTCTTCTTTGTTAAGTGTTTTTGGCTTTCTCGCTCTTTTTGGGTTTACATCATACATGCATACGCCTTGCCTATCTGCGTCCATAAGGTTTGCGCCTCTGAGGGTTGCGCCTATAAAGCATACGTTTTTGAGGCACGCGCTCTCCAGATCTGCGTCTTTCAGGTTTGCGTCTACGAGGCTTACCGTTTCAAGATTTGCGCCTTGCAGCTTTGCACTTTTTAGGTTTGCACCCCTGAGATTGGCACCTGCGAGATTTGCGCCTTGCAGCTTTGCGCTCTGCAGATTTGCGCCCGTGAGGTTTGCATACTGGAGATTTGTGCCCCTGAGGTCTACGCGGCTGAGGTCTGCGCCTTGAAGGTTTGCGCGCTTTCCGCCATCTTCTCCGCGCACCCATTTTCCGTGCAGCTCAAGAACTTTTGCTAATTCTTGTGTGTTCATTTTAGACCTCTTCTTTGTTAAGTGTTTTTGGGTTAATGTTTGCGCTGTCTTCAATCATGTACTTAAAAGCCCTGCGTTGGACGTCGGTTAGATCTTTGGCATCAAGATCTGCGCGAACTCCGCCCTTAATACCGTCTAGCCATTTCCGATGTTCGACGACCATCTTTGCAAATTCTTGTGCGTTCATTGGAGACTCCGTATTTGGTTATGAGTAAAAGTTTTAGAAATAGTGCACGCAAGAAAGAAGCACACTCGCCGATTGCTCAGCAGGTATGATCCTTTCTTACAATGTACTTATACCAAGAATAACGGCGTTTTTTCAGGCTCGACGCAGTCAGGTGGCTCATTCAGATCCGAGCCCTACGAGGCGTTTTGTATAGTGTATCCCAGAGCACACGACTATAGCTGTGTCCAAGAATGCTATTCTCACATTTTTCCGGAACGTTTTCTTTCGGCTTCCCTGGCTTCATTGAACCTTTCTTTGAGACTTTCTTTGAGACTTTCTTTGAAGCTTTCTTTGAAACTTTCTTTGAAACTTTCAGCTAAACCCACAACGTAACCTGCAACGTATAGGAATGGGTCCAGGATAGTTTCTCGTAGCTTTTTCATAGTAAATCTCCTTAAGATTTGTTTTAGAATTAAATTGTTAAACTGGGAAATTGTTCGCGCTCTGTTTTTTGGGCTGTTTTAGCAGGAACTCAGCTGATCTCTTGTTCTCATTTTCATCTACATGTGCCAGTGATTGGTGACGTTCTTTGGGCCTTCGGCAGTCTTTTCGGCTTTTTTTCTTATGGCCTTTAGGATTTCATTGCCTATGAGCAACCCGGCTATGAACGAAAAGGAAAAGATTGCAAGACCAGTGAGAAGTTCCTTTTTGCCTTCAGGGCTGTTGCTACTCTTCCGGGGTGCGCGCGGGAAAACACTGTCTTCGCTGTCTGTGTCTTCGTCTTCGCTGTCTGTGTCTTCGTCTTCGCTGTCTGTGTCTTCGTCTTCGTCTGTGAGGTCTGCGGGTCCGAGTTTTGCGCCTTTGAAGTTTGCGTCGTCGAGGTTTACACCCGTGAGATCTGCACCCGTGAGGTCTGCATCTTCCAGGTTTGCGCCCATTAGGTTTGCGCCAGTGAGGTTTGCGAACATGAGTTTTGCGCCTTTGAGGTTTGCGTCTGTGAGGTCTGCGCCTTTGAGGTTTGCGCCAGTGAGGTTTGCGAACATGAGTTTTGCGCCTTTGAGGTTTGCGTCTGTGAGGTCTGCGCCTTTGAGGTTTGCGCCTTTTAGGTTTGCGTCTTCGAGGTTTACACCCGCGAGGTCTGCACCCGCGAGGTCTGCATCTTCCAGGTTTGCGCCCATTAGGTTTGCGCCAGTGAGGTTTGCGAACATGAGGTTTGCGTATGCAAGGTCTGCGTGCCAGAGGTCTGCACCTTTGAGGTTTGCGCCTTGTAGGTTTGTGCCTTGCAGGTCTGCGCATTTGAGGTTTGCGTATGAAAGGTCTGCACTAGTGAGGTTTGCGCCTTTAAGATTTGCGCCTTTGAGGTCTGCGCCGGCGAGGTTTGCCCGTCGCCCACTCTGAGGCTCAAAAAGCCACTCGGCGTGTAACCCAAGAATCTTGTCTAACTGGTCTTTTTCCATCTGAAGCTCCTAAATTTCCAAAAGTTATAAGCGCAATAAAGAACACGCCCGCTGATTTCGCAGCAGGCGTGGTTTCTTACAAGATGCTTATACCAGTAATTGCGGTTGGTTATCAGAACCCCTCGAGGGCCGACGGCTGCTCGTGTTCTAAATCACCCAGCCGAGCGCCTTCGCAACTTCTCTAGGCCGGGGCCTGCGCTTTCCGCCATCGACAGCCTGGCTTGTCACGTTGAAGTATTCCACGGCTCGTGCGATCGGCTCCCTGTTCCGGAGCACATACTCGTAAGCCTTAATATCCTCTAGCAGCTTTTCCGTGGGGATCCTACCGTCATCCCGGTAGTGGGTCAGGAGCTTATACTGGTCCTTCATAAGTTCCAGCATTAAGGCATCCTCGCTATCAGCACTGAGGGTCCTTTTCCCGAGCCAGGGGTCGTCCATTTGTACAGTCCTTATTTGCATAGGTATACTCCGATAAAGATATTGACGAGGAATTGAATTGCGCAGGATTTACGAGTGCGGTTAGTTTGCCAACTGTCAGGGTCAGGCGCCCCGACAGTTGTGACCACGCGCAATTTGGGAGAAGTGCGAATGGATGACGGGAGAATTGCACGTATTGTGCAGTCGATCAATAACGTTAAAGAGAGAAAAGCGGCCCGCAGCGGGGTGAACTATCGGCGCGGTACGCATGTGCCGGAGACAGCCATCATGGCCTGGCTTGAGCAAACTTGGCCCGAGGCCGTGGCGCTGGTCCTGGCCGATCCTCAGTTAAACCCGGCTCAGCCTGAGCCTATCCCCGAACCCCAAGAGACCCTGAGGGGCCAGCCATTTTACCCAAAATCCTACGAGCCAACCCCTGCAGAGATCCAGGCGGAGATAGCCAGAATGACTGCACTGGAGGTTAGCAGGCTCTCCCTCCTCGCCGATGGCGTGGTCATCGAAATGCCGACGAGGTCGCGGGCTGAATCAGCTGAACCCAGTAAAGGCAAGGTGTCCGGCGGTAGGGAGGAGGCTCGGCACAGGCTCGGCTTAGCCGGGCGAATCCTGAGCATAAGCCTTATCCTCGGCCTCTGCGGCGTTATAGCATGGCAGCTTTCGATAGCGACCGTGCCACTCTATGGGGCCGTACCGGCAATGCTGCTTATCCTTTTGCCCATGGCGTTTATATTTTTCATCGACGCCAAATTGGTAAGAGGCCTAGTTCTGCTTGGCTTTGTTTGTGCCGATCTTTACTCGCTCGAAGCGATGAGACAACGGGACGCCTCAGAAGTAGGAAAAAGCGCGGCCTCGGCCAACCCCGAGTACCTGCGCCTCGCCGCCGAGCACAAGAGAGTCATGCTGGAGCGGGAGGGGCTGGACTCGGTAAGTAGGGCGACAAGGCTGGCAGAGCTGCGCAGGAAAGCTCAGGACATATCCGATCAGATGACCGCACTCGAGCGGAACATCCTGACCGACCGCAGCGTTACCAGCAGCCTGACGACGGGCAAAGTGACACTGCTTGTGAGGATACTCTTTCTGATCGCGATGATTGTGTTAGGGCACGCACTTCCGCATCAGCTGCGAAGTTTAGATCTGGCCTTTTCATCAAAAAAGCCATAGGCTATGTTTTCGGGCGTGTACTGGTTTCGACGGGACTTTTGTAGGGCAATTTGCATGCAAAGCATGGCGTGGGCTTTTCAAACCGCGGCAAAAACTATAAACGGCAAAGACAACGTCGTCCATGTGAATTTCGGCGCTCGCGCTGAGAGTCTCAAGCTCGCTGCCTAATAAGCAGTGGCTCGTGTGGTCCAAGTAACGCACGTGGGTTTATCTACTTGGAAGGGCGGAAACTGCTCAAGCGGCGCCTAAAATCCGAGCGAGCAAGCGGTTGCCAGGAACCGTAATCTTGGATGGTGGAGGTGGGCTGAGAGATCAGCGCACCCTGTCCGTGCCCCAGGAGCTTAAACTAGGGGCTAAGCATGTAGACTGATTGTTACGAAGAGGTTTCGGACGCGGGTTCGATTCCCGCCACGTCCACTCTCCTCTTTTTGATTTTGGCTAATACCCCAAAAGCGCCAGATACCCTGAAAGACTCCGCGTGATTGTACGAAGCAACTTGAGCGCCCACTAGGGCTTACAGTATCGTTGTAATACAACAATATTTAGCTTAAGAGGTGCTCGTATGCGATACACGGTAATGCGCTCGTGGGCTGAGTTTCGATTTGTAACGGAAGCGCTTCGATGGTCGTTAGTCTCTGCCGCCCTACTCTGTGGTTTGGCCGCCTGCGGATCTCAGCCTCAGAACAGTGAACCGCTCTCTATCTGCGGTACGACCACAGACTTCACTCCAGTGAACAAGTACAGGGGGCCGCTAACCTGGGTACAAACAAGGGAAGAAGCCGTTGGCAGGCTGAATCGCGGCTGCAGTGGGACGTTTATCGGCAACCACGGCAATCAGCCGAATCTATTTATAACTGCAGGCCACTGCCTCGCAAAAGGTGCTGCAGCGAAAGTCGAATTTAACTATGAAGCTAATCCAGATGGTCCTGTAATAACGGTGCGCGGCGTTGCGGTGGAAAGCAGTAGCAATCCCGACTACGCTTTGATCCGCCTCGACCAGAATCCTGGTGTAGCGCCGACCCCATTCGGTCGCGCGAGCACAAAGCTGGCTATAATCCAGCATCCAGAGGCAAAGCCAAAAGTGATAGCCTTCGGGAAACTAGCGAATAGTTCAGGCGGAAAAGTTTTTTATTCAAATCTTGATACTCTTGGCGGAAGCTCCGGCTCTGGGATTTTAAACGACTCTGGTGCTCTCATCGGGGTTCATACCAACGGCGGCTGCACAACATCGGGAGGAACTAATGTCGGATCGGCCTTAGCCAGTATCACGGCAGCTTCAGCTATATTATAATTTTCGGGACCGACAGCACCTTCCTATACTGCTAGAGTCCGGCCAAAAGACACCGCCATAATGGGCGGCCACTCCACAGACAGCGCCATCATGGCGTATACGAATGCACCTACAGATCGCTGCCAGTGTCCCTGCTAGTCAAGGGTGCTGGCAATATTTTAGTACCGCTTAATAAAATATGCAGGCAGCAATAATGGCGTTCTGGTATAATACATATAGATCAGTGCTTGTGGCACGATAAGCTCAGACGCAGCCCCAAAGCTGCCTCAGCTTTTATATCTACGGGTTACGTTACCGTAACCTTCCACATACTTCAGACAGACCAACAGCCAAGAGTTTGGCGATAGGCGAGAACGCTCCTCGCTGGAGGGGAGGCGTATGTCTTCAACACAGGGGTTTCTAATGCGTTTATTTATGATGACCGCGATATTTTTTCCAGCGCGCTTATTTGCTGCTAACCTGCCGCCCAGAATAGAGGCTCTCTACGAGAGGATTGTCTCTGAATCGGTAAAGCATAGCCTGGACCCGGCTTTGATAGCAGCAGTTATTACCCAAGAATCGGGCGGGCAGGTCGATGCACGGGAATTCTCGCACGGGTACCCATACCTTTATAAGCCTGCGATTTTTGCAGAGGGGCACGGTATCCCGCTAGAAACAGAGATAGAAGGACAGCGCACTAGCTACGGTCTTATGCAGATGAAGTGCTCAACAGCTAGATACCTAGGTTTTACGGGTGTGTGCCAGAAGCTTTTTAATGCAGCACTAAACCTAAAATATGGCGTCAAATACTTGGCCTATTTGAAACGCCGTTATGAGTCCGATGCCAATATGATTTCGGCTTATAACCAAGGTCACCCATACAAGTCTTCGAAGGGTCAGTTTAACAACTATCGTTACGTAAACAGCGTTCTACGTATGCAGAGGAGGTACGGGCAGTGGTTTGCAAAACCTAAACCCATCCCAACGACCTCTGTCGCTGGATCGGCTGTGAAGGAAGTGAAGACGTTGGCGACCCCTTTCGAGGTCAGCCGCTTGAGTTTTTCCGCGGTCGATTCAACAGTTATAACTAAACAAACAATATTTTGATTCTAGGAAGGAGGTTCCGGTTATGATTGTACAAGTATTGATTTTTGCCCTGCTCGCCGTGGCCATCTATCTGTTCTTAATGCTAGAGGAAGGGGATAGACCGTGAAGCATCGAAAGCAGTGTTACGAAGCAGTCGTGGCCATATTCGAAAAATATGGCTTTAACGTAGTGACTTGCGCTGACCAGAGGACCATCACTCTCTCGGGTCTATCTGGGAAACGAGGGTCAGTTCCTCGCACAACTGTGGAACTCATAGCTCAACGCGAGGGTATTGACGTCTATGTTGCAGACATAGAGCCTATTCGAGTTGCGGGTTGGAGAATCACTCTTTGGTAAAAAAACCATAACAGGTCACAAGGCGCAAGTGCCTTGTGACCTTGTAGATTGATTGTGTAGCTCTGCCGACTGGAATAGATAGAGAACGCTAAACCCGAATTTAGAGCGAGGGCAACCCACATGAGAGTCAAGGATGTCTTGGAGTTTTGCGATTCGATCCTTGCCCAATTCGGCAACATGGAAGTGGTTGTTTTCATAGAGAATCCAGAAAGAGTCACCTGCACGTTCAACGAGCCTATCTTGGAACTCCTGGAGATTCCCGTATCGAGGTTTTCCGATAAATACAAGCTCGTCACCGGCATTGGGTTTGGCAAAGATTTGAACTTCATGGAAGACGAGCGGATCAAATCCTCTGCCAAACGAAAAGCTGTTTTGCGGCTTATAAAATGATCTTCTTACAGATTTGGTACTGACTCGATCTCGTAGCCTTTGCTCATCCAGACTTCGGACACGGGTTCGATTCCCGCCACGTCCACTTCCTTTACTCTCAGGGGTCTAGGGGCGCATAGGGGTCCAGAGTGTATTTATTGCGACTCCTCTTCCTCTTCTTCCGCTCGCATGTTGCTTGCTAAAAATAGCATCAAAGGGATTTATGAGATAGGAGAAGGTGGCGGTTCTATCATTGCTTTTGATTCCAAGAGACAGGAGATAGTAGCAGTGGAAAAATTTGAAGCACTTCGCTCGGCTATTTTGGGTGACGTAGAGTATAGTAACCCAAGCCTTGGAGAATAAAATGAGATTCAATAAAAACTTTATGGTACTGGTGTCAACCTTGACTTTTACTTGTGCGGGTAGCGCCTACTCATCGGAAGATGAGGTCAGTGAAGCCCCAACAGGCACTAATAGTTTGGAGATCAATAAGCAAGTAGACCTTAATCAATACACGCTCAGTACCGGTGGTACCAAAGTTGCCTTTGTTGGCGATACTGGCTATGGCAACGGGTTTCAGAGAGTGTTGAGTTTGATCAAGGCCGAGGGTGCAAGTTTGACCTTGCTGCTTGGCGATACCTCATACAGCAGTGACGGTGACGTTGCGTGGGATGCGATGGTACGTAATACTCTTGGAAGTAGTGACCCAGTACTGCTGGCGATAGGCAATCATGAGATCGAAGATAGTAACTTTTCCATCGTGGTCGGTCTGGCGCAAAAGCGGCTGAATAAGCAATCCGCCGTGAAGTGTTCCAGTAAATACCCCACCTCCACCTTCAGCAGCAGTGGCATGGCCTGTCAACTCAATAATGTGTATTTCGCCATTTCCAACGTAGGCACTTTGGGCAGCATTTCTGGGCAAGAATCGTCGCTCGCCAGAAATTTGAACATGGCTCCCGCAGGGGCTTGGCGCATCTGCGCCTGGCATAAAAACCAGAAAGACATGCAGGTCGGGGGCAAGACTAATGAAACCGGATGGCCTTCCTATGAAGTCTGTCGCCAGAACGGTGCGATTATTGCGACAGCGCACGAGCATTCTTATTCTCGAACCCATTTGCTCAGTAGTATGCGCAATAAAATCGTGGCCGACAATAGTTCACCTTATACCGTGATCGAGGGACGCACGCTGGCTTTTGTGTCAGGCCTGGGTGGTCAACCACCGCGTGATCAAGAGAGTGGCGGTGCCTGGTGGGCCAAAATTTATACCGCTACTCAGGGCGCAAAAAATGGCGTATTGTTCGGCACCTTCTATAAAGAATACGCTGATTTTTATTTCAAAAACGTAGGAGGACAAATTATCGAAAGATTTACCGTCAACAAAGGCTATTGAAACACTTCAAAAACTTAGGGAGGGTGAATTATCGAAAGATTTAAGGGCTAGTTCGTGTCAACCAAACCGAAGGAGTCAATTATGTGTAGATTCAACAAATTTATCCGCATCTTATTGCTACTATTAGGCAGCAATACGGCCTTTGGAAAAATTCAACTGATTGGCACAACACAGGTATGGGATAGCGACGGCCAGCGCGTTACCATTGCTCAACCAAACAACACCGCCGTTGGAGACTTGTTGGTACTGGTGTTGCATCGTACTGATGATCTGCTTCCCTACGCTGTCAACGGCTGGACGCGCCGCGCCGAATGCTACAAGGAAGACAACGGCTACCAATGCTTGAATATTGCTGATTGCAGCTCAAAATCTGACAAATTTTGCACCCGTTTCCAAAACAGATATAGTGGACGGGATTTGTCCCAAGTGGTGTTCACTCGTACCGCAACCTCTAGCAAACCCGGGGCCTTCTTCTTCGATATGAATCAGGATACCAGTGGCAACCCTGGTTGGGCGATTCTGACGACTCTGCGTGGTGCCGACACCAGCTCTCCGGTTCGCTCTTGGGCCAACCGTGGTTGCGATAACGATGCAGATAGCCTGTTCCCTTCGGTTAATGGCCGCAAGGGTGACATGCTGCTGCTGTCACAGTCGTTCGATGACGCCGTCAGCACATCCACGTTTACCGCCCCCAATGGCATGACAACCTTAGGCTATGTAGGGCGAAGCGACGAGTCAGGTTTTATGTTTGCAGGCATTCTGACGCAAGACGGCCCAACTGGGGTGCGACGTACCAATGGCCCGGGCGCATCTAGTTGCAAAGATGCACTAGTTTCCATGAGCATCAAGCCTAAACAAGTAAATGTTTCTGAGGAAGACACAGATGAAGACACAAGTCAAGTAAATGTTTCTGAGGAAGACACAAATGAAGACACAAATGGAAGATGAGCGGATCAAATCCTCTGCCAAACGAAAAGCTGTTTTGCGGCTTATAAAATGATCTTCTTACAGATTTGGTACTGACTCGATCTCGTAGCCTTTGCTCATCCAGACTTCGGACGCGGGTTCGATTCCCGCCACGTCCACTTTCTTTGTTCTCAGGAGTCTAGGGGCGCATAGGGGTCCAGAGTGTATTTGTTGCGACTTTTCTTCTTCTTCCACCCGTTACCGACAAACTCTTCATACCGAGATTCGCTTTCGAAGAAAAACATCCCCGCGCTGAGATAGATTCTGCCGTCTATGCGATAGTCCCCGGTCCCCCACCCACTCCCCAAAAAATGGTCGATAACCTCCTCCAAAACATCCCACAGGCACACTTCCAGCTTTATTCTTTTCTCTGTGGTCTGACTTTCGATCTCTAAGTTATCGTCGATACCGAAATATTCCCAATTCAGTGTTTCGCACGGCCACGGAGCAGCCGTCCCAAAAAATGTTTTCTTGCCGAGGCGGAAAGACTCGGCGGCAGGGCTGCCTTTCTCGCATTCGCGGTAAAAGATTGGCTGCCTTACCATCCCATCGTCTCCGCCGCCATCAAAAGGCCAGGAAATCAAACCGATACCGCCTGCCTTCATTGCGGTCTCCAGGACGAACGTCTTTCTTCTAAAGTTGAGCACCGAAAGTTCATGGCTCCTGCGAGGCCAAGCATCAATAAACTGATCGGACACATGCTCCAGCTTTCTTAGGGCGGGAAGAAGTTTTCTTGCCTCTGTCTCTGTTCTCTCGCGCCACGGTCCGGGAACCGCTCGCATTCTCATAATATCACGCGCCAGGATATCACGCGGCAGGCGTATCCGGGCCCCATACCGAGAGTCCGACCGAAGCGGCCCCTTAAGTTTTTCCAGGATCTCTTCGATCTCAGCTTTTGCGGTGCGGTGCACATTCAAGTTCTGACCGAGGTCCATTTTCTTCTCCAAATAAAAAGCCCACCTTGGAGGGTGGGCATGATTAGTACTTACTAGTTTGGTACCTACTAGTTTGGTACTTACTCTTTTGGTACTGACTCAATTTCGTAGCCTTTGCTCATCCAGACTTCGGGCCGGATGTTTCGAAACCAGTCGGCAACGGTAGGTATGCGCCCGCCGCAGTCTTCCTTGACGTGCTGCTCACCTATGTACCGCACAGGAACGGTTTTGCCGTCCGAGTTTTCGATGGCGTGACCGAAGACGCGTTCCGCTTCAAAAATGCCCTGGGCATGGTGCCTGAGGGCTCTATGGCGAAAGTCTGCGAAGGTCTCTTTTGTGGCATCGAACCAGTCGTGGATCGCCTGATAGTCCTCTCGGCGTCCGCCCCAGAGTTTGACTGAGCTGTCGGCGTGAAACACGGGGTTGGTCATGGGGCTACCTCTTCGCCATCAAGAGCATCGTCCAGGCTGAACTCTTCGTCACGGTACGTGTACGCGGATTCCCGTCCGCGCAGAGCCAGCTTTCCTGTCTTTACGTTAAGCCCAATCATGCCGTCGGAACTTACATCGCCGTCATACCACATATGGCCAAGCAGGTGGTCCGTTGCAAGATCGCCGAAATACTCAGCTGCCTGTTCAAAAGCGAGGTCAGGGGTTTGGTATTGACAAACTTCGAACCTCCCGCCCTCCCGGCTATAGGTCCTTCCCGAGAGCAGCCATGATAGCGTCTGAGTCGGAGGCGCGGCTTCCACAAGTTTCACCTCGAGGCAATCTTCAACCAATGCTTCTAGGACGTCTCTAAAGTACTCCGCGGGGATTTCACCCGGCTTCCCGTAGCGGTAGTATGTCGCGTCTTGTACGCACCCATTGTCGTTTCCTCCTTCGTATTCGTACATAACGAAGTCGATGTCGGCCTCTTTGAGCGCCGCGATAAACACAGGGAGGTTCTTGCGAAGGTGTACTTCGGGGAGAGATTGCCTCTCGACAAAGGCTGCGAGGTCCGCAGAAGCCACTGACGGGACGGATTCGGATGCTACAGTGTGTTCCATTCTTTTCTCCAAATAAAAAAGCCAGCTTAAATGCTGGCGTTAAGTAGGCTGCTTTTCGTGATGTTCTATATCAGAAGCAAAGTAAGCTGAGGTGATCTGGTTAAAGAAGGCGTGCACGGATTCCCGTAACAGCTGTTTTTTTGTTGAGGATGCAGATCGAAAAGTCTCGACCGTCCTTTCATCTGGAAGAAGTAAAGTAAGCTCGCCTTTAACTGTTTGATCGAGTAGCTGCGCGCCAGGATACAACAGAGAGGCTGCAAGAGATTCCAGAAAGGTTGCAAAAGGTTCCAGAGTGGTTTTCTCCTCCCCAGAATTTTCTTTTTTGAGAAAGGCCTCTTGGCGGACCCTTTCCCTGTTAACGCTGGTGATGGTGACGACGTCCAACCTATCCGGGTCTTCTGATGGGCGTCTTTCTGCGGATAAAGATGCCCACGACTCTGTAACAACCACATAGTGATCTACCCCATAGGAAAGATTTAAGAGCCTTATCCAATCGTAGAGCTTTTCCTTGTCTTCTTCTCCGCGAGGATACAAGGGTATCATTACATTAGCCGAGTCTGTAGAGCACATATAGAGGCAGTCAATCCCTCCATGCTCTGTGACAAATTCTTTGACCCACGTTAAGGCCTCGTTAAACGCCCAGTCATGCGTTTTTATACCCTCAGCCGCTCGATCAAATCTTTTCGTACGGAGGTCCATTCTTTTCTCCAAATAAAAAAGCCAGCTTAAATGCTGGCTTCGTTCAATCAACTTATACCGAAATACTAGACAGAAAACCATTCGTGGCTAGGGGCCGGTACATCCCCCCACTTCTCACGTATGAGATTGCGAATGCCGCCTAGCGTTACGCGTATAGGCTCCTTGCCTTTGCATACCGCGATGGCGACACTGCGCAAGATCTTCCGCTCAGGGATCAGTACGTTTTCGACCACGATCGCAATCTGACCCTCGCAGAGTAGTTCCGAGAGTTCTTTGATCAGGTCGCCCGGCTTGTGGCGGCCGAGAAAATCGTCGTAGTAGAGCCGAGGCAACCCATAGATGCCGGGCATCATAAACCCAACCAGACCCTCTTCATCCCCGGTGACCATTCCTAGCGCCCAGCGGCGAAGGTAGGACCGGAAAGCCTCCCGGTCATCGACCCGAAAGAAGCTGGTAACCACAATCCCTAGCCCATTATCCACGCCGACTCCCTGCTTCTTTTACAGCACTCTCAATCCCAAGCATCAAAACTGTGATACAGAAATCGTAGCACTCTTCGGTTTTGTAAGCAGCATTGTCGTGGATGGCCTCTGGCCCGGCGAGGTGCGCGATTTGCAGCCGAGCAAGCTCGTACACGACGTGCTGCCCCTCGTCAGGCTTTTCCAAATGACCGATCACTGCAGCTGCCTTCCTAATCACAAGTTTGGCAGCCGCTTCGAGTTCCTCAACAGTCATACATCCTCCATGAGTTTTAACGGGCCCATCCGGCCCGCCAGCGAGACTAAAAGATCCCATCCGATCCGAGCGCAGCTTCAACACTAGGCCGGAACGCAATTAGTTTGGAATTAGCCGCAGCTAAAGGCGGCACCGCAACTGGGTATTGCTGCGGCTGTCCTGGTGCATCCATGAGACCGAGAGCCACGGCGTCAATCACCATCATGCGTTGCTGCTTTCCGTCCACCCGAACGACCTTGGACACGCCATCCCCGTCGAACTCCACGATAACCTTACTCTCCACCAACTGCCGCATGGTTGCGCGCTTATTGACGGTAACTCCGTTTCGCTGGCTGTCGGTGACCAGCTTAAAAGTGAGCGCGGGGTAGAAGTAGATCTGCCTGGAGTTATGGGGGTTCCAGACACCAATTATCTGCTTATACTCCACCGCAAACTCATTGTTCCCCCCGACAATTGAAGCAGAGCCACTCAAAATAAGTTCGAGGAGCAGGTCTTTAAAAGTCACGGAATCCTGCTCATCCTCGCATAAGCTCAGCACCTTTACATAATTCTTGTTAACGAGCCGTAAGTGTGTTTTGTTCATTTCGTCCCTTTCTTCGGCAGTGGCAACGCCATGCTCATACAAGAATTGAGCCCATAGTTTGAATACTAGGTGGTTGCAAGCAAAAGTGTTCGAAACTCTACCGACATTGTGCTTCCCGATCTTAGCGCCTCGGAGCTTCTGCAGAATCGCATTAAATTCAGCCACGTATGGCTCGACGGGCACATTCAGCAGCCAGCTTATGAACCGCGGAGTAACGCCCCGATAGTTCTTGTGCATGCCGAGCACGCTCGCGTAGTTGCTAGCTGTGGTGGTGATATCGAACTGCCCCACTTCCAGCAAAAGCGTTCGTGCTACGATGGATGAGTGGCCTTGGATAAACCGTTCACCCGACATGATCATCACAGACCTATTGCCGTGCGCCTTTCTCATAGTGCCGTCGCGGTTTAGCTTACCCGCTACATGCCCGTCAAAGCCATGCTGGATGAGATTGAGGATGGTGTCCACATCTTTTGGCTTGGCCCCCTTAAAGTCATCGAACACAACGCATGCGTCGCGAAATTCATAACCAACCTCGCCCATAAACTTCTGGGTACTGTCTAGTCTGACCAAGGTTTGGAAACATCCCCAAAACTGCTGAAGTGCAGAGGTTAGTTCGGTTTTCCCAGACCCCGAGATGCCGTCTAGGAAAAAGGTCGGCCGGGCAGACCAGCCAAACTTAGGCATCACAGCAGGTAGGAGGACATGCGGCAGCCCCATGTACGTCCAGTCTTCCGGCCATGCAGCCATAAATTCGTTCTTGATATGCACGAGCGTAGCGATGAAATCGTCCTCAGAAAGGACCCTGAAGTCCAGGCTCTTGCAGAACTGCTTCATGCTAAGATCGACGGGGTTTGCTTCGTTTGGCCGAACGCCATAACGGTCGACGGCGACCGAGGGCATGAGGTAGCGGTCTTCGTAGAACCCTTGCGTAGTTATGTAGATGGAAGCCTGTGCCCCGGTCTTGCGTGACCAACCTATCGAGGCTTGTTTGATGAGCTCAAGATTCACCCGCAATGGCGTAAACGCGGTGCCGAGCAACCGGGTGAAGAACAGCTGAAACTTCTGATCGTTGGCCCAGATGTCCGAATTGATGTTGAACTGCGTTTCGGCGCCTGGACCTCGGGCGGTGCCGTAGTAAAAAGTGGCTGTCTCTTCTGAAGTTTCTCCCATGTAAGTTCGTATCTCTAAGATGTCGATATCTGCCTCACACAGCAGTGTTTCGGTAACCTCAGTTTTTGAGGCTCTGATCTCTGAGTAGCCGAATTTATTACCGCCCGTATGCTTTCTGTAGGTCTTGCTTTCGACAGCAAAGACTGCAGGGTCGCCGCCAAGATTCGCCTTAACCTGCGCAAGGTGATCTTGTTCGGCAGCTTTGAACATCGGTGCGGTTTTGTTCTTCGGGATCTTAAGCTGTTTTTGTATGAGCTCAAGCTGGGTCTTGAAGTCCCTCTGCTTTTTCTTATCGAGGACTTGAAGCCTTCGCAGTATGTCGCGCAGCTTTTCCTCTTTAACAGCCGCCTCAGGTTCCTCAGACAGGCCCCCTACCTCTTTTAGAAGCTGATGGAAGAACTCGTCACCGGGTCCAAAGGAGAAGCGGTACGGGTTGTACTTTCCCCGATCTTCGTCTGACAAGCCATCTAACGTGCCATCGGCAGCTGCCGTCCCTGCTGCTGTCAGGCCTTTGGGGGCGGCCTCTGCGCATAGCACTGTCCTCTTGCAGAGCCCGATTTCGATCATCTTATGGCACGACCAAGGACGGTACCCTTTCTCTTCGGATTGCTCGAGCTGCCGCGTCTGCGGCGAGTCAGCACCCCAGCTCGTGTTCTTGAGAAACCATTCCTTTCCATCGACCGTGTTCATTGCCATATGAAAGAGAGCGAAGCCATGCTGGTGTGAAAGTCTGCCGGTAGCCTTCGAGTCATCGAAAAGATCTTTAAACGCGTCGCACCCGTAGATTACTTTCTCGACGTGGCCGAAGGGAACAAAGGCGCCCTTACCCGTCTGCCAATCTTCTCCGCTGGATTCTCGCTTTGCTTTTGGCAGGGAGGGTCCTACGCGCAGGTCGTACACCTCAATAAGCCGGTCAAATACCGACCCTTCTGCGAGCGGCACAGAGTCCAGGTATTCCCACTGGGCATTAATCTTATCGTCGTCAGGGAGCCCTTCTCCAATCACAACATTGTCAGCATCCACGAAACAATTTCGGCCAACAAGGATTTGCGTCTCAATCATCGGGGGCTTTATCGCACTGCCGAGACCTTTCTCGTCTATGTAGTCTTGCTTCGGAAACACCTCTGGAAGCTGTGTCTTGGCTTTGTCTTTCAGGTACTGGTTGAATCCAGCGGTCTTGAAGATTTTAGCTATAACCGCACGAAATCTGGCTGCCGGATAAGGTTGGCTGAAAAAGATGTAAAGGTGATATCCTGCGGATGTGCTGCGCGCGATGGCGTGGGGTACCCCCAGAGTTTCGAGGATGTCACGGACTTTGACCACCTCACTCCAGTCGTAGCCTTGCTCTTCCTTACCTTCCTTTACGTCAAAGTCGACCGCACCAAAATGGATCGTACCGTCCAGCTGAATAACGTAGACATTCTGAATTTCCACGCTTTTTATATGCCTGTGAACGCTGGCGTCAGTTGTAGGGACCCATTCCCGGTGAAGGCAATCGCCGCATGAAACATTCGTTTTGTTCTTGATGTGACACACATCGCTGAAAAAGTTACCACATACCGGCGCATACCCTTTTCCTACGACACTTTTATTCTCGTCACGGATAGTGTACTGATGGCCGAACACATCCTGTCGTCCGCGAAAGCGCGCTCTGAATATAGCCAGCTTCTTGCCTTGATCCATACTACCCTCTGATTGTTTTTAATATCGATGTGTTGACGCTTCCTTGGTCAACAAGATCGCGCTGATTTTTGTTTTTCTCCTGAAGCACTCGATAGATGACCTCGTCTATGCTAGGCACCTTTCCCGTTGGGAGGGTGGCTAGCAGGTAGTAGACGAACATTGCGTTTTTCTGCCCGCCCCGCTCTATTCTTTTCACGCATTGATAGTCATCCTCGGCAGAGTACGAGATAGAATAGAAGATCATGTAGTGGGCGTGGGTGAACGTAATTCCGTGGGCGGCTGATTTGGGGTGGAGAACACAGATGCGGATGGAGGGATCGTTGATAAATGCCTTGACGTTTGCGAGGTTTGTTTGACCGGAGTTGCCGCCGAATACCGTACAGAGACCATATTTCTTATACCGTAATTCGAGGGCGTTAATTTCATAGACGTATTGGGCATAAATCACGACCTTGCTGTGTGCGGCGATCTCTTCCCCTAGCAATGCGTCGAGCGCATCGAACTTGGGGTTGGCCGCGAGTGGGTGGACGTTTTGCTCCTGGTCTATCAGAAAGCCCCCGGTGATCTGCCGGAGTTTCATTATAGCCGTAAGGCGCATCTCGACTGCAATAAGCTCATTGTCGATAAGCGTGGAGAGTTCATCCCGCATGGCTTTGTAGTGGGTGGCCTGCTCGGAGCTCATGGTAACTCTACGGGTGCCGATGGTAATTGGCGGCAGGTCCTTAAGGTGCTCCCGCAGCTCTGCGCGGAACGCATAGGGGTTGACAATCTTACTGATGAGTGGTCCGCTTTCTTTCGGCATCACCCACATTTTACGGTCTGGCGGTCCGCCTCGTTTCAGACCGGGCAGCATTCTCTCACCGCTCGGGCTGTCCTTCCTGCGGCCGATGTCGACTTCGAGCATGTAGGTCTTTTGAAAGTCATGGTAGCTCGGCTCCAGCAGCAGGCCCTCGCCATCCAGAAAGTATAGCTGGCCCCAGAGATCGTGAGCCCCGTTGGGTGCTGGGCTGCCAGTCATGATCACCCGCCAGTCGGCTCTGTGAGCTACTTGCAAAAGAGCCTTCCCGATTTTCCCAGTCTGCGCGCGCTCGCCGTGGAAGCCTTTTAGGATCGTACTCTCGTCGAGAATAATTTTTTGAAATGCCTTTTGGGTCAAAGCATCTTGGAGGACGGGCACGCCCTCGTGGTTAATCAGATATGCGTCCGCTTCAGTTTCCAGCAGCTTTAGTAGCTTTTCAGTCCGCTTGTAGGTGCTGCTTGGCAGCCAGAGCATGACGATTCTGAGGCCGGTAAACTTCTCAGCATCTGCCAGCCACCCGGTTTCCAGGGTCATGAGCTTGCCCACGATCAGGGTTTTGCCGCGCTCGATGACGCCGCGCTGGATGTGAATCTCTGTCGAGACAAGGGCCATATAGGTCTTGCCGAGACCGCAGTCCATAAACAGTGCTGCACGGCGAACGTAGAGCAGGAAGAGGACGCCACGCTTTTGGTAATCGCCGCGTGGCGGGACTCTGTAGCCCAGCTCCTCTATATCTGAAGCCTCTTTGACCGTGATAGCCTGCTCGCGCATTTTCCGGAAGGTAACTAGCTTTTCTTTCAAAGCGTCAATTCTTTCCTGCCCAGTTCTGACTGGGACCTGCCCGAATTGGCCGTGGATACGGAAAAGGTTCTGAGCGGAGAAGTTCAGAAAAAAACAATTTCGCTTTTCGTTGTACCTAGTATAAGGGGTGAGCAGATGCCAGTGGGTAAGTACCTCGGAAACACTGTTCCACTTGGCTTTTGAGGCGTCATCAAGCGCGGAGAACCTTGCTTCGAGCGCTGGCGGAAGGACGTTGTCCCAGTGCAAGATGATTTGGTCTTGCCACACCGTGATAGAGACCCGCATGCATGCCCTTCTGCACCCAATTTCAAGGCAGCACCCCTCAGTGCTGGCGAAACGGATGGTTCTCGCACCGCGTGACTGTGCAGGTCTCGCAGACGGAGAGATCCCCGTGTTTTCTGATACGGGGATTCTCGCTTCTGGCCGCACAAAAATTGCAGTGAGCGTTATTTGAAGTCTCCGAGTATGTAACAGAGAAATCCTTTACGCAATGCGACACTATGCTGCACGAGTCACAATGCTCTTTGGCCTTATCCAGAATTTCTATGTCGCAGCGCTTCGTTGGCCTCTTCTCCACCACGGCCCCTGAATAGAACCAAACGCTATCTGCAGACACGATTTTCTCCTTGATCACGGGATCCAGGCAAGAATTGCCGGCCGTCTGGCAGTATGCGGGATGTGAGCAAGAAGCCCAGTCAGAGCAGTTTTCGCTGCGGGACACAACGTAGTCCACATCGTGGTGCCCCCGTTCCAGTTCAAAATGAAAGAGGCGAGCCCCGAATTGGAGCCCGCCTTCTGTTGTCTGCATCCACTTGGCCATTGCCGCAGTGATGGCCACTAGCCAGTCATGAGGGATCGCGTCCGAGGACACTCCTGCTGTGAGCAATTGTTGCCGGACTTGGTGCAGGGTTTCCTGCGGGAGCATAAAACGATCCAGTTTGTCCTCTGACATTTGCTGCTTGTCCTCCAGCTTTCACGTATTGTTCGATAGCTTCGCCTAACTTTCCGATCGCCTTTGCAGTAACCACGGCTTTGAGCAGATCTGGGCCTTCCGCCCTCGAATTAACGATTTCACACATAACAAGGTGCGCATCGAAGAGTGGCGCGAGCAGATCCTCCACCTCTGTCTCTCTTAAGTATTTGTGCATCGTGTCGTCGATCTCGATCAGGCGCTCGCTGTATGCAACCTCGCCAATCTTGGTTTTTTCCGAGTCCAGCGTGGCCTTGTGATCGCGTTGCTGAAACAGAACGTAGTAGGGCGCTTCGAAAAACTCCCCAGCAGCTTTTTTCGAGCGGCTGTGCGGGCGTGCACAGTTTGGGCAGTACATGCCTGGAATGTCTGTGAGGTCGAAGGCGCATGTAGAGCAAACCTTTGTCGCGGTTATCGTTGCCATATAATCTCTCCTCGGCTATTATTCCACCAAAGTACTTATACCCTGTGCGGAGTAAAAATATGAAGGTTGCAAAGCCCGATTCTCAAGGTTCGTTCGGCATACCCCAGCATGTCCAGGAAGCGAGGCAGGCGCACATGGATGCTAGGGCTGCCCGTGAGGCTAGCAGCGGACCGCAAGCACATGCGGAAGAAGACGCTGAAGAACCCGCTTCGGATGACGATATGGGGTTTGGCGTAGGGCCGTCCGAGACGTCAGCTTCGCCCGAAAGCGATACTGAACCCAGCGAAAACGATCCGGTGCTGAGTAAGAAACCCCTCGAGCTCTTAAAGAAGATGGGGGTGGAGCTGACCGATGAGGACTTCCAAAAGATCCTCTTCAAAGGTTACGTGGACAAAGATGTCCAGGTTTTCCCGGCTATCCGTGGCGCACGGGGCATGACGGCGAATCTTAAGACGCTGACAGGTGAGGAATACGATAAAGCTGACGAGCTTTATGGCGAGGAGCTTGCAGATATTCGCGGCACGAACCAAGGCTTTGAGCTGCGCCAGCAAATGTGGATTCTGGCATTTGGCGTACGCAAACTTGGGGGCAAGGATATCGTTCGGCCGGTTGTGAATAAGAACAAGAGCATTGACGAAAAGGCTACGGCAAAAGAACGTCGCATGGTCCTGCAAAAGCTAAGCCCTGCAGTCTTGACGAAACTAATGCAGCTGCACAGTAGCATGACGGTAGCGATCAATCAGGTGGTTGGAGATCCCGAGGCAAATTTTTAAAGAAAGTCCTGTCTTCACCGCGCGGACTTGCGCGCGCGCAATTCGCATTGCGGGGACTAAAGCATGAGCACGGCGGGCACCAGGAGACCTTCGCGATGCTGGCTTATAATCGCGAGCAGAACATCCGGTTCTTGACGACCATGTCAATCATAAATGCTATTATTAGCGTAGGAAATTCTATCACTTCGGCAGTATCCGGATCGGCTTCACCCCAGGGCAGCGGCGATGCGCTAAAGAAGACTATTGGGAGCCTCAGGGAGTTACTGTTACCGACCGATCAAGCTGAGGTTGAAAAACGCACGGCAGCGGTGTCTGCTCTGCTCGAGAGTGAAGTGGCCAAGGGACCAATTCGGGTTCAGCCGAAGGTCGAGAGCCACCGTCAGAAACAACGGGGTATCCGTAAGCGGAGGTAGGCACCTGTGCCCTACGATGGTCAAATAGGTTACGGCAACCAACAAGCCGATTTGACGGGTATGCGGGCAGCCTATGGCGACGTACCAGCGTATATGATTGCTGGCGGCGGGGGCGGAGGCTACGGCGGTTCCGGTGCCGGTGCCGGCCTGCAAAACATGTTCACTGACGTTGGGGCCATGATCCGCCCAGTGACGTATACGCCACCTGCGCGGGTCACAACGGGCTATTACGGGCAGGCCATCCAGCAAACCAGCTTTACACGTGGCCTTACGGGCACACTTGGCCTCAATGATGTTCCACGTGGAACATTCGCATATGACTACGGCCTCAGAACAGCGACCGATTTTGGCGAACGGGTGGGCGGCGGACTCGCTGCCGGAGCCGTCACCGGGGCAGGATTGGCGTTTGGCGCCACAGCAGGCTCGGCCATAGGCGGGGTCCTGGGAGGAATCGCGGGCGCAGCTTTTGGCCCTGTAGGCTCGGCCGCGGGCGCCATGCTAGGGAAAGCCTTCGGCGGCTACGCCATGGGCATGGCTGGGGCTGACTACACCAACAATGCGCTGGCGCAGCGTCGCGGAATCGAAGCATTTGTGGAATCCACCTCGTCACGCTATATCGGTGCCGGAAGTGAGATGGCCGATCCGAGGACCGGCGCCGGCATGAGCCGAGGCAATCGGCAGAAGGTCTCTGAGTTCATCCGGACGCAGGATATCAAAGACCCGACGATGGACACGGGAGACCTCACCAAGATCCTTGAAGAGGGCACCCGCCTTGGAATGATGGTCGGAACCCAAAACATTGAGGGCTTCAAGAAGAAGTTTAAGGACCTGGTCGACGGCGTAAAGGTTGTCAGCAAGGTATTCCAGACGACCATAGAAGAGTCCATGAAGGTCATGAAGGACTTCAAGGGGATCGGTGTCGATGCCTCAAGAGTCCGTGACCTGACGTTGCAGAGTGATGCTGTCGGCCGCGCCACAGGCCGGACCGCACAGGAAGTTATGGGTCTTGGGATGCAGGGGGCGGAGCTGTTCCGCGGGACCGGCGTCGAAATGAGTATTGGCTACCAGGCCAATGTCATGAACCTGAGCTCCGTGCGGGCTGCCAGGGATGCCGGCAAGCTCTCCAATGAAGCCATCGCACAGGCCGGCGGGGAAGAGGCCCTCTCAGCGCGTATGACGGCGAGCGGCTTGCAGTTTGCGCAATCTAATTTAGGGCGCGGATTCGCTGCTACGTTCTACGGCAAGCAGGGGTTTGATCAGGATGCCTTCCGTCAGGTGACACAAGGCGGAGAATTTGACTATAACAAGCTGGCGCTTCAGGCTGTTAAAAACCTCGGGACACCGGAGGCCGTAATCGGCTTTCAGGCCAACCAGGAAAAAATTCTCAGCAAAATGGGGAAGGAATTCGGTGGCCAGGGCCTCCAGATGGGTCAAAATGTAGAGGCCATGTCCCGCGCCAGCTTCATGGTGCAGTCAGGCGTCACGAAGAATATGGAGGAGGCTCTCCGCTATAGCTTTATCGAGCTCGGCATGAGCCACCCTGAGATTGAGACTCGACTGGCTTCGATGAAAAACGCCCAGGGCGAGTTTTCCGCACGGCAGGCTGGGGCGGAAGCAACGCGGGTGCGCAACATGACCGAGGAAGCCCAGTCCAACTTCCTCTTTTACCGCGGCAAGCAAAAAGTCATGGACGCTGTCAACTACGCGACCGACCAAGTGGTTGCGCCTCTCAGCAACTTTGTGGGCCGAACGAGCGAGGCCGCTGAGGACTTCTATCACAAGCAGACCGAAGGGATCACTCGGGCTGACGTCCGCGGCATAGACTACGCTGGGTTTGCTGGTACCATTCCGCTTGACCCAGGAGCCGTCCGCAAGCCCAAAAAAGCCATTGACCTCGATGTGGGCGGAGCCTT
>Ga0315284_10001086_pt1 | contig 38236 bp, 37 predicted proteins | sample YL17G09_16_MG_FD_203696 | JGI IMG/M metagenome (GOLD analysis project Ga0315284, IMG submission 203696) | Sediment microbial communities from Yellowstone Lake, YNP, Wyoming, USA - YL17G09_16 | ecosystem: Environmental > Aquatic > Freshwater > Lake > Sediment | place: USA: Wyoming | collected...
CTTCGACAGTACGTTCGTTATCCCGCTCGTCAACGTCGTCTTCCCGTGATCTACATGACCAATAGTCCCCACGTTCACATGCGGCTTCTTCCTCTCGAATTTCTCCTTGGCCATTGCATTTCCCCTTTGAATTTAAAAAGCCTGGTGAAAAATATCATCTGTGTGGATACATACTGTCAAGGGGCAGCACGAAGTGCTGATTAACATGCCCTTGACAGCACATAGACAACATATTTCATTATCGGGCGCGTGAAAAAAATACTTTTTCACCGCCCTCCTAAAACCATATAAAAAAAACTTAAACTGGTTTAAGCACAGGTATGGAGCCCACAACCAGATTCGAACTGGTGACCTCGTCCTTACCAAGGAAGCGCTCTACCGTCTGAGCTATGTGGGCGTGCATGATGACTCTTAATTCGCGATTCTCACAAAAAACACCCGCATCACAACCAAAATGGAGCGGGAAACGAGACTCGAACTCGCAACTTTCACCTTGGAAGGGTGACACTCTACCACTTGAGTTATTCCCGCTTCTATGATAGATTTTCCCCAATAAATTATTATTATTAAAGTTGCGTTTATAGACAAAAAGACCCGCACGTCCTATAAAAATAATCTGTACATAAGCTTTTTAAGATAATATTTATTTGCAATGATGTCAATTATAATTTTGGTGTATGTGAAATATTTTCCTGTTCAAGTTATTCCACTTTTCCCTCCCGCTCTTCATCCGGGCAGAACTGAACGACATCCACTATGGACTTGTTTTTTATACCAGTCATAATCCAGTCGTCAATGCGGGATTACAGATAATTTACAAAACGAGAGCAATCAGATCGTCGAATACCCTGTCAGACAGGCGTAATTGTGTCGGGGGTTCAACATCGTTCCGCGGGATAAGCGCATCCTCATGATAGAGGAATTATACTGTCATGATCTCCAGGGGTAATTTCCCTCGAATTGTTTCTCCCAGGAAAAAAACTTTACACCGGCTGAGCGGGCATTCTTTTTATACCCGGTGATGCGTTCCGTCGAGGAACAAAGCTTTTCGAGTGTGGACGCTATGCTCTGTGGGTCTGTCCCCAAAAGCACTTCCCCCATGCCGTGATCCCGGACAACGCCCGCCATGAACAGCAGATCGCTCGCAACGACGGCCAGACCAGCCATCGCGTATTCAAAGAGCTTGTTCGGCGAGGCGTACCGGTTGTTGAGCACCACATCCTCATAAGGTATGATGCCGATATCGTGTTCCAGGAGAATATGAATCGCTTGTATTCCCGCATACCTGCCGGAAAAGGTGATCAGGCGGTCTGCCCCGGTCTTTCGGGCAATCAGCCTGAGGCTTCTTTCCAGCGGGCCGTAACCGGATATGGTCAGCTCGAAATGCGGCCACAGACCGACCGCCCTGACGAGGTTCTCGAGCCCGCGGTACGCCTGCATTTTGCCCTGGAATATCACCCGGACAGGCTTGTGAACCGTGTCCGTATCCGTGGGCCCGCCATAACGGTACGGGCAGTTCATGACAACCGAGGGTTTCTGCTTCAGCGAATACTGCTCCTCGAGGAGGTCAGCAATGAGGGGATTCACGGTGACCACATAATCTGCGGAACGGATGCTCTCTCCCTCGATTTCACGTAAGACCCGGTTCGACCGTCGGGATTCAGCCCCCATGCCCGCCCAGTATTCATGGGCATCATACAGGAGCGCCCCCGCGGCTCCCGATGCGCGGAGCATGCTTCCCGCGACCAGCGTATCAACATCGTTGGCGTGGACGAGGTCGAACCTCTCACCGGAAAACGCATCAACCATCATGCGGTTTATGGAAAGGGTGGACTTCAGGAAGTTCCTGAAATTCAGATCGAGCACAGCGTTTATCACCTTATCGGCGAAAGACGGTTTATCAGAGCCCGCCCGTCCGTGAGCGGGGGTATAGTCCACTCCGAGGGTGAAACGACCTCTGATCAGGAAATAGATTTTTTTAAGGAACGAATCCCCGCGGTGAGGGAACCGCACAATGGACAGGCCGCGGTGGGATTCACACTGTGGCTTGCTGCCGGGATTTGTGCAGGCAACAGTAACATCCGCACCCATTTCATGGAGCGACATGCACGTTTTGTATACCCGCGGATCATCAAGCACCTCGCCGATCAAAAGGACGAGAACCCTGCGGTTCCTTCCGGTTCCGTATATGATGTCATCACCAGTATTCACTGTTGTCTCGGATCAGAGTTGAAGGCGATCAATTTTTTCGTATGAATATCAAGCCCTTTTCGGGATCGACCCTGTGGGGACGGATGATGAGTTTCTCATGATTCACTTCGGAGGAACCGGTCGCCCCCTCGATCGAGAATTTCATCCGCCGGATATCGGGAGCGAAAATGACAAAATCCATGTTTTCCGGTATGTCAACACCCCGTATCCGCCAGGTGTTGTCGCCGTATTCGAGAGCCTTCAGAACACGCTCACGGGCGGTCCACCATCTGGCAAGGTTCGAACCGGTCATCGAACAGGCACGGTCAAGCCGGCACCGTGGCAGAAAAGACCGGTAAAACTTCGCCAGTCCCCCGACCTCGGTGTCATCAAGATTGCCGGGATGAACGAGGATGCTGAACATGCCCCCGGCCGCTTTTGCATAAAGGTATGATTCGGTGACACGCCTGCACATTCCCTCGTAATCGCCCCCGGTATACAGGAAAACGCCATCCATGAAAACCAGCGGCAGTTCGACGATGCTGCCTGCGGGATGGGAGACCGGATAGGGGAAAAAAGGCGCAGCGATACCGTTCCTGAAACCGGGCCGGTCGCTGAACCCGAGCGTCGTATCGTACAAAAGCCCGCACGCCGATGCGGCTTCGAGCGTCTGCCCGTGCCGGAACATGAGATAGTGATGCCGGACTCCCCTGATGGAAATTCCGAGGCGGCTTTCAAACGACTCGATCTGCTTCCTGAGTACCCCGGCATCGAGAAATGCCCTTCGTGTGCCATGCAGTGCGATTTCGCACCCGTCGTCGACAAGCCTCCTGATCATCGCGGTGATTTCTGCGCCTTTGCGGCGATATACCGGATCGAAGTCATGTTCGCGTTTCCGGTATTCACCAGAAAAGGGTGCAAAAAACCATGTGGACGAGAAGCCGTGTCCATGCTCCATAAACTGAAGTTCGTCGAACATCCAGTATGGGTCCCTCCCCCGCACCGCATTCGCAATCGAACTGGCTGTCTCCCACAACTGTTTGCCCTGCAACCGGAACAGGCCAAACGCATCCTTCCCCAACTCCTGCAGCGAGCGTTTGAGAGTCCATTTCCGGACTACATCGACATCATGGCTGAGAAACAGCGCCAGAGGAGCCGATTTCGGCCAGCGTGGAAGGAAAAACAGGGGCAGGCCGAGTTTCTTATATATGTAGTGTATGATGTTTTCAATGAGATTGAAATGAAACGACACACCGGGAGCGTAAATGACACTCTCCGGAGCGGGGTTATGACGTCCGAACCGGTCCTGGCCGGTGTTCCGCTCCAGCTCGCCTGAGAGAATCCTGATCGTGGATTTAATGAGATCCGCAGTAAAGAGGATGGTCGGCTTTTTGCCGGTCAGACCTTCCAGGACGAGCGGGTCGCCCTCCGATGTCCTGATCAGCAGGTGAAATCCCTCGCGTCTCACATTCTGCACCCTGGCGAGGATCGGAGCCTTGACAGTCATAGTTTCGTAATGGAACGGGTCTTCCGGGATCCCGTCGTTGTCGATGGACGGCACACCGATGACAGCCTCGTAATGTTCTCCGAAATATGCGAGCACTTCGGGGGAAATGTCACCGTATACAAGTACAACGGGTGCTCTCGGTCCTCCCTCGTATAATCCGACCGGAATACCGGCATGAACCCTGAAATTCCGGGTAAACAGGGTCGCCGGACCCTCGCCGGGAGATGTCAATATCAAATCTATCATACAAATATCATTCGTGGATTTACCGGGACATGACTTTCATAAGGTAACTGTCAGACACAACGAAAATGATATTATCCGGATTATTCATAAATAGCTTGTACATACAATTTTACTTATTGATATAAAGTGGTGGTCTCAAGAGATGCTGAAACAAGTTCAGCATGACAGCGGCCGAATTGTCACCCTGAACTCCTTGATTCAGGGTCTCTACTTCAAACCATATCCGAAAAAACATATGAATAATTCGGGGTAATCAGCAGTCGATATTATCCCGGCATGAAAAAATTCACATCGTCCGGTTTCACTCTCCGCTGTCCGGGCTGCAGGATGTCAAATCGCCCATAACTCCTGAAAATCCACGGGCTTTCACAGTACCTCTTCAGCCGCCTTATCCAGTGAAGTAAAGATACGCCGCCGCAATAAGCGCCAGCACGACCACCGAGGCAACAACATCGGTCCTGCCCCAGCTGGAGCGGGTTTGCTCACGGTCACTGGCGGTCATGGTCGAATATGTCAGCCCGCCGATTTTTTCATATGACGGCGCCGCAGTCAGATAGCTGACGGCAACCATAACCACAATGCATACAAGGAATATCAACAGGCTATAGTACTGGAAGAAAAGGTTGTTCACGATCCAGAGAAATGAACCTTCCTGATAGGCGAAACTCCCTAACAGTTTGACCGGGGTATCCACCGCCAGACGGAAGAGGCCCATGGCAAAGCCGATAAGCAGGGCGGCAAGGCATCCCTTGCTGTTGAGCCGTTTGTACAGAACGCCGAGGAAAAAGACAACGAAAATCGGCGGCGCTAAATAAGCCTGGACACCCTGCAGATAGTCATAAAGTCCCTTCCCGCCGCGGATGACCGGAATCCAGAACAGGCCGATCAGGACCATGACGGTGGTTGCGATACGACCCATCCAGACCAGCTGATGCTGGGTGGCGTTCGGCCGGAACCGTGAATAAAAATCTATGGTGAACAGGGTTGACGAGGCGTTGAACACACCCGCAAGCGAACTCATCAGCGCCGCCAGAAGACCAGCTACAACGATGCCGCGTACCCCCGAGGGAAGAACGTTCGCCACAAGAAGCGGAAATGCCTTTTGCGCATTATCACGCATCAGGGTGCCCTGGGCATCGAACAGGGTATTCCTGATGACTTCTATATGACCGCTCTTGGCCAGTGCGAAACATATCATTCCTGGGATGATGAATATGAAAACCGGCAGCAACTTGAAAAATGCCGCGCAGATTGAGCCACGGCGGGCTTCCTGCTCGTTGGGCGCTCCCAGGGCGCGCTGGACGATGTACTGGTCGGTGGTCCAGTACCACAGCCCGATAATCGGTGCGCAGAACAGCATCCCGAGCCATGGATAATTGTCGTTGAAATACCACGCCATGCGCCCGGCCTCCCGCACCGGCATCCATGTTCCCTCGATACCATGCGGTACAAGCGGCTTCCAGAGGTTGAACATCTCAGAACCGCATACAGCACGTAACTCTCCCCAGCCTCCCAGCGCTTTGAGGCCGAATATTGTTACCAAAACCGATCCCATCACGAGGATGACGGTCTGTAAAGCTTCGGTATAGGCAACCGCACGCAAGCCGCCAATGATGGTATATACACCCGTAAGGACAATCACAAGAATGGAGCCGATCCAGAAGCTGTCCAGCCCCATGAAATTGATATCCGGCACAAGAACGCTGAATACGATACCACCGGCGAAGATTCCAACGGCGATTTTCGTCAGCACATAGGCAACGAGGGAAATCAGCGAAAGAATCGTGCGCGCCGCCGGTGAAAAGCGTCTCTCAAGAAATTCGGGCATGGTAAATACTTTCGAGCGCATGTAGAATGGCACCATGACCCAGCCCAGAACAAGAAGACACCAGGCATGGAGTTCATAATGAGCCATCGCCACGCCGTCGGTGGCGCCTGAACCGGCCAATCCCACCAGGTGCTCGGAACCGATATTGGAGGCGAATATGGATGCGCCGACAATGAACCATCCCAGTTCACGGCCTGCAAGAAAATAATCAGTGGAAGTATCCTTCCTTCTCTTGATCACCCACCAGGCCAGCCCCAGAATCACCATGAAATAACCGGCAACGACTATCCAGTCGAGAGCAGTGATCGCCAATGCGCTTCCTCCTTGTTAGGCGTGTGAATTCATCATTAACGGATGACAACGGGTTTTATTTCATTGTGAAGAACGATGTGCAGAATAGAATATACTTTGTTAAAATATCATTTTTCGGAATGATAACAAACGGTTTTTCTTATAAAACCGGATGAAAACACATTCATCACAATCTGAATGTTTTCCGGACAGCCGTGTATGCCCGGAACACCGCCCGTGCGGTCATGGAAGAGTAGTAACTGGTCACGTAATAAGGAGTCAGCATACCGCCGAATCCCTTCTTGAAAAAAGCGATGGAGGGAATATTCGCCCCGACAAGGTCGAGCGTCTTGTGTGTCGCATGATACCGTCTCATCACGTCCCAGATGAGGAGCGAATCTGCGCCGGTGTGGTTTTTCCCGGGAAGCGTTCCGTATATCCATGTATAGACAGTATCCGCGCCGACCACAAGCACCTGGAGGGCTGCCAGTTCATCTCCGGCGTCGCTGGCGGTCGTTATTTTCAGCACCCCGGTTTTTTCAAGACTCCTGACCATGGAAACAATCATCCCCGGTGAGAGTGGCGGTTCCGTGTCGCGATCACTGAATATCTGCCCGTAGAGGGAACCGATCCGTTCCGGAGAAAGAGAACCGCCGGTTTTAACGGTCTCTTCAGCCTTCTGAATCTTTCTTCGCGCCCGTTCTCTCATGTTTCTCAACATTTTTTCCGGGTCGTCCAGGTCAATTAGATAGGTATAGCGGACGTTCTCCGTCCAGTTCTGCCACGAAAATGGCCGTATATCGCCGAGCCGCGGCGTATGAACGAGAAACACGTGATGATATTTTTTTTTGAGCGCTCCGATGAGCTTTTCGGCGCAGAGAAGAAGCTGGCTCTCCCTGTCTGATTGCGCGTCTTCCCGCCCGCCATCATACAGGAACCCACCATACGGTGTCAGAACAGGAGTCGCGGCTTTTCTCAGGGGGCCCCTGACAATCTCGACGAATGAAACGCCGGCGACAAGATCGGGACCGTCCCACACGCCGAGAAACACCGGTTCGCCCCCCATTGCCTGTGCTCCGGCCTTAATCCAGTTCGATGAGGAAAACACCGTTCCCTGGGGTGATACTGCAACGAATCTGTCCCAGAGGGCCTCATCCTCCACCAGTCTGACCTTAATCTTTTTTTCCATGCGCGATGCCTTTCAGCACATCGGAGACAGTGACTGTCCTGAAAAATCCGAGCCGTATTCCAATTAAAATATACACCACGCTGAAAATAGTCAAGGATGTAAGACCGGAACAACCGTGTTAGGCGAGTTCCATCTGAGTATTGACAAAGTGGCAAATGTCCTCTTCCTCCACTCCAAGGACAATAACCAGAAGTCGGTCAATATTGTTGAATATATTTATTGGAGATTTAATCGTTTTTCAGGCTTTCCAGATACCAGCATGCAATGACGTAATTATCATTACAGACATCGATACCTTTCTCGCATTCCATGCTGTCGAGCAGCTGCTTGCTCATAGAGTAAAAACAATAAACATCTCTTTTGCTCTTATATATATCAAAAAAAAGTTTGGGCAAATACTTTTTAATTCCCGTTTTTATACTTTTCAGGAATGTATTCCCTTTTCTGATTTCCTTAAAATCAAAATCGTATTTACTGAAAATCCTTTTTTCCAAAACTCTGGTATAAAACCATTTGTTCCGTTTGTATTCAAGGTCGAGGTATTTGAAAAACTCTACCAATGCATTATCCCATAGCGGGATTCTGTGTTCGTAACCGAATATCTCATACGTCCTGTCGGCGTTGACAATAAACTTTGCCTGACGCTCTTTTAATTCCCAATCCTCAAAACTGCTGTGAGAATAGCCATCAATGAGCTGCCCTGATATTTTCGCCCGGAATTCGCCGGCATTGCTAATCTTTTTCAGCGAATAATGGCGTTTTAATATTTCATTTACGACATCATATTTCTTCTTTTTATCCTTGATACTCTCGGGGATATGGCCTCCCGAAATAAAATCTCCCGTATGTCCGGGAACAATTACCGAATCTTCAGGTATCATCCGGTTATCATACATATATTTAACAGCGAAATAATCCTGAAGCAAAAACACAGAAGTATGATTTGCCGCAAATTTTGCATATTTAATATATTGCTCATCATCAACAAATCCGTCAAACAATTCATCGCAATATTCGACATAGATAAAACGGTACCCCAATTCCCCGGCAACTTTTTTTGAAATCCTAACCTCAAAATTGTCATGCCGGCCATAGGTAAAACAGACAACATTTTCATATCCGAGCCTTTTCAGCATTATTGCGACTAATCTCGAATCATATCCTCCGCTCAACGGAACCACAATGGTTCTGTTATCCACAGATTTTATCAGTCTTTCAAAAACCTCATCAAGCGTATCTAAAAAATCTTTTTCATGTTCTTCATACGTTTTAATAACATCGGTATTGACAGCATATTTATAATAGTAGGCTTTTTTAAGGTTCTTTCCCGCAATCATATATTGACCGGCCTGAAGCTGATAAACATTTTCAAGAAGCGTATTTTCTCCGGTAACATATCCGGTATGAAGAAATTCCTTCTCCGAAAGTCTGTCGTTTTGTTTCATGTTCAGTGTTATTCTGAAAAAATATGTATTGTCGGAAATATATATGCCGTTTTCGGTTTCCGAATAAAAAAGCGGAAACGTTCTTGTTCTGTCAACAGCGATAAAAACGGTATCACCCTGTTTAATAACCACACTAAACATGCCGTTTGCATGTTCGATTTTCTCTCTGAATTCCGCTTCGTTTTCACAATCGCGGAAATAGTCCGCCAGACCGCTGTTTCGATAAAGGTTATTGTTATTATCAAAAACATAGCCTTTACCATATATTCCGTTTTTTTCAAACCATCGAAAACCGCGATTGAATTTCAACTCGACAGTGACCATCATACTCCCAGAAAATATCTGCTGAGAAACAGTATTCCGGCTGTCCCCAGTATTATTATTAATGTAAAAACGAACGATTTAACATATTCGACATGCACCAGATTCAGCAAATAAAGCGAATATCCCAGCCACATTACCGCACCGGTCACACCAAATAAAATTACTGCGATATACGCATCATGAAAAAACAGATACCCTGAAAATAGCGCTGCTATTCTCGATAGAAAGATGAAAATATTGAAAATGAGTTCTTCCTTCTGTTTTTCCAAAACATCAAAGAGAGTTGAAAGTGGCGACGATATAAACACAAACAGTATCCAGGGGCTTAACACGCGTGCGTATTCACCGGCTGTCACCCAGTTGCTGCCGAATACAAAAGCAAAAATATAATCCCCGTAAACCATATTCAGTGCGAGCGGGAAAACGCCGATATATAAAAGTTTTTTATACAATAAAAACGTTATTTCTTTTAATTTGTCAGGATTATTCTTGTGTTCCGAGGCCTTTTGAAAAAAAACCTGCCCGATAGACATACCGAGCAAGGACATCGGCATATTTAGAAGTTTGTGCGAATAATAATAAAGACCCGCTGAAGCGTTTGAAAAAAGAGACGACAGAAGAATTATCGGAATTTGCAATGACGCCGTATTTAAAAAACCCGACCAGGACGCAAAAATCGGGAATCGTTTGTATCGTACGGCCTGATTTTTGATTGACTTTTTACTAATTAACCGTAGTTTGAAAGAATCATCCCGGAATGTCTGCCAGCCCAGCAATCCTGAGCCGACAAAGCCGCCGAAGATGTTCCCTGTCATAAGTCCCGCTACGCCTACTCCTCCAAATCCGAGAGACAATTTCGTTCCCACTACAGCAGAATTTTGAACAACTCTCCCAACCGCCATTTTTTGAAACTGTTTTTTTCTGTTCAACCAGTAATTAAAACTTTGATAGGAGCCGGTAAAAAAAACAACCAACGGAATGAAATAAAGCCATTTTGATATTTCCGGATTGTTCAAAAGAGCTGAAATCTCACTGTTCAAAAGCCAGAGGACTAAAAACGACACGGCGCTGACAACAAAAGCCAGTATAAGTGAGAGCGCCATAATATTGATCGCGTCTTCATCTTTTTCCGGAAGTATGATCGCCAACTCATAACACCCCGACGCAATTACCGAAATAATTCCCGCCACACTCACAAAAAGAGCAAATAATCCGAAATCATCCGGCGTATAAAGCCTCGATAAAATCGGACTGACTGCAATCGGGATTGCTTGGGCGATGGTTGTTCCGGTCATCAATGTGATAAAATTTCGAATAAATTCAGATTTAATTTTCATATCGCAACAGAATTCGGTTTGAATTTCATATCAGCATTTCGGCTTATTGTTTATGTTGTGCGTTCAAAAGGATGATAAGACAATACATGTGATAATAAATATGTCGCGCGAATCAAAGGTATCAAGATCAGATTTAAAAACGTTATATCAGCCATCACATTTTGCCGTTATGACTATATAAGATTGTTTTCCGAAAAGACCGCATAAAATAATATCAAGGAACCGCCAGGCCGCGTACGGTAAAAAAACGTTAGCCCCGGTATTCTGAAAAGCGCCGCAAACCTGCTTAACCGACATTCCCCATATCAAAATCATAAAGTACTGTAATTTGTATAAAACTGCCTGTTAATGAATATACTGTTTATAAAATTGGTTATGAAAATAAATTTTTTTACATTTTTACTGTACCTCCATGCCACATGATGGCGATAATTATTCTGAAAATTACAAAGGTATGCGGCTACCGCAGCCACCCCGCAGGAAAACATGATATCGGACAGCTTGCCAACGGGTATCAGGTCGCGCAGGCCCACCCGCAGCTTTCCGAGTATGAACCATAACAGCGCGGCAGCCTGGAGATATGTCGAGACGACTGTCGCAATCGCGGGACCGAGAAATCCGATTGTCATGATGAGAACAACATTCAGCGCACAATTGAGTCCCAGGGCACCGAGCGCCGCCAAAAGTACCATACGGGGATGCCCGAGTGCGAGAATGATCACCCCGAAAAGAAATATCCTGATCGGCAGCAGGAGCAGGTAGACACCCAGAGGCCAGATGAATTTCGCGGTAAAGGAGAGTGTCTGGGTGACAAGCCTTGTGAAATCGGCGGTTTTCCCCTCATGATGATACGAATTCAGGTGGGGGGAGATAACGTTGTATACTGTGGAGACGAGCACACCCACAAATGGAATCTCGATCGCGCCCACATAGAACACCCCCAGCGGCTCCGTCCCGAGCACGAACGAGATCACGAGCTTGTCGAGCCACCGCGATATGATATCCACCGAATTTGTCAGTGCCACCGGCAGGGCGAAACTCAACTGGAGTCCAAGGGAATGCTTGAGGCCAAAAAACGAAAGAGTCCCGGTCTCATGCCGTATCTTCACCAGGAACAAAACCGCCAGAACGAATTTGCCCGCACCGAAGAAACCCATGAGAACGAACAGCATCGCGATAGTCCCGCCGGCGAAATACTGATAGACGGTGAGAATAATGAAAAAGAGACCATGGGCGGCGCTGAGCATGAACAGGTACCGGACACGTTTATAAAAGATGAACACCGGGTCCACAAACGACGACGCTATGATGAACGCCCCATAGATGCCGAAAACCGAAAGGTTGTGTTCGATGGAAGGATTGTTCTGCCATGCTGCCAGGGCAGGGGCGCCGAGCCAGAGGAGAACCGCCGCAGCCATCCCGGAAACGGCGAGCACGACAACAGTCTGGCCGATAAAGGCGGGCCGATCTTCTTCGGAGAGGCGCGGGAGGAAAAAAACAGGGTTTCGGGGATGCCGAGGCAGAAAACGGTCACCAGGATATTGAACAAAAAAACCTGCTGGAAGGAGCCGAAACCTTCGGGACCCAGTGACCGCGCCAGGCCGAGATTGAGGATGAACAGGCTGGCTACATACAGACTCCTGGCGGACCCGATGGCGCCGACTTTCTGTCTGAACCCTTTCTGATCGATCACGTCGGACCGCCCCCGTTTTTCATCAACCGCCCCATAATGCGGCTTTCCGTGCCGTTCACTTCATTCGCCGCCATGAGAAGCCTTTACCGCCCTGATGACGATATAAGCCTGCCTGTCAGTCACCGCACATAACAGCAGGTCGAGCCAGTTCCAGACGGCAGCGGGTAAAAACCATGTCATCCCCGGAAGACCCGGATACTCCGCAAGTTTCGTGGCGTATTTCCGTACCCGCACAGCCCGGCAGCCAGCTCCGGCCAGAAGATCCGTCAGAACGGTTTCATCGAACGAATGAAGGTGGGCGTTGACGGGTGTCCTTGTATTGCAGTGGATGCAGAGGGTATATCTGAGCCGCTCACGGTACGGGGTCGAAACGATGAGATATCCGCCGGGCCTGATAACACGGGCTGCCTCGGCGAGCGCATCGGAAGGACGCTCGATATGTTCGAGGACTTCGCTCATGACGACCGTATCGTAACACCCGTCACGGAAAGGAAGACGGTAGAGGTCACCCTGGACGAACGGAACGGGCACACCAGCGTCACGGAATGCATGCGACGCCCTCCGGATACTCGCCAGCCCGAGATCGAGGGCGGTGACACTATACCCCCGGCGTTCGAGCATCGCGGCCAGCTCGCCGGTGCCACACCCGGTATCGAGCACCGTTGACACACCACCGCGGTGAACCATCCCGGTTATCAACTCCATGCGCCGGCGCTCGCTCCATCTGTGGAAATGCCCCATCTGGCCGGTCGTGAGCAGGTCCTCGGAATCGAGGGCATAATGGGTGATGTAATCATCATACGTTTCGATAGGCTTGTTCCCGATTGTAATGAAAGACCGGATATCGCCGGCCGAAAATTTCTTTTTCCTATCTTTTGCTGCTATCCGCCTCTACCATTTCGGTAATGATACTGTTCACCGGAAAGTTCCCGGCAGTCTCAAACTTTATACGCGCCAAAAACCGCAATCAGGATCGCTATGATGCCGCCGACGATGATTAACACTTTTATCAGCCAGTTCACAACAATCAAACCTCCCGCTGTGCCGGGAATGCTCCCTTCCGGCACATGTTTCACTGATTCAATGGCTTGAAAAGCTCATCGAGCGAGGCATTCCAGAATGAATGAAAGCCGTCGTGCTCATGGAGGCTGACCCGCTCGGGAATTCCGTAAACGCTATAAATACTCCGAATCTTCTCATAAGCCCGACGCACGCTTTCAATGGGGAAGATACCGTCTCTTTTCCCTGACTGAATGATCAGGTAACGCGGGGCGATAAGCCCGCCGATATCCGGGAAATCAGCCCACTCTGCAAGCCGCGGAACGTAATTGCAGCTGCAGTGCCGGAGCGCGAGAATCGAATCCTTCATCTCGGTCATGTATCCCGATATGATGGCACGATTCACTCTCGTGTCGAGGGCTGAGACGTACATGGTCATCATGCCCCCACCCGAGATCCCGATGCAGGCAAGGTCTTCCGTATTGATGTCGTTCCGGGTATCCATCCAGTCGATCAGGGTGCATATATCCTTCGCGCGTATCCCGATGAGTGTCTTGCCAACCTGCACCGCGTTGAGGAACGGTTTCTCGCACCCGCCGTCGAACCCGGGCCGTGCGTCCTCGACATAATCCGTCCGTTCTCCGAACGTGAAAAGTTCCGGCGCCACCGCGCACCATCCACGTCTCACACACTGCTCTGCATAACCGGTGTTGATCACCCTGATGAGTTCACGGGCGTCGTCGTCGACAGGCATGTTGATGATGTCACGAGCGCCGTTGCCGTGGCCGTGCAGGCAGAGCACGGTTTTCGTATGTGCTGTCATCCCGTCTGGTCTGAGCACATAAACGGGCATCGTCCTGCCGGGAACGATATCGAGTTCCCATTTCTCCCGGGTGTATCCATCGGCACGGGCTGAATCCAGAAGCCGTCCTGCCGGTGCAGTGCCTCCCGTTGCGCCGGTCTCACCGAGCAGTTCCCAGAGTTTTTCACGGAGCCCGGTCTGCCATGTCTGGGCCTCTTTTCTCGATACGGCGCGGAATGCCAGGCGCGGGGTGATTTCATTGTCGACACGTTCGAGATAAGCGAGGGGTGAATAGCCTGCGGGTGATTTTTTTATGATTTTCTTCGGTGGAAACGGGTCTTCATTGACCGCACCGCCGGCGTTGCCGCCCCGGAGCATTCCGAAGCTCATGATAGTACTTCCTTTCAACAGGTCTCGTCGTTTCATGGTACCTCCCTGTCAGTCTATCAGACAGATATTCGGGCAATCACATTCTTCGCACAACCATAAATCATGATAGAGCAACCACAAGGGGCGCCCCTGCAAATTGCGGGATTTTCAAATTCTGCTCTGTTTCACCCGAATCCGGGGACCTTTACTCAACGGTATCGCAGGATTTTCGGAATCCGATTCCCAATGTAAAGGGTTGCTTATAATATAATCGCAGATACGGTACAAATCGTATCCATCACGGATGATGTGTTCGTAATAATTAAGATGCCATAATTTGCCGTGAAATGGCAGCTAATCATGATTTTTGACACCCACAACATATTCGTGGGTTGTTATCGATTTAAACACACCAATTATATCGCCAATCGTTTCATTCGTAGGGGCAGGTCTTGTGCCTGCCCTTTCATTTTCACCAACCACGTTTTGTTGGGCAACCACAAGGGTTGCCCCTACGATTATTATGATTCCGTGGAAATGATTCGGCATCACAACATACTCATCCAATTCGATATTCGGAAATTGGTGGGGCAAACCATTCCATACCGTTTCCACCATATACCCTGCATCATTTAACACCATTGCCTCATCAATCACCTCGCCAAACAAACATTTCCGGATTTTTATCACGATGGTTACAAAATACGCCCCTGACTGTGAATAATCGAAATCATTTAACCGGATTGACCGTCGATGATGGATGTCGGGATCGTATGTCATGGCAATTATTTCAATAATCCATAATATGCATGAAATTCGCTTTAAACGATGAAAAAGACGAATCATAATCGCACAACCATAAATCATAATCGGGCAAACACAAAGGGCGCCCCTGCGGGATTGAATATGTGGCGATGAAAATATAACGTTCCGGCACACGTGTAAAGTATACAAACGCCTGAAACCATAATCAATTGTTCTTTTCATATCATCAGGAGCGACAGGAATACTTATTTCGCTGTCAGATACCTTTCGCCAGATGTTCAAAAAGGATTTTACATGCTATGGCGATCAGAATCACACCACCGAAGATTTCCACACGGTGACTGAAGCGCATGCCCACCCTGCAGCCGAGAATTATCCCTGTCATGGTAAACGCCGCGGCAACAACACCGATTACGAGGCTCGGATACCAGATCCCTGAATTGAGCACTCCGAGGCTGAGCCCGACCGCGAGCGCGTCGATACTGGTCGCAACGGAGAGTATCACAACATGGATGCCGCGTGTCGGGTCATAACGCAGCCCGGAGGCGCCGGAGACCAGCGAATCATAGATCATTTTCCCGCCGATGAAAACGAGAAGCACGAACGCCACCCAGTGCTCATACGCCCTGATAAACCATACGACGGAATATCCCATGCTCCAGCCGAGAACCGTCATGAAAAACTGGAAAAAGCCGAAACTGAACGACAGCCGGATGGTATGGTGGCTCCTGAGATCGCATCCAAGCCGTATCCCCGCGGCAACCGAGACGGCGAATGCATCCATGGCGAGTCCGACCGCTATGGCAAGAAGCACGAATGCATTCATCCCCGTGACCTTTTTTCTCAGAGAAGTTCAGCATCGGGTTTTTTGCGGCCCACCGCAATCACCGAAAGACCGAAGGGCACCTGAACGACACGCTCGACGGCCGCAAACAGCGGTGTGAGCACATTAAAGAGCGTGAGCGAATCCTCCGGAAGGATCTTTTTCTTCAGAATCCTTGAGCAGACAAACCAGCCGACCGCGCCGAACATGTTGAAATGGCTGATATATTCAGGGACGAAACCGGCCTTCTCCAGTTTTTCCCGTATGTCACGGACTGAATACCGCCGGTGATGATCGATGTGGCGGTCGAGGGAACCGTACAGCATCCCGTGGGCAGGAAGCTGGAGTATCACACGGCCGCCAGGAACGAGGATCGCCGCCATCTCGGAAAGCGCATGGACATCGTTTACGATATGTTCGAGGACATTGAGGGCGATGATGGTGTCCACCCCGCGGTTCCTGAGGTGTTCACCCGACCCTTCGAGGTCGTACCGTTCGCAGGTCACATGGGAATACTTGCGGAAGGCTTCTCCGAGGCGGGAAAGGTAATCATCGTTCACATCGGTGAGAATGAGCGCTTTACGGTCGAGGAAGAACGGTGACAGATTCCCGATGCCGGAACCAACTTCAAGCACGATATTGCCGACATACGGCAGGATCTCACTGACTACCCAGCGGTTGTAACCATCGAGGACGCTCATGCGCCTCAATGTTTCCAGGCCCATATCGGAATGGTCTTCGTGCGGCATATCAGTCGAAAAACCTGTATTTCAGAATGCTGAAAAAAGCGCTGATCGCGTCTTTCCAGCCGATTTTCTTCCCATCGATGTATGTGCGGCCGCTGTAGGAAATGGGGATTTCATATATCCTGACACCCAACCGGGCGACTTTGGCGGTGAGCTCCGGCTCGATACCGAACCGTTTCGAGGAAATGGAAATCCGTTCGATCACCTCACGGCGGAACACCTTGTAGCAGGTCTCCATGTCGGTCAGGTTCAGGTTGGTCATCATGTTCGAAAACAGGGTCAGGGTCTTGTTCGCCACCATGTGCCAGAAATACAGCACCCGGCGCGGCGCCCCGAGAAACCGTGAACCGAACACGACATCCGCTTTGTCCTGGAGGATGGGCTCGATAAGCCTGCCGTATTCCCCCGGGTCGTATTCGAGATCGGCGTCCTGAACGATGACGATATCCCCGGTTACCCGCCCGAAGCCGGTCCTGAGCGCAGCGCCCTTCCCGAGGTTTTTCTCGTGATACAGAATCCTCAGATCGCCATCGCCCTCCATCGTGCGAAGAACTTCACGGGTCCCGTCGGTGGAACAGTCGTCGACGACGATGATTTCCTTGTCAAAATCAGTTGCCCGGACACGCCTGATGATTTCACGAACAGTCGCCTGTTCGTTGTATACCGGAATGACGATGCTGAGTTTCACGGCCGCTCCGCAGTTTCAGGAATTTTTTCTAATATACACTGTGAGGAAAGGAGGGACAAACGATTTCGGATTGCGGATTGCGGATTGCGGATTGAAAAAACGATTCGGAGATGACCCAAAAATAAAACATTATGGATGATTTGTTAAGATTGCACCGTTGACGGTACAAAGTTTTGTTGAAGTTTCTTCGATTATTGATTATAATAGTATACTTCAGAATCCATAGTATGAGAAGAGACGCGTTGAAAGTGGGGAGCGGCTGTTGAATAGATCCATTGAACTGTCAGTTATCAACCTCATTCTCAGTTCGAGTTTATTTACAAAAGGTATTCTGACTACTCTGACAATCATGTCGGTCATATCATGGGCGATAATTCTTCACAAGTATCTGTATGTCAAAAGTTATCGTTCTCAAATATCCCGGTTTTTCCGGACGCTGACAAGCCAGAGCAGCGTGGCGTTTCTTGAGGACAGCTGCGTGCATTTCAGCAAGGGAAGCGCCCGAACAATGCCCGTTCTTCTCCTGAAAATTATAAAAACCATCGGTCAGGGCAGGAAAATCCATTCTCCCGAAGCTATCATCAACAATGCCGCCATGCATGAAATGAACAAGCTTCAGAAGGGAATGGGTATGCTCGCCACAACCGCGAATGTGAGCCCTCTCCTCGGGCTTCTGGGAACGGTGTGGGGGGTCATGTATTCATTTATCAATATCGGCCAGCAGGGTTCGGCAAGCATCGATACCGTGGCGCCAGGGATTGCAGAGGCGCTTATTACGACCATTCTGGGGCTGTGCGTGGCCATCCCCGCCATGATCGGGCACAGTTTCCTGACAGGTCGCATCAACAACTGTCTTGACTATATCGATCGCACATCGGAGTTCGCCCGTTCATTGTTCACCGATGAGACGAAAGTATGATAACCCGTCGCGCCATTAAACCGGAACTTACTTTTATCAATCTAATCGATGTCATGATGGTCCTGTTGATTATCTTCATGATGGCCGCACCTGCGATTCAGCAGTGGGTCGATGTCGATCTTCCATCGGCCAGGATCTCAAAGGCAAAAATATCCGAGGGTATCATTATATCGATAACCAAAGAAGGAACCGTATTTATTGACCGTGAGAAAATCGATCCTAAAAATTTTACCGTGAGGTTTTCCGAAATCTGGAAAGACCGGTCCGGGGAACCTGTGTTCATTCGTGCCGATGGCGATGTGCCCTATCAAAAGGTTATGGATATCATCAGCACAACAAAACAATTCGGGGGGGAGAATGTCGGACTGGTAGTGGAGGATAACCGTAAGACGGGAAAAAAGTAGCCGTCCGGGGTGAGTATGAGATGTTCCGCGATATCGTAATTTCTTTAATCGGCCATACAGCAGTAATCGGGAGTCTCTTTATCGCGTCGACCTTTGGGGGAAAACCCATTGTCAGCGAATTGTCGTATTACCGTGTTACGACGGTGACACCGCAATCAATCGCTGATTTGCTGAAAAAAAACGCCGCTGTCAGCGAACCGAAACGGGAAATCCCCCAGATAAGGACCGACGAACCCAAATCCCTGCCGAGCCAGCAGCGCAAAAAATCACAGGCGGTCAAGCGGGCTGATACAAGCACAACGGTCAGCACACAAAAAAAGGGCGGTTCGGATTTTAAGGGCATACGGACCGACGCTGAGTTCGAGTATCCCGAATACCTGATGGAGCTTCGCGACCGTATACAACAGAACTGGAAACCGCCTGCAGCACGGCAATCTCTTTCGACAGTTGTCTATTTCAGGATAGGTAGAAACGGGAAGGTACTCCGGGTTGTGGTTGAAAAAGCCACAAAAAATATCAAATTCGATTTATCAGCGCAACGGGCTGTCATAACGAGCGATCCTCTGCCTCCGCTTCCGGAGGGATTTGAAAACGAATCACTCGGCGTTCATTTCGAGTTTATCTATGAGAACTGAAGTGTGTTCCGGTATGGTTATGTTTCCGGCTCACAGTTTCCCGGTATGAATGTGTTATAACGTTACCGGATTGTCGCTTAATTGAATATTGTGTAAAGTAAAAGAGAACAAATGAACTACCCCGCAGCAGAGCTGCGAGGTATCGCCATTCAAACAGTCACCCCCGCCCTTTCAGGGCGACCCCTCTCCGCTGCGTCAGAGCGCCAGCGCGACGAGTCTCGCATGCGAAAGAGGGGTTTTTGCACCGAAACAGACTGTCGTGCCAGACATTCTCTCTCTTGAGGCACAAGAGGGAACCGAAGGGTGAGTTAGGGGCAGGGCGAGAGATAGCAGGTATGTCACCCCGGAGTAAAACTCCGAGGAATTTTTCTGATTAAAACCTGGTTTTTTAAAAAAGTCGTTGCATTATTATTAAATATTTGTTTATATTATTTAGTTTTTTTAGATTTTCAAAACCTCAATAGTCCGGGTCGAATTATCGATTCTCTGAACATACGAAGTGAGTAAACCGGTTAAACCACGTATGAAACATAATTGTATTGCCAAAAAAAAATTTCAATATATCGTATTTTTTTTATCTAAGATATGTTATATTTGTATATTGATTATAAATGCAAAGGAGTGCCGGGCTCAATCAGAGGTATATCTTTCCATCAAAACCGGCGGGAGCGAATATATCGGTATCGGTATAGGCGGATTTGAGGCGTATGGCGATACAACCGGAATAATTACCAGGGATTCAACTCTGGTAATCATGGTAAAAAATACTTTCGTTGACGATTTAAACAGAAGCAGTCTCTTTCAGGTCAAAAACCTTTCGGACAGCCTGCAGGCGGTGAAGGGAGATATGTTTGCCCAGTGGAGGGCAGCCGGAGCGCAGTACTATGTTTTCGGCGCCGAAAAAATCGGCTCAAATACAATAACAGTCACTGTGATCGACCTGAAAACCGCGGCGACGGTTCTGAATGAGGAATACCGCATTGAATCACAGAGGCCATGGTATACAGCCCATGTGATTGTCGATGACATGATCGAGCTGTTCACCGGCCTGCGAGGGAGCACTTCGTCACAGATTGCCTTCATGTCTCCTTACCGGGGTGATTCCCACGAAGTGTATCTCGTTGACGCCGATGGGCGCGGAAGAAAACAGCTGACTTTCACAAAGACACTGAAACTTTCACCCGCCTGGTCGCTTGATGGTAAACAGATCGCATTTTCATCCTTGATTGATTTAACATGGTCGCTTATGACAGTGAACGTGAACACCGGACAGTCGCTTGATATTTCGACCTGGAAGGGATTGAATATCACGCCCTCATGGTCGCAGGTCGATACCGATATCATCGCTTTTTCATCAAACCGTGACGGGAACAGCGAAATCTATACATGCCGCTCCGACGGTAAACAGATCAGACGACTGACCAACCATTACGGTATCGATTCCTCGCCGTCATGGTCACCTGATGGACAGAAGATCGCGTTCACATCCGACCGTAGCGGACAGCCCGCGATTTATATCATGAACAGGGACGGGTCCGATGTTCACCGGCTCACGTTTAACATCAATTCCTATGAAGATTTACCGTGTTGGTCCCCCCGCGGGGATAGAATAGCTTTTGTCATCCTGTTCGACCGTGGATTCGATATAGCGACGGTCAGTCCTTCGGGCGATGATATTGTCATGCTTACTTCCGGCGAGGGATCGAACGAAAATCCACGGTGGTCTCCCGACGGGCTTAGGATTATCTTTACATCGACAAGACTTGGAGGTAAAAATCTCTTTATCATGAACCGGGACGGCTCCGATGTCCGTCCCCTGACACAAGACAGTCTAAGTTTTTCACCATCGTGGTCACCCGCGTTTTCCGGAAATGACATCCGTGTCACCTCCAGAAGACAAGGGCGTTAACCAAAACTTTTCAGAAGAAAGGAAACACAATGAGGTACAGAGGTAAGGTGTTGTTAATCCTGGCGCTCGGAGTTTCTCTCTCGATTGCCAGTCTTGACGGTTGTGCCAAGAAGAAGGCAACTACTCCACCCGCTCCGCCGAAGGTTGAAGCTCCGAAACCAAAACCAGCGCCTCCCGCGGTCGTTCCGAAGGCTCCCGAGAAACAAGAGGAAGGTGTACCGAGAGACCTTATGTTCAAGACCGTGTATTTTGATTTCGACAAATCTAACATACGGCCCGACCAGCGCAGCGCTCTTGAAAACAATGCTCAGCTTCTCGCCAAATACGGAACGGTCAAAGTCAGGCTCGAAGGTCACTGCGACGAACGTGGAACGGACGAGTACAATATGGCCCTCGGCCAGCGACGCACCGACTCTGTTTTGAGTTTTTTGACCAGTTACGGAATTTCGGATTCGAGGTCCGAAACGATTTCGTATGGCGAGATGCGCCCGGCTGACCCCGGACACAATGAAGCAGCATGGGCGAAGAACCGGCGGTGCGAAATCATCATTACCGCCCAATAGGGTAGATTCAATAACAGGTTAACTTCATAACGCGACTCCGATATGATGAGAAGGGATTCGGCAGTACGGGTTTTCATCGGTTTGTATGCACCGGCACTCTTAACCTTTTTCTGCGTTTCCTGCGCTACTCGTCGTGATACACGCGAATTGAGGGACGAATTGTCTCGATTGGGTTCTATGACCGAATCCCGTCTCTCATCTATCGAGTACTCCATGGCATCACTGGACAGCTTACTCCGCGAACAGCATGCACTATCGCAGGGTATACGGGCGCTTCTCTCCTCCCAGTCTCAGGACACGCATGATGCCATCATGTCCATAATGGCCCGTCAGGACGAGATAAATTACCAGATTAGAGACCTCCTCAACACATTGCAAACCATTCAGGCGTATGGCGGCATATCACCACAAGAGAAAGGGCAGCCCGCTTCGCCCCAGCCCTCCCCTCCGGGTGCGCCGGGAACATCTCCGCCCACCGACACAATGACTGGCCGGACTCCGTCGGCGATAGTAAAAGTGAAACCGGAAGACATCTTCAAATCCGCGGTCGATGACATCAACAACGGGAATTATGCGCTCGCGGAAAGCAGGCTCTTGATGTTCATCCTGCAGTTCCCTGACCATGACCTTGCCGGCAATGCACAGTACTGGCTCGGTGAAGCGGTCTTCAATCAGAAAAAATTCGATCTGGCGGTCTCTGAATACGATAAGGTCATCACCAACTACAAAAAATCCCCCAAGGTTCCCGCGGCTTATTTGAAAAAAGCACTCGCCCAGATCGAACTCGGACAGGGGAAAAATGCCGAGACCACCCTGAAAAAACTGATCAATTCCTACCCGAAATCGGAAGAAGCCAGAACGGCGAAGAAAAAACTCGCGGAGCTTCAGTAACGGCGCTACGGTGACCGGCGCTGATAAGACAGTCCACCATGGCGGTGTCCGCCTTCTTCCGTCTTTGTTAAATTTTTTTTGAAATTACTGCAACAACCTGTCAGCTGAGAAAGTCGGCAAGTCTCGGCTGGATGAGCCTCGCTCCTGCCTGAAGGGTCGCCTGGAGGGTGGTGAGATCTCGCTGGTAGTTCATGATCGCTTCAGCTGAATCAATATCTTCGGCATCCGACAGAAACTCAGTAAAACTGATGATGTCGTTTTCAGCCCGTGACGAGGCGGCATCGATACGATTCACCCGTGAACCGATTGTTGACTGTATTGTGTAAATCTTTTCCGCTGCATCGTCGATTTCGTTCATGTTCTCACGCAGACCTTCGGAATTGTTTGCGCGGAGATTATCCCTGACGCTGATAGCGATATTGAAAAGGTTCTCGCCTTTTTCAAAGAGTTCTTCACCGTTCACATTGATTTTGATTTTAATTTCTTCTCCGATAAGTCCCGTAATATCTCCTGCCGTACCGTTGGTGGTGACATTGACGATTTCACCATCTGCGTTGCGCTCGACCTGGTAGGGAGCGACATCGTTATGGGTTCCGGCAAAAATATAGATCGACTCTGACCTGCTGTTTGCCAGGTTGACAACCTGCTCGATAAGCTGGTCGATTTCTGCGGCAATCGATACTTTGTCACTCTCACTGTAGGAATCGGAGGCACCCTGGACGGTCAATGTCTTCATACGGGTGAAAATTTCGGTAAGCTGATTTACATAGCTTTCTGAGTTTTTGAGGATGTTTTGTGCACTCCCGATATTCCGCTGATACTGATTTATTTCGCTGATTCTTGACCTGATACGCATGGAGGACAAGGCGTCCACGGGATCATCGGAGGGTTTGTTCACCCGTTTACCCGTCAAAACCTTGTTTTCGGAATCGTATAACCGTTCGGTGCTGAAATTCAGGTTTGCGATAAAATTGTTATTCAGCATGGTATCTGTAATTCTCATGGTCCAACTCCGTTATACAAGATTCACAATCTCTTCTATCAAAGAGTCCACAACGGTTATAACCCGTGCGGCGCTCTGGTAAATGCGTTGTGTTTCTATCATGTGGACGAGCTCCTCATCGATATTGACACCCTTGACGCTTTCACGGGCGTTGTCGATTTGGCTCACAAGCAGTTCCTCGTTCATTCTCGCCGATTTCGCTTCCTTCGCCAGCACACCGAGTTCGGCGATCATGCTGTTATAATACTCCTTAATGGAATATCTATTATCGATAACCCGCTGGTCTCGAAGTTCGAATATTGCGAGCGCATTGGTGTTGTCACCCTTGGAACTATCGGCTGACACCGCAATATGGGAAACGTCCCTGACATCTTCGGATACTTTTATATTGTACGCTTTGGTAAAATCCGGATCGAAGAAATCATATCCGGTGCCCCCATCGAGACCGTACCCGATCGCATGATCGAAATTTATGGTATTCACTATATTTTCGGTAAAGGTATTCAGATCACCCAGTATATTAACCAGAACGGTATCACGTATATTCAGAAGCGCCCCCATTTTACCTTCTTTGGGAATAAACTCCGTCCCGTCCGGTGTCACGATCTTCGTTTTTTTCAGCCCGCTTTGGTCGGATACTTCGGTACTGGTGGAAAGCGTGACATAGGAATCGTGTTCGACGACCACGATCGAGCCGACCAGCACAGTCACCGTACCGTCGGACTGTTCAACCGATCTGACATTTGCGTATTCAGACAGGTTGTCGATCAGGAGATCACGTTTATCGCGGAGATCATTCGCCCTGACACCCTGGCTTTCCACGATTCGAATGGAATCGTTCAAATTGGCGATTTCTGCTGAAATCTCGTTGATATCGTCAGGCATAGAGCTCACTTCGACGTCGATATCCTCGCGCATGTTGACAATCGAGTTGTAAATCCTGTGCAGGCGTTCCGTCATCTCGGTCGCAACGCTGTAGAGACTCTGGCGGGCGGCCATGTTCTGCGGGGAGTTGGCGACATCGAGCCATCCGTTGAAGAAATCGGTCATAATGCCCCCGAGGCCACGATCCGATGGTTCGTCGAAAAGAATCTCCACCTGGTTCATGAACTCTTCGATTTTGATATTGTAATTGAGATTCTGGTTTTCCTCACGATAGATTTCATCATACAGCGCAAACCGAGACCGGAATACATCTCTCGCTAATACACCTCCACCGACGTTCACGTTGCCGATAAGCGCCTGTCCCTGTCCCAGCCCGGAGTCAATCGACGCAAGCTGAACCTGCTGACGCGAGTAGCCGGGTGTGTTCGCATTCGCAATATTGTGCGCCGTGAGATTCAGAACGCTTGTCTGAGCCTTGAGGGTGTTGTTTGCTATGTTGAGACCATAAAAAATATTATTTGCCATCTGGCCGTTCCCTAAATCCTGCTGTCGAGGCTGATACTCCCGCTAAAACTGACTGCGCCCGCTTCCGGCGAATAAATATCCCTGATCATCTCTTCCTTGCCGAGTGCCTTGAGAATGAAACGTATCTGGTTTACAACCAGGACAATGCCCTGATTGATCAACAGGGTATTGGAAATTTTCTTATATCTGATATCTTCATTGATTGTCGAGAGGACATGCGCGATGTCGAGCAGTTGTTTTCTGATGGTCTCTCCGGCGAATTTGGAAAGCCTCGTGACCGTGAGTGTTTCGGGATCTTCCCCAAAATGCTCCGCTATTCTTGCGACGACTCCGATTCTGCTTTTTTCAAGGCAGGCGATGCTCGACAGAACATCACCCTGATTTTCGAGAACCTCGATCAGAAGACCGTTGTCACATTCAACGAGCCCTTTCTGTTCGAGAATTAAAAGTTCGATTATCTTGTTGAACGATTGGATTTCCCGTTTCAGGATGTCTATCAGTTCGCCGAACAGATGCTCGTTATCCACCTTTGTACCCCCGGTTGCTTTCTTTATATGTATCGACATTTACCACCTCAGTCTTTAATGCGTTTTCACCGTGAACCTGCCCCGGACGCTTCACCTGCATCGATACCCTTGACAAGCTGCCGATACATGATATCCGCGAGCCCGAGGGCGCTCCGTGCTGCCATTCGTTCTGCTATCACGTCATCCATCATATCGCCGTAAATTTCCCCGATGGCACCACTGCCGAACATTTCGCCGTTCGTGAAACTCGCCCTCATGCTCCTGAGCAGGATGCGGGCGAAAATCTCCTCGAAACCCACAGCCACTTTGCGGAGCTTTTCTTCACGCGTTTCGGCACTATCTCCCGAGAGCGGCCGTAATTCCTGAATGTCCGGCAACGAGGACATGGCGAGGCCTGAATACGATGCCGTGGGGACGGTGAAACGCGTAAACTGAGAAGCTGAAAGTTCCATAGTGCTCTCCCGCCATTAAATAATAATCAGTTGCGCCCTGAGCGATCCTGACACCTTGAGGGCCTGGAAGATCGCGATGATATCACGGGGCGTGATGCCCAGCATGTTGAGCGCCCGGGCTATCTGCCCGACATTAGTCGACTCTCCGAACGACACCATCCGGTCGCCGTTCCTCCCGCTGACAGCGGGCATCTGCTGAGCCTCGGCAACGGTTTCTCCCTGCTGGCCGATTGTCAGCGCGAGGGTGCCGTGCATGATCGCAACCGGTGCAAGGCTCACCGTGCTGCCGGCGATAATGGTGCCGGTCCGCTCGTTTATCACAACGCGGGCTGAATCATCGGGCCGGAATGAAACCGTTTCCAGTTCGGAGATGAACTTCACCACATCGTTATTATCCGCATAAACGTCAGGGACTCTGACCAGTACTGTCCCGGCATCACAGGCGGTTGCAAGAGCGCTCCCGAAAACTTCGTTGACTGCTTCGGCGAGACGATACGATGATGTATAGTCCGGATTGCGAAGGGTCACGGTCAGGCTGTGCTCGTCCATACCGAGAGACGGCATTTCGCGCTCCAAAAGCCCGCCGCCCGGAACGAATCCGGCGAGGACGTCGTTATTTACCAAATTCCCCGCACCGCCGAAATTCTTGTTAGAACCACCCAGACTTATAGGACCCTGGGAAAATCCATAGAGAATATCATCCACATCGGAAAGGGGAGTCATGAGCAGTGTGCCGCCTTCGAGGCTTTTCGAGTCGCCGATCGAGGAGACGTTGACATCGAATCTCCCGCCGACCTTGACATAAGGCGATACCGTGGCGGTGACCATCACAGCCGCGACATTCTTCACCTTGATTGCCGTTGCGTTTACTTCGATGTCCATGTGTTTCTTCAGCATGTTCGCGATCATACGGGTGGTGAACTGGGTATTCTTGCCGTCGCCAGTGCCGCTGAGACCGATGACAAGCCCCGGGCCCTTCAACTGAAGCTCCTGCTGGTCTTTGATATACGCCACATCCTTGAGCCTGACATCCGCCCGGGCGGGCAGAGCATGTGCCGAAACCATGCCCATAACAACCATTCCGTATACAATCCGTCGCATGACACTCACCTCGTTAAAATATCCAGTTCAATATACGGCCGATGATGCCGATACGGTTACCATCGGACACCGAACCCTTCCCCTTGTACGTGATTTTCGCATTCGCAATCTGATAGGAAAAGACTGTATTCGCAGAGGTGAGCAGTTCGGGCTTGACAATTCCGGTCAGGGTCATGACTTCCAGGTCATCGTTAATCTCCATGGACTTCGTCCCCTCGACCACCAGATTGTTGTTGGGCAGAATATCGACGACGACGACGGTCATACGGCTGCTGAATCTGCCGGTCCGTGTCGTACTCGCCTGCCCACTGTACTGGTTTGCAATATCCATATCGCCCCCCACACCCGGAAACAGCCCTTCCAGCGCACCGGAAGTCGCGGAACCCCCTGCGCTCGCCTTGTTCTTTTTATTCGAGCCTGTCTGGGCGTTCTTCGATGCAGAATTGTTTTCGGAGATGATCACCGAAAGAACGTCCCCGATCTTTCTCGCCTTGATATCGCTGTAAATGGAAGCTGTCTTCCCCGTTTTTTCCGGTTCCACTGCCGCGCCAATAACCGGGGCAGCGACCATAAGTGCTGAAACAACCACCTGAATCATCAATCTGCTTATAGAGTTCATTTTTTTCTCCGTTTCGCCGGACAGGTTCAGACACCGGAAACGACAACCGTTTCCGCATCAACTATTTCACCGGTTATTACCGTTTTCGACATATCGACAAACACTTTGATAGAGTCACCGCATCCGCCGTTTTCACGGGCGATTCCCGTTGTTTTGACATTCATGGTGCCGCTCCGGATCTCGATATTTACCTTGTCGCCCCTTTTCACGACATAAACAGGTCTGATAGAGGAACCGGTCAGCACTGTCCCGGCTTTAACAGATTTTTTCGCCTGTGTGCCGCTCACATCGGAAAGGGAAGTGCAGAAATCCCTGAGCCGCGTCACCTCGACCCTTCTCATGTCGACATCGCCGGCGGAGATCGCCTCATCCCGTCTGATATCACGACGTGCGACCGCGACGGTGGCGTAGGATTTCAGCCGAGCGACAAGCCTGACCTTTTTGACCACTTCGCCGTGATCGTTCTTTATATCCACGGTGACCGGCATGGTTCCCGGGGAGGTCCTCTCGGGATCGTGCGCAACAGTTATAACGGGATTAATGATATCCTCAACCTCGATATCGTAAGTGTTGGGCACGGTGACCTCGAATTCGAGAGACTCGTCCTCATTCGTCGCACGTACGTATCTGATGACCTCGTTCTTTATCCTGTCAGCCTTGATAACACCGGCATACAGTATACTGCTCACCATCACAAGGAGAACACCTGCCATGAGTATTATGCTCGGTTTCGGTTTCCGGGTAAACATAGTCCTCATCCCATTATCTTACCGTTATCTTACCGTTTCAGGTTATTGGCGATCTGCATCATATCCTCGGCGGTCTGGATTGCCTTGGAATTGATTTCATACGACCGTTGAGCGACAATCAGGTTCACCATCTCTTCGACCGTCTCGACATTCGACATCTCAAGAAAACCCGACTTGATCTGTCCGAGACCGTCCTCGCCGGGGACTCCCTCGATAAAATCGCCTGATGCGGTCGTCTGAAGGTACAGGTTCCCGCCGACAGCTGTAAGACCGGCCGGATTCAGGAATTTTGCGAGGGTTATCTGCCCGACCTCGGTGACTTCAGTTTCACCGGCGTTACGAATGGTGACAGTACCATCCACACCGACAAACATTTCCTCGGCTTCCGGCGGAATGGTGATCGCTGCAGTAACCAGGTAGCCATCCGATGTCACAAGATCACCGTCACGGGACAGTTTGAACGCACCATCGCGAGTGAACGCATCGGTGCCGTCCGGGAGTGTGATCATGAAAAACCCGTCACCCTGGATTGCCAGGTCGAAGGGATGTCCGGTATTCACGAGATTGCCCTGGCTGAAAATCCGCTGGGTTGCTACTGGCCGTGCTCCATACCCGATTTGCAGTTCGACCGGGACCTCAAATCCCACTTCGGAGGTCGCACCGGCCATGCGCATCACCTCGTACAGCACATCCTGAAACTCGAGTTTCGCCTTTTTGAACCCGGTCGTGCTCACATTGGCCAGGTTGTTCGCAATATTGTCCACATTCAGTTTCTGGGCGTACATACCGCTCGCTGCGGTTCGCATTGCTCGTATCATATCATCACCCCTATGCTGTTGTTATCTGACCGTTCCTACTTCCGTTACGACCCGCTGGAGGGACTGATCCTGTATTTGAATCGACTTCTGTCCGAGTTCGAACATTCTGAACTGTTCGATCATATCAACCATGGTACTGATGGGTTCAACATTTGAGTCCTCGAGGAATCCCTGGAGCATTTTTGTCCCGGGATTCGGCGGTTGCTCGGCGACCGCGGCGGGCTTCACAAACATGCCGCCCCCGATACCCCTGAGCGCCTGATAGTCGGCGGGTGCGAAATCGGCAATTCCGACCGTGTCGGCCAGGACCCCGTTATCGTAAATATCCCCGTTAGGCATGATTCTCGCGTTCAGGCCGCTGATACTGATCGGATCGTTCCGATCGTTGAGCAGAACCATGCCGGACGATGTTATCATTGTCCCGTCCGGATCGAGGAAGAAACGGCCGTTCCGGGTATATTTGACATCTCCCGCTGCGTCCCTGACCCGTAAAAATCCCGAACCGTTCAGCGCGATATCGTAAGGATTATCAGTCCTGTCGAACGTGCCCTGTTTGAAGTCGATCATGAATTCCTCGGGGACTTCTGTGCGCGGGTTCCCGAGAGCATGGTCGAGCGCATACTGTGCGGTGATAAGCCGCCGCATGAAAAGATTGGTTTTCTTGTACCCGGAGGTGTTCAGGTTTGCCAGATTGTTGGCGACATTATCCTGCTGGTTCATGCGCGGAATCATACCGCCCACGGCTGTATATAAACCCTGTATCATAGTCAGTCTCCGCTCTCCACATTTTGATAACCGAATTCTATTTGCGACAGTTTATTTACGCAACACTCATGCCATAAAAAAATACCCGGCAGAAATGACAGCCGGGTTTACATAATACCTTATTTATCAATAAATTATTGACACCCTTCATATGGGTGTATCAGAGAGTATGGGGAGGAGACATGGTTCATGGAGTACTTTCTTCCTGACCAGGGAAAGTATTTCCCGTATCGCTGAAACCGTGTGAGGCATCAATATCAATCATCGTCGTGCCGGAGTCCAGATAGTCCTTGACGACAATCTGCTTGATATCACGGAACTTACTGATTATCCGCACAATACGGCGTCCTTCGTTGAGGATTATCGTGATCTTTTTGATGATTTCACCGTCAAGGTCCGGCTGTTTCAAGAGAATCAGTTCCGCATTGCCGAGAATGGATGTCAGGGGATTATTGATTTCATGGTTCAGGGAAACAGAAATCTGTGCAAGCATCTGATTCTTTTCGATTTCTATGATATGTTCCTGCTGTTTCCGGATTTCATGCTGTGCTTCCTCGAGTGCGGCATTCTGTTCGAGCAGTTTGTTCTCGAAACGCGCACGTTCGATGGTGATTGCGAGCTGCGCCGCAATGATCTCGATGAACTTCAGGTGATGTTCGGAGAAATAATTCGGCTCGTGGTGGCCGACATTGAGCACACCGATGAGACTCTCTTCGGACACCAACGGCGATGATATGAACGATTTGAACCCATCGGGACTGTTCTTTCGCACATCAGGCAGAAGAATGGCCTTACGTTGTTTCGCCACCCAGGCGCTCAGGCCGGTCCCCATTTCAAACTCGGTCGACTCGATCAGATCGACTCTGGAACCGACTGTTGCGGTTTCTTTCAGTTTTTCCTCGTCTTCGTCGTATATGAAAAGGCTCGCCGAATGACAACCGACAGTATTCTGAACCAGTTCGAGCGCTTTCAGAAATCTGTCCTCACGCCTGTCGGAGGAGCATATCAGTCTGCTGATTTCATACAGAGCGCGCATACTCTCGATACTGTTGAATCTCTCCGGCATCTCTCCGTCCCAGAAACGATTACATTATTACCCAGACACACGATTCCCTTTATACGGGCATTTTTTACGGGAAACATCACTATGACAGTAAAAACAATATATTTAATTATTCAGTTTCTGACAACCATTTTCACCGCCCGGGTACACGGCCGTTCAAACGGTAAATGAATGCGAACACTTCCGCGACGGCGATATAGAGTTCCGGGGGGATCATATCGTCGATATCGAGCTGCATGAGGAGCGCAAGGAGATCGGGATTTTCATGAACCGGTACGCCGGCCTCGCGCGCCGCTTCGATGATCCGCTCCGCGATCTTTCCGGATCCTTTTGCGACAATCCGCGGCGCAGGATCCTGTTCCTGATGGTACCTGAGCGCCGCAGCCCCTTTCCGTCCTGCCGTCCTGTATTTTCTTTTATTCATCCCCGTAAATCCAGACCGGGCAGGTGCTTTCCGGTTTCCGTACCCGGTTTACGGTCCGGCTCCATGCGTACCGCCATATCGATTGTACCCACAGCGAAACCCCGCCCAAGAAGGCCATTCTTCAGTTCGTCCCTCATCTCCTGAGCCTGAGCCGACACCTGCTCGTCAGAAAATTCACATCGTACGGAAACCGTCTTACCCCATACGGTCATCAGGGCGCCAACAGTGCCGATATTCGACGTTTCAACGAGGATTTCAATCGACATACGCCCGGGATCGAACACCGGCGAACCCTCACGAGGTTCACCGCTCACCCTGATTTTACCGTACCCTTCACCCGGTCTCCCTCCGAGCGGAAGCTCGATGTATATCGTCCTGAGACCCCTCTGGTTATCAACGATGTTCCCTAACTGTGCCCGCGTTATGTGGTTCATGAGACGACCTGATTCTTCAGTCAGACTGTCCAGTTTTCCCCGCATTCCCGCCGGAGACCGTCTGTTCCGCTTATGGCCGAGGAACTCCATGAGTATCCCCTTGAGGTCGCTCTTCACCAGGGCGAAAAGATTCGCCGGTATCCGCCCGGCACGATACCATGAAAGCAGCCGCCATTCATACGACATCCCGCTTCTGGACAGCGCATACGGGAGAAACCGGAGCATCCCGGCGGAGTCAGCCACGCCGTCGCCCCCGGTGAATTCAGACCCCCCGTAAGTCAGAAGACGGTGTTCGAGCATTCCGAGCCGCTCACGAATCAGGTCCATAATCATGCCGGAAACGCTCTCTCCCCCTTCCCCCGACAAAAACAACGCCGCGTTCGAGGTCACAACATCGGAAAGCTGCCTGTTGAGGCGCCGCACCGCTGCCGAGACCACCGCAGCAACTGCCACCCCGCCGGAATCATCCACACGGAGCGCGGCGCGCAGGTCGGCGACTCCCTCCCTGAGGGTCTCGACAAGAAGCCGGAATCCACTGTCGAGCTTCCCGCCGTCGAGCGGTTTCAGAAGCGCTTCAAGGGCTATCTCGGGTTCAAAAGCAGCCCGCCCGCTCCCATCGGGGTGTTCCGCGAGGACAAACAGGCGCCGTTCGATATCCGCCGCCCAGAGATCAATAATCGTTTCAATGGTTGCACGGAGAAATTCAGGGGTGGGGATATTCTCGAAAAGCGACTCTATGCCGGATACAAGCATGGACACGGCGGTTCTGTCCGTGCCTGTCAGACGTAAATCACCGAGCAGCGAACATGCGGCGTCATGGATGTCCGTAAGCCCCTTGAAAAGGGCGTAATCGCTTTCAGCTGCATCGGAGAGAAGCTCACCGGACAGAGGGATGGAAAAACGTTTAAGAACCATTGCCCGCATCACCTTGGCAATGGTGATCTTGTCGGAGCTCATGCCCAGAGCTTCCAGTTCGGTCAGAATAGCCCGAAACTGCGGAGAGATCCCATCTTCAACCATTTCGGTGAAATGACGTGCGAGTGCTGCGGAAAGCGGAGAATCGGGCTGTGATGGCTGTGAAACGGATCGCTTCGCTCCAGCATCAGTCTGGCTTACAGTCCTGACATTGCGGGAAGGTGAATCAGTGCTGTTGATTCTCACATGCGGTCCCCCTGGTGAAAAATGAGCGGGGAAGATGGCACACATACTCCGGTTCGGCAAGCCGGAACAGATTTCCGGGCATTGGGGGCTGTCAGGCTTTCACATCGATGTGGCCGGAAATACCCTCATCGGAATCACGCTCATCCTCGGAGCCTGTCTCTTCTTCCAGAGCCCTGCCTTCTTCTATCGGAGCTTTGTCTTCTTCCGGAGTTTTGCGATCTTCTTCCGGTACTTGATCCTCCGGGGTATGTCGCTTTTCCTTGTCCTGCTCGTCCACGGGATGCAGAACCACCTGGTCCGTCGCCGGCGTCGGCTGGGTGGATTTGACTTCTGCGGTATGCAGTTTCTCAGAGAGCGATTTCTGAAAGGCCTGAGCAGTTTCAGGTCTCAATTGAGCATTCTGCTGCATACGGCCCACTTCCTGCGCCTTTGACAGTGCATCAGTGATTTCAATCGGCCTGACCATTGTACTATATGCCTCGTGTTATAAGGTTCCCGAATAGATGGAACGGATTTTAGCCCTGATTTTAAGAATCGCTGCCGTATGTATCTGGGAAACCCTTGATTCGGACACTTTCAAAACCATTCCGATTTCCTTGAGGGTCAGTTCCTCATAATAATATAATGCGATAACGAGCCGTTCCTGTTCGGACAGATTGCCTATGACTTTCGCAACATTATCGATAAGCTCTTTCCGTTCGATAGAGGCGAGCACATCCTCGTCCGACCCTTTCACTGTATCGATCCTCGTAATGGTATTGCCGCTGGAGGACGTCGCGATGATTTCGTCGAGGGAAAGAAGCGTCGTACCCGATATCTGATCAAGTATTTTATTGTAGTATTCCATATCCCATCCCAGTTCGGTGGCGATTTCACTGTCGGTCGGGAAACGACCGAGCTTTCCGACGAGCACACTGATCGATTCCTCGACATCACGGGACTTCTCACGGGTCGATCGGGGTATCCAGTCAAGAGCCCTTAATTCGTCGATTATCGCTCCCCGGATTCGTGTTGAAGCGTATGTTTCGAATTTGACACCCTTCGAGGTATCAAAATTTTTCGCCGCATCGATAAGTCCGATGACACCGGTACTGATCAGATCACGTTTGTCGATCCAGCTCGGGAGTCCTATAGCCATGCGGGAAACGATGAAACTCACCAGCTTGAGATGCTTTTTCACCAGTTCGTCCCGCATACGCGCCGACGACATCTGGTCGTAGGCATGAATACCTTTACTGGCTCCGGCACCACCGGTATGCGAATGCTTTTCAGCACCTTTTTTCAGATTGTCCATTCGCCTGCTCTATCTATCGGTTAAAGAGAGTTGATGATTTAGCATTTTCTATTCCGAGAAGATTTTTAGCGATTCTTCGTATCGATTGCATCGGCGGCGATGTGCCGGCATACAGCGCGAGCGGAACCTGGCGCATCACCGATTCGGAAACGATTTTATCCTGGGCGATCGCCCCGTGATAAAGAATTTTCTTCCTGAGGAACCTGTGCACAATCTCATTGAACTTGACGAATATCCTTTCCGATTCACGGTCGCTTTTCGACATGTTGATGATGATGCCGACGCTCATCGACGGTTTTTCCAGCGTGAGGAGTTTCACCATCGCGTATGCGTCGGCAAAAGCGGTCGGTTCCGTGTTCATGATGATGAGCACTTCGTCGGCCATGAATACAAAATCGACGACATTCGCCGAAATGCCCGCCCCCGTGTCGATAAAGATGCAATCGAAGGCATTCTCGAGTTTCACGAGCTCCCCTTTGAACTGTGCCATCCGCTCCTGGCCCATATCGGAGACCTTGCCCAGCCCCGAACCGGCGGAGAGGAACGTCATCCCCTCGGGACCGGCTGCGAGTGCATCGAAAATACTTGCCCGTCCATCGATAACTTCCTCGATCGTATGGGGGACTGATATACCGGTCATAAGGTCGATATTTGCAAGTCCCATGTCGGCGTCGATTAAAAGTACCTTGAACCCCGCCTTGCTGAGGATTATTGACAGGTTGAGCGCTATCGATGTTTTTCCGACACCGCCTTTCCCGCTTGTTATCGCGTAGACTTTCGCCCGTGATACCGGTGTAGTCACTCCCTGTACCATCTTTCAGTTTTTCCCGGTCACCACCGATTATTGAGGTTTGCTGTTGAGATTTTTCCGGATGACACTTTCCGGGTCGGCGACCGCAAAATCCCCGGGTACACTCTGGCCGAATGTGACATACGATACAGGCTTCTTCGAGAAAATAGCAAAGGAAATCATCGGGCCGTACGATTCCGTCTCATCGAGTTTTGTGAAAATGATACGGTTCGGCTTCAGTATGCTGAAATTCTCGAATATCCGCTTCATCTCGCCAAGCGATGTTGTTACGCTCACGGTCAGATGCACTTCCTGGGGTACGAGACGCTGGAGAAATTCGATCATGTCCATCATCTGCTTTTTGTCCATAGGCGCCAGACCGGGAGTATCCACCAGCACCACATCGCAGTTCATGAGCTTCGGCATGATACCGGGCAGTTCATCGGGATTGTAGTCGATATGGAGGGGTATATCGACAATCCTGCAATACGCTTTCAACTGGCCGACCGCATCAACGCGCTTGGTATCGATGGACAGCACACTGACCTTTTTACCCCTGTTCAGTGAAAAGTCGGTCGAGAGTTTTGCGATCGTTGTCGTTTTCCCCGTTCCGGTCGGCCCCACGAAAGCCACTATCCTCGGCTTCGCCCCGGCAAACACCACCGGGCTGATATCACCAACACCCGCCATGAGAAGATCAACCGCCCTGTCAATGATCAGCGAGAGTTCCCCAAGCTCAGACCCGCCCAGATCGTTGAGAAGCTGGCGGATGACCCGTTTTGAAACCCTGTCATCGTACCCCGAGGCGTTCATCGCATTCAGAAGCTGCGCCAGGCGCGGGGGAAGCCCGGACAACTCGCCTGCAAGCGCGGTATCCGACAGCACCTTCACCGCATTTTTCAGTTCCCTGATATCCTCTATGACCGCATCGATATTCACCCGGGCGCTCAATTCTTTCATACTGGTTTCATCGGAGACGGCCGGCGCGGCTTTCCTCCCCGCCGAGGGGGTGTATGCAACGGTATTCGCCGGAGGATAGTTCCGCGCTTCAGAAGGGCCGACCGGAGAAGCAGTCGTCCGCATTGACCGTGAAACACCGCTTTTCCCCCCGGAACGGTCATCATCCACCGCCGCGGTCACCTCAACGGCAGAACGGCCGACGAAATCGAACACCCCTCCCGCACGGCTGCTTTTTGTACTCAGAATGATCGCTTCCGTTCCCAGTTCGTCGCGGACTTTCGCGAGCGCCTCTGTCATCGTTGGGGCAGTGAACTTCTTGATAATCATGGCGTAACCTTAAGAACCCCGACCGAGTAGATTTCAACTTCCGGCGAGACCTCGTTATAGGCAAGCACCGCCAGTTTCGGATAATTCACCTCGACAAGCGTTCTGAACGCCAGCCGGATACTCGTCGATGTCAGGGCAACAGGCTGCTGGTCATTCGCCACCATCTGTTCGTAGAGGCGCCCGGCACCTTTTAAGGTCTTTTCAATGATGTCGGGTGCAAGATTGACGAACACTCCGTGGATGGAACTCTGCATGTTGTCAAGGATCATCCGTTCGAGTTCGGGGGCGATGGTGAATACCTTCAGCCTGCCGTCCTCATCAATATACATTTTTGTTATCGTTCTGTAAAGAGCAGTTCTCGCAAGCTCCCCGAGTGTCCGGGGATCCTTGTTCGATGACGCATAATCCCCGATCGCTTCAAGGATAGTCACCAGATCGCGCACCGGCACACGTTCCTTCAACAGGTGCTGGAGAACTTTCTGAAGGGTTCCCAGGGGGAGGATGCCCGGAATCAGGTCATCGACAAGTACCGGGTAATCACGTTTAATATTGTCACTCAGGGACTTGATATCCTGACGTGAGAGGATTTCATGTGCATAACTCTTGATCATCTCTGAGAGATGAGTCGCCAGGACACTGGAGGGTTCGACAACCGTATAGCCGCCCAGCTCGGCCTTTTCCTTCATATGCGGGCCGATCCAGATCGCATTCAGACCGAATGCCGGTTCAATCGTCTGCTCTCCCTCGATGGCTTCTTCAGCAACTCCCGGATTCATGGCGAGAAAACTTCCCGGCTTCAACGTCCCCCGGGCGACCACGTTGCCGCGGACGAGGATGTTATACTCGTTAGTATCCAGCCTGATATTGTCGCGTATTCGTACCGGCGGTACGATGATACCCAGATCCTGCGCTGTCTGCCGCCGCAGTGTGGTGACACGTTCGAGGAAATCGCCGCCCTGGGTCTCGTCGACCAGCGGAATGAGCCCGTATCCGATCTCCACTCCGAGAATATCGACAGTCAGGTAATCCTCGACCCGTTCGGCAACCTTTTCGGCAGGTTTTGCCTCTTTCTCGATCTTCAACCGCTCCTCAGTCGTCCGCTGCCGGATAACGATAGCCGCATAAATCCCCGTTGCAGCCGAAAGGAGTAAAAACGGCTGTGTCGGTAAACCGGGGATGAGGCCGAAAAGCGCTATCATGATTGCGGCGATGACAATCGCTGCGGGGCGGTTGGAAATCTGTCTGCGAAGATCCTCACCAAGATTGGATTCCGATGTGGACCTCGTTACAATCATGCCTGCCGCAGTCGACAGAAGAAGGGCGGGAATCTGGACGACAAGACCATCCCCCACCGTAAGCATGGAAAATGTCGTAATGGACTCACGCCACGTCATGCCAAGCTGGAGCATTCCAATGATAAATCCACCGATGATATCGATGACCGTAATAATCAATCCCGCGACCACATCACCACGGACGAACTTGGCGGCGCCGTCCATCGCACCGTAAAAATCTGCCTCTCGTGAAATCTCCTCACGGCGATGCCGTGCCATGTCCTCATCGATGATTCCGGCGTTCAGGTCGGCATCTATCGCCATCTGCTTCCCGGGCATCGCATCGAGGGTAAACCGTGCCGCGACTTCGGCAATTCGTGTGGCGCCCTTGGTAATGACCACAAACTGGATCACAACGATGATGAGGAATATGATGAACCCGACGACGTAATTGTTCTGGACGACGAATGTTCCGAAAGATGCGATAACAACACCCGCATCG
>Ga0315284_10001089_pt1 | contig 38228 bp, 34 predicted proteins | sample YL17G09_16_MG_FD_203696 | JGI IMG/M metagenome (GOLD analysis project Ga0315284, IMG submission 203696) | Sediment microbial communities from Yellowstone Lake, YNP, Wyoming, USA - YL17G09_16 | ecosystem: Environmental > Aquatic > Freshwater > Lake > Sediment | place: USA: Wyoming | collected...
AACATCAGCCACTCCTGCCATTACTGATTGATTAGTATTCATCCACCATTCTTTAATCATTTTAGTTTTAAATTCATTTAATGATAAATTGAGAGTTTCAGATGTTTCCCTATGAAAATCTTCTAAATACTTTAAAAGAAAATCAACTCTTGACTTAACAATACTTTCAGTCCCGGAGAAACTGAAACTAGCTTCATGGTACATGATAGAGGCGCTTTTATGAATATACAGTTTATTACAATGTGCGGCAATAACTGCTGCCATTGAATAAGCTTCGCTATCAATAACGCAAATTACAGGACTTTTAATAGACCTAATGGTTGTAATGATAGAGCGACCGTCATATACTGAACCACCTGGGGAATTGATAATCAAGAAAATATTATCATCATTAATCGCGTCTAAAGAAGTAAGTTGAGCAACGATGGAAGGGCCAGACACACTATCAATTGCTCCTCGAAGAACAACAGTTCTTTCTGGGTCAAGTTTTACGCTTTGAATAAGCGGTATTTTCGTTGTTTTAACTCTTTTCCCGGTTCTGCCCATAGCAAAACCAATTGTTGGTACTAATAAAATAGAAACAACCCAAACTAAGAATTTACGCATATTTAATCTCCTTAATATTATTATACTAAGAATATAAAAAAATATTATTTTTTTTAATAAATAAGGGAAAGTTGGAGATTTTAAAAGGAAATAAGAGAAATTTTAAATAGATTCTTTAAAATCACTTATTCCTTGGTGCCTTAAGTATGCTGTCAATTGGATGGTCTAACCGACCTTGGTTCCGCCAGCAAGCTGCGGTATTTTTCCTCTCGACACCATTTACGAACATATCTACTATACCACAAAAAGCTATGAACAGCAAATAAATTATGATTGTGATTTCTTTGTAAGGCGCTTTAGAAGCTTCTGTTCTTTTTCGTCTAAGTCGGATCGTTGTTGTAATTCTTTTAGTGTGGCAGTGTCTTTAATCATTCGTCGAGCGCGATTTTCTTTTAGAGATTTTACTCTATGACAAGATTCACAAATTGTTTGCAAATTTTCAGGTCCACAGAATAGCCTTGTAATGAAGCTTTCCCAATTAGTAAACCCCCCGACAACGGGTATCACGGGGTCAATATGGTCTACCGCGATCTGTGTGGAACTGACGTATTGCATGCACGTCTGACATTGATATTGGACATGATCTTTTTTTGCCCTAGAACCGTCCTTCTTAATACGGGGAACTTCCCGTCTAACTTTCTGAAGAACCTCACGGATAATAGGGGAGCGGGAAAAGGTACGCCGAAGAGCGCCGCGTATGGCCGCGTTCTCGTTATATGGAGGACGTTTACTCAAATCTTCTCCTTTCTTGGGATCAATTCAAATCTACCGGCATGAAGCGCCTTGTGTTCTTTGTGGGTTAAGGCGATTAGATTGGTGTGGTGGTTAAGACGCTCAATGTCCTCTTTGGTGTTAGCGGTTTTGAGGTATACGATATGGTGAATATGGCAGCCAGGGAACCAGCCTATTAAAGCCATTGCCTCCTCAAGGGAACAACCAAGAATTTTGCAGGTTTTAGAGGTTTTGGAAAATCCACCATTGTAAAAGGAGATATTAATTAGGTTCCGGATACTTTGCGAGTAGCAAAAAAGCTCATCGATGGCACGGCGGACCTTCTGGCGGGCATTCTTTTTAGCCTTAGCTTCAGGGGTCCTATTGTAAGCCTTTTTAGCGGCTTTACGTTCTGGAGTCTGGCTGTAAGCTATAGCGGCGGCTATGCCCTTTAGGGATTGTTTGTAGGACTTATTGTAAGATTTAAATTCTGGAGTCTGGCCGCGAGCCTTATTGGCTGCTATGCGTTCAGGGGTCTGGTTGTAGGCTCTCTTATAGGCTACACATTCGGAGGTCCGTTGGTAGTGCTTTTGGCATAGTCCCTTGGATTTATGCTTCAAACCACACCCATCTATTGAACAGATTCTCATTCTACGTTCGTTTCTTGGTTTCTTTTTACAAGCCGAAATACTTGGTTGAAGCTAGATTTAAATTCTGAACTGTGATCCACTATGTAGATTGCGTCTTTTTTGTCGGTAAGTAACGACATAAGGTGCATAAGCGATTCTTTCCCGGAAACATCAAGACCATCTGCTGCTTCATCAAGAAAAAGAACATTGGGGGCAATTGAAGACCTACCAGAAACCACATCCGCTAAAGCCAAATCTACCGCTAAAGATAAACGTTTATATTCGCCGCCTGAAAGGGAGCCGATATCTCTATTTAAGCCGGAATATTCACATTGTTCGGAAAATTTTCCTTTTATTTCATCAGAAGTAAAATTAAATTTCATAATTCCGCCAGTTAGTACGTCCAGGAAATATTCGATTCTCGTATTAAGCTCTCGAATCAAAGCATCGAACACGTAAGCTTTAACCCCAGTTGGACTAAAGATCTTCTTTGCTTCTGATAGATATGTTTTTTGCTCCGCCAGATCCATATGCTGGAGTTGTAACTTTTCGAGATTGTTTTTCGATGTAGATATTGAATCTTTCAGGTTGCTGATTTGTCCCTGCAACACCATCCCTTTTTCATCGGCGGAACTAAGGGTGTTTGAGATGTTCCTAAGTTCGGACCTTTTAAGACTCACTTCCATTTGAAGTTTTTCCGGGCCTTTCGATTTCTCTTGACCAATCTTTTCCATGATTAACATCAATTCGCTATTCAGAGAATCGTAATTAGGCACTTCATATGTACCTAATAAAACTGTTAAAGATTTTTGTCTTGAAACAAGTGGTACTAATTTAGCGTCGCATTCTAGGATATGGGTTTGGAGATTGAAATCCGGTAATTCCTGTCCACAAGTTTGGCATACACTTTGACCGTTATCTTTGAGTGAAGTGAGTTTTTGAATATCAGATTCTACATTTTCAATCTCTCTTCTCACCTTTCTGATAGAATCTTCGATATTTCTGCCTTTTTGAATCTTCTGATCAATAACCATCTTTTCAGATTGTAGTTGTTGAATAGCTAAATTCGACTCTTTCGACAATTCTTGTATCTTAGTTTCCAATAGGGTAATGTCCTTTTGTAACGCATTTGCTTGGAATGTAAGGTCTTTCTTTTGTGACTCCTTTTGCGTCTGGAAGATGGAAAGAGCCTCAGTAGCGGATTCTAGTTGTTTGTTTAGAAGTTCTAGGTTTTGTTTTGTAGATTCGGTTGAGCCGGAGATCCTAGAAGTATCCAATTCGTTAGCGGTTAAATTGGTATGGGCTAGTTTATATGCCGCGTCATAAGAATCTAGGTTTAGAATAGTGGAAAGGAATTTCTTCTTATCGCTATCGTTAAGCGAGATGAATCGTTTATTTGAACCCTGAAATATATATACAGACTGCACAAATTGTTCAAAACTTAAACCAACAAGCTCAGGAATACGTTTCTCAAGATCTTTAATAGTACCGTCAATCTTTTCACTATTTATGGTTAATATAAGTTTGCTAGAAGTATCTGTTCGGATGCGTTTTACGGTAATCAATGTTCCATTGTTAGCTTCAAATTCTAGTTCAACAGACATTGAAGCCATACCATCGCGTTTAAGGCTCTCTAATTTAATATCCTTAGGTGTCCTCCCATACAACGCATAAGTAATAGAAGACATTAAGGCTGATTTGCCAACACCGTTGGAACTTTGCAAATCTAAATCTATACCATCAATTAAAACAAGACCGGAAGGGAACGGAAAGGTAACGTCACCTAAGCTTTGAAAGTTTTGCGCTTTGAGGTTTTTAAATTTCATTACTCTCCTTTATTTCGCTTCCCAGTCTTCTTATCGATCCAGCCCAATCTTTCAGCTTCTTTTTTACCTGCTTTAGCGATTGCTTCACCCATCTCATTTTCTATAAAGAACTTCTTTGCTCGTTTTTTAAGTCGTTCAGTTTGATTTTGTCTCCACTTAACGTTTCTGTGTGTATCTGCAGTTTCCATAATAGAGGGCTCCATAACCCTAGAAAGACCGCGAAGCATTACTCCTTCACATACCTTAAATTCTTTTGGATTAATACGTATGGTATTGCCACATGGTTCGGTGCGGTCGCGGTCTTCTATTAATCGAAGTTCAGTTACGACTCGCCCACAAACATTACACATGTAACAATACTTTGGCATTTTAGAATCTTATACCAATTCCTAGACCTGTTTGCTTTTCTGAAGTTACTTGACCTGTAATTAAGAAAGGACCCCAAACATCATATGTAAATTGACCGTAACAATATTTATCTTTAAATGTGTCTACATGAGTTCCCACACCAGCGGCAATACTAAAATGCTTTTGATTAGTAATAGATTTGTAGTATGATTCTTTCTTTTCAAACTCTTTTGTCGCTTCAGCGAGCTTTTCCTGATAGAATTGTTTTTCCAGTTCTTTCATTCTATCTACTTGCTGAGAATTTTCTTCATATACCTCAGTTTCCACAATCTTCCCATCGGGATATGTTGTTTTACTCCATGCCTTTTTAATTTGGACTTCTTTGATAATTTCTTTCTCAACAACGCGATCTACATATTTAACCACTTCTTTTTCAACAATCTTTTCTTTTTCAACAACCACTTCTTCCTTTTTTACCACTATTCTTTCAGGTAAAAAGAACCATACAGCAATCGCTCCAACAACAAAGGCAATGCCAATTTGGCCAACTCGACTTGTCGCTACATTTTTAGCTGTTTCTTTAATACTCATGACTTATCTCCTTCTTCTTGCTTAGAATTTATATTTTCTTCATAACTAATTAAAATCTTTCCTGAACCGACATAAATACCAAAAGGAACAACTGTAACTATTTGAATACTACGGAAATTAGTATTATTACACAACTCATCGAATTTTAAATTTACTTCTTCAGGTGTATCAAAAAAAACACGTTTAACCCACTTTTCTTCTTTTGGAATTTCAAATTGCATAAAGCCCATATTAAAAATTACCTTTCTTGTAAAACACGAATTGCGCGAGCAATTCCATTACCTATTCTGATTATACCGTCTTTTTCTAAAAATAAAGCACAATTCTTTGGCATATCATTAGGTTCCTGACATTTGTGCTGCAAAAGCTTGGGCTGCCAGTTCCGCTTGTCTTTCTTCCACAATATCCCTAGGAATTGTAACAGCCCCTCCTAGAGTCATAAGAAGCTGAGACACAGAAACCGCATTATTAAGGGCGCTAATAGTTACCTTCACCGGATCAATTATCCCTGCTTTAAATGGCTCAACTAACTGGTGTCGAAGTGAGTCATATAAAAGTGTCGGCATTAAGTTGCTATTTGGAGTTACTGACCCCTGTACCACTGTGCCGGGATTTATTATGTCCTGTTGCGTAACTCCAGAATTGGATAGTATTCGATTAAAAGGGACCGTGAAAGAAGACGCAAGAATGCTCTTTGCTGGCGTTTGTTTTTCACGGAGAACTAAGGAAAGAGCCAGCAATGCCGATCCTCCTCCAGGAACCACCCCCATCTCAATTGCGGATCGAACAGAGTTAATGGTATCTTCGATCCTATGTTTTTTTTCTCTAATCTCTAATTCGGATGTACCGCCGACATAAATAGTGGCAATTCCACCAGATAATTGACTTACCCTCTCCTTAATGATCTCAGCGTCAAAATCGCTTTCTGCAATTTCCATTTGCTTTTTCAAAACCTCCATCCGTTCTTTTACGGCGTCAGAATCGTTCATGCCTAAAATTACAGACTGATACCTACCTATACGACTCTGTTCACAAACGCCTAAATCTTCCACTTTGGCGCTTTTCAAGTTCTTTGATATGGGATCAAAAACTGTTCCACCTGTGAAGGCTGCTAAATCATGTAAAAGATGATGTTTTGAGTTTGGTTGTGCAGTGGCAACGGTTTCCAGAAGACATATTGCTGCCCTATTTGCTTTCACATTAAACGAAATAACTTGAATAACCTGTGGTGAAAACTTATGAGCCACAATAACCATCGGCTTGATATTATCGCCCATTTGAACAAATAGGTTTTGCAATGGAATTCCTAGATCTTGAGCAACATTTAAATCACCATCGTAGAGTAAAATATAAGGCAAATCAAACACACACTGCTGGTCTTCCGGTCGGTTAATGAAGAGTTCCTGAACTGCTCCAAGGCTATTCAGTCCCTTTTGAATCGGGAAGCCTTCCCTCATTTCCACTACCGTTTTACGTCCAGAACCATCCTCTGTAATAATTGTTCCGTCTTGGCCTACAAGATCAATAGCCTCAACAACGGATTTAGCCACGTCTTCATCAGAATTGGATGAAATCATAGCTACGTGAAGGAGTTCTTCGGGGGTTCCAATCGGTTTGGCACCTGCCTTAAGAAGCTCCACCATTTCGTTTGAGGTGGCGTCTAATTCCCGACAAAGTTCTTGAGGAGATTTAGTAGGATTGTTTTTAAGGAATTTCATTCCTTCCTCAACAATAGCTTGGGCAAGGACAATAGCAGTAGTGGTATTGTGGGTGGTAATATAGTCATTCGTTATGTAGAGGTTATCTGGATTGCTTACTTTGATGCACTGCATGGGAGTTTTTGTGCCTGTGGCTGTAATTTTATCAATTCTATCCCCACACTTATCCTCTTTGAGCTGGGTAACTCTATATATCGGTGTCATAGAATAAGACATACCTTCTTTTCTAATTATTTTGGATAGGGTAACTGTTTGGCCAAGACTACGACACAAATCCACCATGTCCTTAGCTAATTCTTCGCTAACACTACTGAATTCAAAGAGACCCCTAGTATTGATGTAGCCGTCCGTATCCAATAAGCCGTGAAGTAATTGTTTTCTGTTTGCTATAGATGTATACAAATAAGATTTGGGGATAAACTTATTATCACTTCTTCTTCCGAGAAGACCTAGGGATGTAATAATATCTTTAATATAATTACCATGTCTATCTCTACCAGATATTTTTACACGATAAGAATGTTTCTCCTCTACGTAGGTGCTATTGGTATGAAAACCTTCGGGCAATATTAATTTATCAATAATGTGCTCCTTTTTCATCCCTAAAGATAGTTCAACTGACCCGGTTCCGCTTAAACTACCGTCTCCCAACAGCACCCCCACTAAGTAGGGGTCTAGAGGCATTTCAGCGGAATTAGTGTAAAATTCAACTAGGCTTCGAGGCGTATAATATTTTCTTCTTACTCCACCTTCTGAGTTGTAACTAACATAATCTTTTAAAAGGTCTGAGACAGTCTTAATTTCTATATTTCCATATGGAGTGGTATTAACGTTGGCGACCATCCAGAGGTGATCACCACAACACTCCACTATCCTCCCATTTGCAAACTCAATCCTATAAATTTCTTTCTCGCCCTTTGGAAACACACCTAACACTTTTTGAATTGTGCCATTAGTGCCACAAATATCCATACCCACTCGCACGTCACCCATAGTAATAAAACCTTTAGGAGTTAAAATTTTACTATATAGTGGTTGGGGACCATCGCCAGCTTCCCTATTGGTTCTCTGACAAGCTTCTTTAGCGGCTTCTGAAATAACATGTTCCGTGGAATTTGATAAAGAAACAGATTCAGCAACAGTTACTCCATCTTTCGTTATGAGAGGGGAAAAACCGGGTCTTTCAATAAGAACAGGATTTCCACCGGGACCTAATGTCACACCCACTAAATCACTAAGCATTTTCATAGTTCTTAAAGTTATGGCATCAAGCATTTCACCTTTAAGTATAATTGTTTTTGCTTTGGTTTTTAGTTCTGTTCCCATTTTATATCCTTATTTTAATTGTTTAATAATTTCGTTACAATCTTTACAAACCTTTTTATTTTCACTACAACCCCAAAAACTATGGCCAAGTTGTAAACTTGCTTTAAATGTTGAAAGTGTCAAAAAAGGATCAACAATAAGAGAATTTGGCAATATATTCGATAATTTAATAATACTTTCATAAAGTTCTATTGGGGTAGAATCTCTATCATCAATTTTTATTTTCCAAACATTGCCAGGACAAATATAATCTTCCTCACATTCTGGTAATGATTGTTTTTTAAGATAAACAATAGATTGTCTATCTAAGTGATAATTGTCTCCCTTGCTTAATAAAAAAACAAAATCATATATATTATTTAATCTTTTAGCCCCTTGCGTTGGAGTAAATTTATTACGTACCCAAATAATAGTATCAATAAAATTGAAACCAACAGAAGTGAAAATATCTATTAAGGCGAAGGGTCGTTCTTTACTTTCCTTGAGAGAAGAAACTACCAAATATAATAGGGTATTAGAATTCATACCGTTAAAAGCTTTATTAGCAACATAACCCGCTAATCCTTTAGAATAACCATCTTTTTCAGTAGCTGGAAAACGCGTAATCACTAAGTCTATATTTCTAGGCCAAATAGCAACTTCTGTAATGTTTTTATTTAATATTGTATATTCTGATTGTAATACATTAAAAGTTTTTTTAGAATTTTCCATTATTAATTCTATTGGGCATCTATCCCCTATAGTTAATTTGAGCCTTTCACATTGTTTTTTAAAATCTTCAATGAGTTTTGGTGGATGTTTAGTATTATGAAATTTACAATTTGACATGAGATAATTTTATTATACTTTGTTTATTTTCTTTTGTTTAAAAAAAATATAATTATTCCAACATAAGCGAACCGTTACATAAAATCTTACCTAATTTGCTATTTATATGTATTTATAGTATAATAAAGAATATACGCTTTAAAGAAAATTAAAATGCAAATAAAGATTGGAACTTCGAAATCATTAATCTATGATTGTCCTGAGAATTTAATAGAATCTCTTATTTTGGATTTTACTTATACCAATACATCTATCTCTTTTCAAGTTTTTACTCATAAAAAGAATCGACAAAGAATTATATCTAGACTTGCTGCTACTATTGCTATGAACAGAGCAGAAGCTGAATCAATGTGGAGGGAACAACTGATTGAAGTTTCAAAAGGATTAAAGGTTTCCTTAGTAAAAATGACCCAGGATAAACTTATTGTGTTTCCTACTGGGTTATTAGAAAAAATATTAGATTTCTTTGATAAAAATGGCTTTTCAAAAGATCAATTAAGAGAAACATCTATCATCGATTATCGCGTGAAACCAAAAGAAACTAATGGTTTCCCTATTGCCGGTAAACCTGCTCAATTAAGACCTTATCAAGAAACGGCAGTTAAAGAACTTTTATCCCATGGGCAAGGGACATTTGTTGGTTCTACAGGGAGCGGAAAAACTCTTGTAATTCAAGAGGTTATACGTAGATTGGGATTAAAAACTGTAGTAGTGGTTCCAAATATATCCATTCTAAATCAAACAGTGAAGAGATTTGAAAAATATTTCGGTACTAGATTGGTGGGAAAACTTGGAGATGGTAAAAGGGTATTAGACAAGAAAATTACGGTGGCGTGTGCGGCTTCTGTTGCTTTAACAACAGCTGATGATTGGAAGAACATAGATGTCGCTTTTTTTGACGAAACTCATCACGCGCCCTGTAAGACAATAGAAACAATAGCTTATAAGGTATTTCCTAATGCTTTTTATCGATTTGGAGCAACCGCGACTTGTTTTCGTACAGACGGGGCAGATCTCGCTATTGAGGCTGCTGTATTCCCTCCAGTATTTCAATATACCCTAGAAGATGGAATTAAAGATGGATTTTTAGCAACACCATCAACAATTATGTACCATGTTCCTTTTAATTCATATCGGAATTATTCTGGCAAAATTATGACCTATGCCTATAAATATCACGTTTTCAGAAATCACAAACTGACAAACTATATTGTTCAACAAATTAATTCCTATCTAGATCAAGGAAAACAAATTTTAATTCTTGTTCGTGAAAAGGAACAGGGTTTTCATCTTCAATCTAAACTTCCTGGAGCGGCTTTTGTCCATCAAGGTCCTAGACCAGAAAAACTTGGTCCTGCCCCAGAACCCGTTTATAAAAAATCTACTGCTGCAGTGGAAGATTTCAATAAAGGGAAATTGAGATGTCTTATTGCAACCTCGATTTTGGGAGAAGGAAGTGATCTCCCACCAGTGGATGTCTTATTCAATCTTTCTGGGGGAAAATCAAAGTTAGACCTTATGCAGCATGTAGGTCGTGGCCTTAGAAAGACTGAAACCAAGAAAGAGCTGATTGTGGTTGATTATATACACGCTACCCATGACCTACTCAAAAAACACTCCATAGAGCGTTATAAGTGGTATCAGACAATTGGTAAGGTAGAATTAAAGGAATTACATTGATTTCTCTGGTATAATATAATTAGGAGATTAATGAGAGATATAGACGATAAGGTTGCCGATTTGGTAAACGAATTTCCTAAACTAGATGATTACGAAAAACGTAATAAAATTAAGCTGTTAATAGAAAGTCTTGTTGGGGGTAATCTGCCTCCAATTAAGATCACAATTCAAGATCTTAATGAAATAGCCGCTATTGCCTCTTCTCATTATCGTAATCTTATTTTAACTTCTACCATCGACGGGGGAAAATTAACACCGGATATAATTCGCACTATTCTTTGGGTAAAAGGAGTTTCGGCTGTTTTGGGTAAAAAGGGATTACTCCCAAGAAAAGCTATTGTCGAATTTGATGAATATTTTATAACCGAATCTGCATTTATTGATTAAAAAGGACATATATGCCAAGAAAAATAATATACCAGGGGATATCTGTCGTAGAAGTCGCAAGTCTTGATGAATTTTATAAGACGGGCGCAATAGCATTGGCGGACTTACCCAAACGCAAATATTTTTTGAATGAAAATTTGGTAATTAAGGCAGAAAAGGGATCAGCCCTCGCCATCGTGAAAGATACTAGCGCCGTTCGGGTTTTAGAATTAACAGCATCTGGAATTGTCCCGAAATCTAAAGAACAAATCTTTGCGTTGAATTCTTTGATGAACCCTGCAATTAAGGCCGTTACTGTAACAGGTAGTGCGGGAACAGGCAAAACACTGTTGGCGGTCGCGGCGGCACTCCAACAATCAGTTGGTCCAAAAGCCTTATATCGTAAAATATTTTATATTAAATCAGCAGTGCCGGTGGGACGTGATATAGGTTTTTTGCCAGGAAATTTTGAAGAAAAACTTGATCCTTTTTTTGGCGCATTACATGATTGTATTTCATTGATTCAATCAACAAAAGACATTGAGAAACTAATCGGATGGGATGAAAAGTCTAAAATTCAAAAACTTGCGAGTGCTTTTGTCCGTGGGAGAACTCTTCGTAAAGCGTTTGTTATAATCGATGAGGCACAAAATTATAGTATATTGGAACTTAAAACTATGTTAACGAGACTAGATGAGGATTCCAAGGTAGTTATTTTGGGTGATGTGGATCAGGTCGATGCCATTCTAAAACCCGAAAATGAAGGTCTTATGAAAATTATTGAGATATTTAAAGAGGAATCTATGTTTGGACACATTAATTTGATAAAATCTGAGCGTTCAAGATTATCTCAACTTGTGGCTGAAAAATTATAAAAGGCTCAATCATTACACCAACTTAATAGCGTTGACTAAAGAGCAACATAATGCCATACATTCCGGTAAGGCCGTAATTAACGAAAAAAGAGAATTTGAATTAATTCCAGTACAAACTCCAATAGTATCAGATAAATTATAATTAATATATAATTTTCATTTTACAAAAAAACTTGACTTTTACCTTTCTTTTCTGGTAAAATAGAATTGTGTCGAAGAATAATCTATTTAAAATAAGAGAAAAAAAATGAAGGGATTTCCAAAAGGTTTTAGGCCACGACGTTCTAAGATAAGAGTTCCAGTGCCTCCTACCGGATTTTTTCATAAAACTCCGAGAGAGTATGATCGAAATGATTGGAAACAAGACATCAAAAATCAAATTGATGACGCAATAAGGAGCTTGAAATTTAATGACAAAAAACAAAATAATGGATGACCCATTTAATCCTTATATTGACAATGAGGGGAAACCTCTAAATAAGCCTTTATATTTTCCTAAATATATAAAAAAACATTTTATTTTTTCACCAGAAATATTAAGTAAAATTTTGAAAGAAGTAGAAAAAGGTGATTATCACACTATAGGAGAATATATAGGAAGTGATGGGAAATCTGAAATGCACGCTTTTTTAGTTATTGAAATTATTCCTACGGAAATACAAGATAAATATCTTGTTGTTTCCGAAGATTACGGACAAATTCAATGAAAAATAATTTATTAGATATCCCAGTGTCTTATTCAGAAATTCAACAATACGAACCAATGATTTATAAGTTTATTAGACAAGAAGTTCTTCAATATTGGTCTGCAAATAAAATGATATGTAAAGAAGATATTATACCGCGATTAGGAATGTCTGTTGATGATTTGCTACAATATGGTCGAGAGGTTGTTTTAGAGCAAATCAGATGGTATAAAAAATATGGGGATAGTCGAAAAGCGAAATTAACCACTACAATTTTTACAAGACTTCGTAATAGATTTATTTCATTATCCGCTGGTTTTGGTGCCAATAAACGAGGTGGTAACATTTTAAATGTTTCTTCAAATAGAATTATTATTCAAAATTTTATCGACAATTTTGATTATAAAATATCAATAGAAGAAAATAAGAAGCTATTAGATGTAGCCATATTAAGGTCGAATTCTCTTAAAAAACATTTTAATAAAACTTTTAAAACAAATGCTTCCCTTTTAAGGTTTCTTAATCACGTACTTCAGACTCTCTCTGTCATACAATTTGTAGATTTAGGTTCACCAACTGGAATTATGTTAATGTCATCTGTGCCTAATCCTGAAGAATATCTTTTAATTAAGGAACATATTAGTCAAATTCTAGCTAAAGGAATTCCTTATAAAAAGGTTCATTCTAGTGGATTGATGCCAAGATTATTATTATTAGCAAAAGAACGCGGAATTCAATCTAATAAAGAAATTGCGGAACTTCTAAATGTTAAACAATTGGCGTTAATGAAGGTGTTATATTGTCAAACGCAAGCTAGCAAAAGATTACAAGATAGGATGGAACAGACATTCGGAAAAAGCTTTAGAGAGCTGACATCATTAGTCAGAATTAAAGAGGAAAGAACAGAATGAAATTCAATAGGACAGAAGAAGAGAAAGAAATAGCCGAGCTTGAAAAAATGCTTAGAAAAATGGGTTGGAAACCTTTTATTGCCAACGATACATTCACTCTGGTGAATGGCAAGGTTATTGAGAAGGGCGAAGAATGGCCTGGTATCTACCTACCAAATAAAGAACATGCTGAAATTATTAGAATTTTATTTGGTTTAGGTGTTGGCGATTTCGGACTAGATCAATTTAGCGAAAAAGTAGAGAAATAGTAAAATGAAAATAGGTTTTATAAAAATACGCCGTGAGATTATGGAATGGGAATGGTATCGCACCCGCGATATGTTTCATTCATTTTGCCATTTAATTATGAAAGCAAACTGGGTTGATAAGAAAGATCGAGGCCAATTAATTAAACGAGGGTCTTTTATATCAAATGTAAGGGAATTATCCTCGCAAACTGGCATCAGTGGCCAAAGATGGAAAACCATCATAGCTCGATTACAACAAACTGGCGAAATCAACATTCAAACAACCAATAAATATACACTCTATGTTATTAATAATTATGATTATTTTCAGACATGGGTTTATGAGAATGGTGAAAATCAACAAACAGCCAATAAACAAACAATAAACAAAACCGTGCAAGCCGATGAAATCATTGAGGAAACAGGCCCTGAAGAAGATAAAGAAGATAAAGAATATAAGAATTATTATATTGTTGTTGAAAAAGCAGATAAAACAGATCTTTCTGATGGTTTACCAAAAGAAGAAAAAATAGAAAATGATGTTTCAGAAATTAATGGTAAGTTTAAAAGAACGGCACAACAAAGGCTTATTGATGAGGCGTCAAAATTTAGAAGAAATCATATGGATTATAAATTTGTAGAAGATTTTCTTGCACCATGGTTTAATGAAAAACCAGATCGGATTACAAAAGTTAATTTAAATAGATTTATTGTGTCTTATAAAAAATTATACACCCCCCCAACCGGGAAGGTTTTTACTGATGCTATTATTCCAAATATTGTTTCGGCCTTTAATGAAGCAAGATTGAAATACCAGCTAGAACAAGATCAAATGAAAGAGTGGAAAGAATTAATAAAGGGAGAATTGAATGAAAAAGCTTAGTGTTTCTTTTTTGGGTAATGACTTTGGAAAAATCATAGGGACACTTGATTTATCTCTGTCTGATCTTTGTAGGTGCGTTTGTAAAAAGAATTGGTCCGCTGGTACGTTTAAAGATGGAATTAGGAGAATAAGTAATTGGATTTCTAGTGATATTTTAGCTCTTGATATTGATTCAGGTTGTACAATTGAAGAAGCAAAAGAGAAGTTTAAAGGTTATAAAGCTATTTTTGCTACCACCAAATCCCATCAAAAAGAGAAAAATGGGATAATTTGTGATCGATTCAGAGTCTTACTACCCCTTGAATTAACTATCACTTCGGAATCAGATTATAGGGCTACTTGGTTTGCTGCTTTTAAACTTTGGCCCTTTATCGATGAAGCCTGTAAAGATCCTTCTAGATTTTTTTATCCATCGGGTAAGGTCGTTCATATTCAAGATGGCATCCCTTTTCCCATAACTAAAGAGGAGCCTAAAACTAATGCGGTGAGTCAAGTAGTTATCCCAAATGGGATAAAAGGGTTACTTTCCGCTAAAACAAAGGATTTTATTACACTTGGAGCCCCTGATGGAGAATGGAATTGTAGACTCCATCTCGCTGCGGTTGATATGAAAGAACAACAGTATAGTTTTGATGAAGCAATTTCTTTACTTAAAAAAGCTTCACCCGTTCTAACTCTAGATTCAAAAGACATGTCCACAATTGAAGGAGTTTTTAATAGGGATGTCAAATATGCTCCAAGATTGCCAAAAACCGAAATAGCAACCATTCAGGGTGTTTTCAATCTACCAGATGTTGTAGAAGAAATCGCATCCTATGATAGAGATAGTTTGGTTATGGAGGATGCTAAAACTCGAAGGGTGTCGTTTATGAACCCCTGCGTAGATAAAATTGCTTATTTGGAACCTGGTGTGACGATATGTGGTGCGTTGACGGGAACGGGTAAAACTACCGTAGCTTTGAATGTTTCATATAATTTTCTTAAAAATGAGCCTGTTAAAAAAGTTGTTTATATCTCAAACGAAATGTCATCTTCGGTTGTAAAAGACAGAGTTTCATGTTTGTTTTTAGGGAAAAGTTTTGATTATAGATATTTGAGCCCTGAGCAAAAGGAAATTGTAAGGGCAAAATCAAGAGAGCTTTCTGATAGGTTCACTGTCGTGGATCAGAACGCTTATGATATGACGGTAGTTGAAGAGGTCTATAGTGTTTTGGAGGCTATTGAGCGACGCAGAGGTGATGTGGGATTACTTATAATAGATTATCTTCAAACAATTTCTGTATCGAAAGATCCTAAAGTGAGGGGTCGTTATGAAGCGTCAAAGAGATTTGGTGATTTATTACTAGCATATGGTAAAAGGAACGCACCTCCAGTATTAGCTTTCGCACAATTAAAAACAACAAAAGACTCTGTTGATTTTACAGATAGAGTGGAAGGAGATAAGACAATCTGTAACCACTCAGTTTTAACGGCTGAGATTATTCGTACAAAAGATACTAATCAGAGTAAGATTCTATTTCATAAGGATAGAAATGGAGAAGCGACAGGAAAAGTTGCTTTTTTCTTGTATAAAAATGGATTACTTGTACCACAGGGAGATGAATCTCCCACTGTATATTTATCATCTCCTTCCCATAGTGATGAAGAGTAGCAAAATGAAAAAAAAGAATTTGAAATTATTTAAAAATATACTTGACATAAACCTTGTAATTTGATAAAATATAAAAAGAGGTACAGATAATGGCACATGACATTATTTCATTAAAAGCTTCTCAGATTAAAGAATTAATCAAAAATAGAGTTCGTAATAGAGGCATAAAAACTCGTCCAATTTATCTCGTAGGGCATAAGGGCATTGGTAAATCTCAAATAACCAAACAACTAGCCGATGAACTATCTAAGGAATTTGGTGTTTCTGTTGAATGCCGAATCATTAATCTTCAATTTGTTGAACCGCCTGATTTTCTTGGGCTTCCATACGTGGATCAAGAATCAGATAGTTCCAATGTTCGCGTCACTCGTCACGCTAGACCAGAACTTCTACCTTTCAATGACGATATAGGAATTCTCTTTTTTGATGAAGCCAATCGTTGTGCTCGAGATAATCGACAGGGTTTAATAACGATAATCGAAGATCGAGCTGTCAACAATCATATTCTTGGAAAGAATTGGATAATTGTACTTGCTGGGAATCCTTCAGATGGTTCCGATGGTATTTCATATGAAACGCAGGAGTTTGATGCTGCCCTTGAAGATCGAATTTGCAGAGTGAATTTTCAAGGTGATGTTGCTGAATTTACAGATTTTATGGTTAAGAAACATGGGGAATCTCATCCAGTGGTAAGATGGATCATGAACCAACCAGAAATAGTTGATTTTAAAGGCAAAACTCGCACTTCTCCACGCGGACTAGATTATTTGTGTGCTGGAATTGCAGTGGATGGCGGTTTTGAATCTCCCACTGTATGGCAAGCGATTGGTGCCGAAATTGGAATGGAAGCGGCTCAGGTTTTCAGAAAGTTTCTTATGGACCCTGAAAAGATCTCTGCTGAAGACATTGTAGAAAATTTTGATAAGACCGACTCAATGGTTAAACTAAATGAGCTTGAAAAACATGGTAGGACAGATGTTTTAAATGCTTTAGTAAATAGTGTAGTGAATCTTTTGGTGAGTAGAGATATTAAACCAGAATATTTGGAGAATGTGGGAAAATATCTTCAAGGATCTACCGCTGAGACAATTTGTAATTTCTTTTTAGTTCTTGGTGAAAAAATCCCCACTAATGACAGTAGATTTTTACAGATTACCAATGTATTAGCAAAAAATCCTAGAGTAAAAGATACTTTAGATAAGTTTGATTCAGATGTTAGTGGTGAAACAATTAAAACAACTCCATCTCAAAAAAAGCGTGGACGCCCATCTAAAAAACCTATTTGACAAAGTTTCTGATTTAGAGTAGAATAAAGATATAGGCCGTAAAATGGATAAAAAACCATCAATGACTTTAGAAGAAATTCGAGCAGTTAATGATAAATTATCTAAAGCTATTATTAAATTCTTTGATCAATATCCTCTTTATTACATCATTCTTTCTTCTTTAGCTCGTATAGGTACTTCCGCAATTTCAACCATTGGTGTTGGCTTTGATTCTCAAAATATTATTTCTTTATTTTATAATCCTGATTTTATTGGGAAATTAGATACTAATGAGCTTCAAATTGTTTTAAATCATGAATGTCAACATTTAGGTCTTCGCCATTTAGATCGCGGTAAGAGTCAAAAATATCACGAAAATAAAAAATTGGCTAATGTGGCAATGGATATTGTGATTAATGACGCTATTGCTGATTTTATATCGTCTGCACCAAATTTATATAAAAAAGCAATGACTGCCGATAAATTTGAATCTCTTCAGGGGGTTGTGATTAGAGACAAGACATGGGAACAACTTTTTGAAATTATCAAGGAAGAAGTTGATAAACAAAAGAGTAAAATGGAACAACTTTTTAAAGACGCAATGGATTCGCATGATAAGTGGAATGGAGAAGATGGGCAACAGTCTGATCTTAGTCCTGAACAACAAATGGCCCTTGATGGACTGATGAAGGATGCTGTTAAGAATCTTGGTAATCGTGATCCCGGAAATGTTCCAGGCGCTATGCGTAGAATGGTTGAAGAAATTCGTAAGGTATTTTTTAATTGGAGAAGGGAACTTAGTATATTTGCCCAAATAGTTGCCCAGGAAGATCGTATCCCCACTTGGAAAAAAATTAATAGGCGTCTTGGGACTATTAGTCCTGGTAACAAGAAGGAATTTAAACCTAATATTTTGCTAGTTGTAGATAATTCTGGGTCTATTGATGGACCTATTTATGATTTATTTATGTCACATATGTTAAAAATTTCAGAAACCTGTAATCGGATTGATGGAATTGGTGTTGATACGAAAGTTAATTGTGAATTTAAACTTGAAAAGGGTAAAACTCCTAATTTAAAAGATTTATTATCTGGAGGTGGAACTAATTTTCAACCAGCTTTTGATTATGCAAAGAAAAAAGGAGATTATAGCGGGATTGTTTATTTTACAGATGGTTATAATTTTGATTCTTTTATTACACATAGTATCCCTGTCATTTTTGCCATTTGTGCGGGCGGAAAAGAGGTCATGGGATATCGGAATATAAGAATTGAAGACGATGAATCTATTTAGTGTGCCTATTGTCATTGAGTGATTTTTAATGAGTATGAAAAAGAATAAAACAAAGTTTGTGTCTCATTACCAGCTGGAATTGGAAATTACTACTAAATTTCTTCATTTGGCTAAAAGTGTAGATCACTCTCTATCCCGCCTCACTTACTGGATGCTTTCTCGCAAAAAGCATTTCAAATATGATAATACGCTTTTATTAACTCAGTTTAAGCGTAATCGAAAAATAGAACATTTTTTAGTTAATATCAAAAAGGTACCCAAACTATGCTTTTTTGCTGACAAAATACCTGTACTTTCATTTGGCTCTTATGACGATAAAAGAGATACGATTTTTATTTCTGATAAGGTAAGGGGGACGGGTGCATTTTATTCTATTTTTTTTCATGAATTAATTCATGCAGCCGGTAGAAAAAATAGGGTACCGAGACCCTCTATGGTTTATGAGACAAAATCTGAGAAGATTACAGAGGAATTTATAGCTGAATTTGGTTCCTTATTTTTGAGTACTTATTTTGGTGTTGCCTCTCGCCGCCTTATGGAGAGTTTTGCTGTTAGAATTAACGCCATTACCAACGCAGTTAAGGAGGATAAGCGTTTTAAGCGTAAACGTGTTTATTATCAACCATATATTCAAGAAGCAATAAGGTCTATAAAATATCTTTTAGTTAATTGAAAATGTAGTATTATAGATGTGTATATTAAATATAAATGGAGGTTTACATTCATGATTAAGTTGGATTCATATTGGAATGATAAAGTAATGGCGGGAAAAGTCAAACAATTAAGAGATGAGTTACCTCAATTTTTTGAAAACGTTGAAGGCTATGATTTATTTCTGTCCTGGTTGAAATTTTCAGATTATAGTTGGTTGGAGCCCACTCCCAAAGCTGTTGAAACCTTTATTGCTGAAATTGATATTGATAATTTAAAATTATTGAATGATTGCGATGATGGAGATGAAGACGGTGAGTTGGAAGATTATGACAATTTGTTTACTACTGATTGTGATTGGTCTTTTGATGAAGAAAAGTGAATTTTATAATGATCCTATGAGGATGAGAGGAATTGCTACCTCATTTAAAAGGAATGGATTTAAAAAAGATTCGAAAACGGCGGCTATTCTGGGGTGTGATTTCGAAACCGCCTTTAAATCAATAGGCTGGTTCAGAGGTTGCGAAATTCACCACATCGTCTATCTAAAAACCGCCAATACCAAAGAAGACGTGGAGCGTCTTAACCACTACACCAACCTAATTGCCTTAACCCACAAAGAACATAGGGCCGTACACAAGGGGATTTTTGAGTTAATTAATATGGGGAGAAAAAAATGATTAATTTTATAAATCAGGCGAATTTAAGTAGAAAAATAAATAAAGCGGATCTTTTTAAATTCATAGTTAAATTAGCACAGGACACGGCATCGCATAACGCCCCGCACTGGGGTTTGTTCTTAATAGTCGGAAATTTTGCTCTAGTGTCGTATAAACTCGAACAGTATATACAGCTAACCACAAACGACCTAGATGGTCACTATGTGGCATACGGAAGTAAGGCGTTTAAGGATATCTTTATTGAAAACTGTAAAAAAAATATCGACGGGGCATTCATTTTAGATACCGCATCCGGCCAGCTTTTAGGTAATAGGGTTTTATATTTAGACCTTAAGAGCGAGATTTCAGAGGAACGCGGCGCAAGGCATCACGCTTCCGCTTCCGCATCTCTAGATTCCAATATTGAGTTTATTATAACCGTTTCGGAAGAGACACTCAATGTCCGTCTATACAACGATGGGAAAGTAGAATCATCGGAAGAGGTGGGAGTTCAGCAATTGGGTTTAGAGTCTATAGCGGAAGATACCCTCTGAGACATGAGACGGGAATATGAGCTTTAAGCCCTACATTGACCTTCATGTTCATTCCCACTACTCCCTACTCGATGGGGTGAGTAGTCCTGAAGAGATTATTGAACGCGCCAAAGAACTCGGAGCCACTTCTGTAGCCATTACGGACCACGGGAATGTTTCCGGGATTTATGAGTTTTATTGGGCCGCTAAAAAAGTTGGTATTAAGCCTCTGATAGGTTGCGAGTTTTACATGAAGGGTGATTTATCTAACAATGATTCTAAATATTTTCATGGCATTTTAATAGCTATGAATAAGAAGGGATTTGAAAATCTCCTAAAATTATCTTCAATGGCTCGTAATGAAGAACATATGATAGGAACAACCGAAAGGAACAAACGCCCCATTATTTCCTTTAAGGAGATTTTCAAACACTCTGAGGGACTTCTTTTTTCCACTGCCTGTGTCGTTGGTATCTCTGGGGCTTGCCAGAAGAAGATGGCTAAGTTAAAGACAGGTAAGGGGAATAAGTACGAAAGTCATAATCTTTCTTTTCAAGAGGTTGACCTTCTATTTGGAGCTTTTAAGGCAGTTTTCAAAGATAGGATGTTTGTTGAGATTCATCCGGCTAGAGTGAATACCGATTATAACAATAATGTTTTTGTTGTTAGACCCGTAGAGAATACGGAGTTTGGTGAACTGCAATTTTCCACTAATTGTCTACAAGAAGAACACAATCGTAGATCAATTCTAATGGCCAAGAGGCACGGTTTACCACTTGTGATAGCTACTGATGCTCACATGATAAGACCGGATCTTAAGACTGTACAAGATTTGTTAATTAAAAATGCTGCTGATAACTTTAATGGATGGCATTTTGATGAAACTTTTTCCATGGTAGGGTCTGAGGAAATGTGGAATATGTTTCAAAAGAATCATCCATATATCACTAAAGAATTATTTGAACAATGTATTGACAATACATATATGGCGGCATCTCTTTGTGAAGATATTCAATTGGATTTTAAAACTATTGTTCCAAAATTTCCATTATGGCTTCTTGAGAAAAAGATAGCCGATTCCGCAGTCCAGGCTTATTTCCATGAAAGATATAAAGATATTTATAAGCCCGGAATGACATCTAGAGAAATGATGTTTGCGATTATTAAACGCACTGGAAGAATGCCAAAGGATAATTTACAATATTTAAGGCGATTGCAAGAAGAAGTGAAAGTTATATGCGATAATGGGATCATTGATTTTACAGACTACTTTCTTATTTTGTCTGATACAGTTAATGCGGCTCCATATTTGGGGGTCGGTGTAGGTCCTGGCCGTGGAAGTTCAGCTGGTTGTTTACTCGCTTATTTACTTGGAGTAACCTCCATTGATCCAATTAAATATGATTTAAGTTTTGTACGTTTTTTAAATGCAGGACGTATCGAGAGCGGACAGATGCCAGATATTGATTTGGATTTCAGCAATCGAAGTTTAATTGTGAAATATCTTTTCGAGCTATACGGTAAGGATTATGTTTCGTTGGTGGGAACATTCCAGACCATCAAAACAAAAAATGCGTTGAAGGATATTGTTAGGACACTCAATGGCGGACATCTGAAGAGTGATGATGAGATATTTAAAGTTTGTGCTGAAATCGATACTGCCCCCCAATATTATCCGACCGAAAAGGCATTTTTAGAGGGTTTCACGGATGATGACGGTGATTACCATAGTGGGATGTTGGAAAGCAATAAAACTCTTCGTACTTATCTTGAAACCCATCCTGAAGTGAATAAGATGCTTTTTGAGATTTTAGAGAAGCCTCGTAATCAAAGTAAGCACGCCGGTGGTGTGGTTATTACTTCCCCCATATCTATTGACTCTGTAATTCCTACCCAGTTCTTACATGGGGATAAGAGTACACAAGTAGATTATAGGACATTGGAAAAGATCGGTGGCCTTAAGATAGATATATTGGGCGTCAACACACTGAATTTTATTTGGGACGCTGTGAAATTAATTGAAAAGAGACACGGAATTAAATTAGATCCATGGAACCTACCGGAAGATATTCAGGTATTTAAGATGCTGTCTAGGGGGGATACTTCTACAGTTTTTCAATTGGACACACAAGTGGCCATCCCTATATTAAAGGCGATCAGTGTTAATTCCATAAGCGATCTTGCATTAGTAACCGCCGTTGGTCGTCCTGGGTGTCTGGATTCTAAACTTGAAGATGGGGTGTCTGTAGCGGATCACTTTATAAAGCGAAAACGTGGTGAAGAGCCTTTAGTATTACTAGATCCTATATTAGAACCGATTTTAGGTAAAACTTATTCCATTCCAATCTTCCAAGAACAGGTCCAAAAGATATTTGAAGTTGTTGGTGGCCTTTCTCCCGTGGAATCAGACGACGCACGTCGCGCAATGGGGAAAAAGAACCTACAAGTACTTTTAAGTATTAAGAAGCAACTTTTTGATGGCGCTCAATTTCGTCTTGGATGGAATGAAGAAAAATGTGAAGCCTTATGGCAATCGTTTATAGGTTCTGCAAACTACAATTTTAACGAAGCCCACGCATATGGATATTCGGTTATTGCTTATGCTTGTGCATATCTTAAGAAGAAATACCCCTTGGAGTGGTGGTGTGCTGTTCTGTCCCATATTGGATCAGATAAAGTTAAGACCTATTTAGGCGAAATTGAAGATTTTATGAAATTGCCTAACGTGAATTATCCTCAAAATCAATGGGTAATTACTGAAGATTCTAAACTCATTTCGCCATTAACTTTGATTTTAGGGATTAGTGAGAAAACAGTTGGTGAAATAGCATTAAATTCGCCTTTCACCTCATTTGAGGACTTTTTTAATAGGGTTCATAAGCGTACTGTTAATAAAACTGCAATCAATAATATGATAATAACAGGATGTTTCACGAGAATTCCGATAAGAGATGGTGGACCCTTATTAACTGACTCCCAAAACGACACAAATGCCCTTTTGGCTCACTTTGGGGAGCTACGCAGGGAAAAGGAGCCCCCCAGGACATGGACCGATTTAGAGCTGATTAAGGAGCGTTCAAGGCTATTGTCAGTGGTGTCTTATGAGTATGTCGAAATATTCAAAGAGTCATTAAAAAATAGTAAAAATTTGGATTTTATTGAAGTTCGAAATGAAGTTGGTGATATATTTTACAAGATAGACAACTGTATTGTTATCACAAATTCTGATAATTTCGACTTCTGGTACCAAAATCTCGGTTTAGATACTAAGATTTGTTTTGTAGGAATTTTTAATGATGAGTCTAAGATGTTTCATTATATCGAAAAGAAAACAGGTAATAAAGTGGGGGCCTACAAGTTACTGGTTGAAAATGATAATAGAATTGTTGAAACTGTCATTTGGCCTAATACACTTTCAAAGACCTCAAAGAGAGATTTTGAAAATGGAGCTATTTTAGCGGTGTTTGGGACTCTAAGAAAAAGTGGTTTTAAGAAGAATATTGAATTTAGTTATCTTTTTCATAAAAGAATTTTATAATTTTTAGTATAATAGGAATAGAAAGGGAATTTATGGATATTTTGATTTTATTACAGGGTGATCCCGGAAGTGGTAGACGAACAGTAGCGGATATTGCTGTTGGAAAGTTTAATTGTACGGGCTCTATTAGTATTAACCACTGGTGTGTTGGGGTCCTTTCAAATGAATTTAAAGTTCCATTAGAAGATTTTTTTGATTCCAAACCATTTGAAAAACCTATTATTGTTAAGCGTTCCAACATGAGTAAATTATTGATGAAAATTGGAGAATATGGGTTCAACAACGTTAATCGTATTAGTACTGGACGTTGGTACGGATATCTTATTATGTCTCCTCAAGTATTACTTACTTGGTTTCGAGATATGTTTGTTACTAAGAATTGTGGTCTTGGTTTTCATTTGAAGGTTACTAAGGAACGTTTTATTGATAAATGGGAGTCTCGTAAAGAGAGTGAGCATAATGCGTTTTTAATTACAGATTTAAATGGTGATATTACTAGTAAGGACATTCAATCGCTTCGTCCGGCTTTTATATTCACCGTAACGGTTTCGAAAACGCCCAAAGAAGCAACTTATTTGTTGCTAAATGATGGGACGCTTTCGGATCTAGAGAACAAAGTAAAAGACATGCTATTGTCTGTTAAAGAACAGGCGAAGCTTTTAATTCCAACAACAACAGCCAAATAAGGCAAAATAAAGGAGAACAAAATGTATCAAGAACCAGAAGTAAATTTAGACGGTTTAATTCCAGGCAATAGCGGAATGGGTCGTAAAATTGTTAATCATAAAATGAAAGAGGGAGACAATGTATTCCGAATTCTCCCACCCTTTGGAACTAATCACAATGGATTATTGTACGCAGAAGTGACATTGCATTGGTTTCTCGATCCCAGTGGTAAGAGTCGGCCTCTTGTTTGTTCTCGTGATAAGGAAAAATATTGTCCAATTTGTGCGGAAGCTTTTGAATTTTATAATCGCAAGCAAGAACTTGTAAAGAAATTTTCGGACGATTCTGGAAAGGTAAATTGGAAGGCTTTACCAAAAGAAGTTAATGAGCAATATCAAGAATTAAATGAAGTTTATAATAAACTTCGTGGTCAGAAGGGGTTTTACTATAATGCACTTGATCTGTCTGGTACAGTGGGAGTTTTAAGGCTTTCAAAAACTACCGCTGAAAAACTAGGTAAGAAGATTAAAGAAGCACAACAGATGTACAGTATTAAGTGCACATCATTGTCAGATGGAATATTATTTAATATCAAAAAGACTAAGACAGGCTCTCGTGATTTTGATGTCACCTATGATGTTGAATATTTAATGACTCCTAAAAAGAGAGAAGATGGGTCTATTTCATTGGAATTTAATCGTGGTTCGGTTTCTGATAGTATTATGCAAAACTTTGAAAATTTAGCGTATGATATTCATGCCATGTATCCAGTGAGAACATCAACGGAATTAAAGAGAGTACTGGATGGAGATAAGAGCGTATGGGCAGAGATGGACGCAAGGCGTAATGCCGTAGTGAGCAATGGTAATGGTAACGGTAATGTGGCCAAGGATGCGTCGGTTGTTGCCGCTTTTCAAGCTCCAACATATTCTTCATATCCAGAACATCCAAAATATCCAACCGTCACCCTGGTATCTCCTTCAATGGTTCCTTCAGTTTCAGTTGTTTCGACCCCTAATATAGCGGTTCCTACAACTAATTCTGATGAAGAAGAATCAATTAGGAGGCTTAAGGCTGAATTGGGTATTGATTAATATGGGTGATATAGCTAAATTGGTCCAGGAATCTGGACTTGTTAAAATAACGAAAGACCAGCGAGGTTTGCTTTTAGACATTACATCGCTGGTAAGTATAGAAAAGCTTAGGAATGATATTCCTAATGTTGATGTATATAGCGCACCAGCATATATGCGTGATTTTACGACTGCTTGTGATATATTGGGTCGTATGATTTTTGAAGCGCAGCGAGAACTGGATATGGCGGTGTTGAATTCCAAACATGAAGAGGCTATGGCTAAATTGGATCGCGCTCCTGCGTATCTTAAGGAAAAAGGGATTCTTGATACTATGAAGGATTCCAATTCTCTAAGAGAAACTTACGTTCAACTGGATGAGGGATATCGGGCGGCAAAAGAAATGGAGTCTAAATTAAGGGCTTTTGTTTCTTATTTGGAAAATAAACTTTCATGTTATAAACAAGATCATTATACGGTTAAGGCCACTTTTGATAAATTTGCGTCTTCTAATCCAGTGGGCATGAAGTCCGGTGGAAAGCTGGGGGACATTGAGTAAGTGGTGTTTAAAAATACTATAGGAGATCAAAATGTTGAAAAATAAAATAATTTTCTTTTGTCCAGTGGTAGATTGCACTCAAAGTGACTTTCTTTTTAAAACAGAGGAGGCAGCTTTGAAAGAGGCAAAGAAGATGTTTAATAAGAAGGAATTCAGATATCTTAAGTCATTGGATGATTGTAAGAGTTTTGAATCAGCTGTTCGCTCTAGGATTATTTACTTAGACACGTATACTTTAAAGGAGTTCTAAAGGAGTAATATGACAACAAATTGGTATTCCAGAATCCAAAAAATGGGGGATGGCTTAATCGCAGATCAAATGGGGAGTACCTCTGAAGCGAAGAGGGTCCTTATCCCCTCTCCGAGCTTCAATTGGGCGGTAGGAGGGGGCCTAGTCTACGGAAAAGTCTGTACCGTTTATGGGCCTGAGCAGTGTCAACCTGCTGGTTCTAAAGTGCTGATGGCGAACGGGGAGTTTAAAAATATTGAAGACATAAAGGTTGGGGATAATGTTCTTTCTCCTCAACGTAACGATGAATATAATTTTTCTACAGTTTTACACACAACCTCCTGGTTTTGTGAGGATATGTACACCATAAAATCACTAAGAAAGAATAATCCAATATTATATTCTTGTTCCGGTAATCATATCGTTCCTCATACTTTTCTTGATCAACGAAAAATTCCCAAGACAAGAAAAAGCGGTCAATTCCGCGTTACCAGAGAATTGACCGCTAAAGAGATTTTTTCACTTAAGGCGGGACTGATACAAAACAGTCATGTCGTAACATGTCCCTTGATCGCCAAGTTTAACAGGGCGGAAAATCCTCAGATAGACGGCTATGCGCTGGGGGTATATTTGGGAGATGGTCATCTTGCACCGAGTGGTCAGGTTAGTCTAACGAATGTCAATATGGGAATTTTGGATAGACTCTTATCATTGGGGGCAATTTTCCCCAGTGGTATTAGGGAAAGGAAAGGAAATCCCCATATAAAGGTGGTGACTTTAAGTAAGTTTCATCCGTGGGTTAAATATTTTGAAAAGGTTGGTTTATTGGGTAAATTAAGTCATGATAAGTTTATTCCAAACGAGGCTAAATTTTCTGATTTAGAATATCGGCAAAACTTACTAACCGGTTTATTAGATACGGACGGGTATTATGATGTGAAAAAAAATACTTATGAATACGCCACCGTTTCAACACAACTGGCTAAGGATGTGCAGTTTTTGGTTCACTCATTAGGCGGATATGCGGGGATTTCTGAACGTTTTACTAGCTATAATAAGGGGGGAACGAAATTTAAAAGTTATCGCCTATATATACAGCTTAACATGCAATTAAAGATGTTAAACAAATATAAGCGAATGAAATTCATTCCTTATAGGCGATCAAATTGCCGCCATCAGGGGTTTTTGATAGAGCGTTCTAACCCGCAACAGGTGTATGGTTTCGTGCTAGACTCCCCTTCAAACTGGTATGTTACAGATAATTATATTATTACGCACAATTCAGGCAAGTCTTTGATAGCTCAATTAGCTATCGCCTCTATGCATAAAGAAGACCCTGAAGCTTGGGCATTATGGTATGATGCTGAGTTTAGTTTCGATTCCCAATATGCTTCTAAACTAGGAATAGACCTAAAACGTTTAATGGTTGTACAATCTAATAAGCCGTCTGATATTTTTGATCATTTTGTAGATCAAATTCTTCCTATGTTACAGGATGAAGAACCTTTTCCTTTGAAGATTATGGTTATTGATTCTATTAAGTCAATTCGCGGCCCCAAAGAAGCTGACAAAGATTCGGTTGAGGCGCAGATCATGGGCGACCTGTCTCAGCTTTTGCAGAAGGCATTTCGCAAGATTATTCCGCCCATTAAGCAGAATAAGATCCTCCTGATCTGTGTGCAACAGGTTTCAGAGGAGTTTGATCAGACACGAGTTATGCAAGGTCACAAATGGCATGTCCCGTCTGGAATGGCCCTCAAACACGCTTCTGATTATATGATTCTTGTTGAGAAGGTTGAGAATAAAGCAAGTAAAATATTTGATGAAACCCATAAGGGTATCAGTAATCTTCCTATTCAATTGGGACACATTATTCGCTGTAAGGTCGAAAAGAATCGTGTCAATTGTCCTCATCTCGTTGCTCAATTTAGACTTCAATATGGTGTTGGTGTAGTGGATACGGAACTTGAAGTTTGTGAACTTGCAGTTAATATTGGTGTAGTAAATAGACCTACACAAGCTGCATATGAGTTTGAAGGTATTAAAGTGGTAGGAATTGCTAACTTCGTGAATAAAGTTAAAAAAGATCCCAAGCTTTATAACGCACTGGTTGAGGCTATTAATAAGACAGATGTTTTTAGGAAGAGGGAAGTACCTACAACTCCAGTTATTGAGGATGATGAGGAATAATGGGAAAAATACTTTATAGTGGAGATGTTCACGCTAAGTTGAGTTCGTTAGATACATTTCAAAAGTATCTAGCTACTATGCTGAGGCTTCAAAAGGAAAGACTTCCTGATATGGTGGTTATTGGTGGAGATCTATTTGATGGCCATGCAATTATTCGTTCCGAGATTATGAAGGAATGGGTTGATTATTTAGAAAAAAGTATAATTCCACATGTTCTTTTAGTGGGTAACCACGACTTAATAGCGCCCGGAGCCGCTATTCATGCTATGGCGGCTCTTAAGAAACACGCTAAGGTTGTGGATAAGCCTTATAGAATGGGGGATTTATTATTTTTGCCTTATGTTCATACCCAGGTTGAATTTGAAGAAATGATTGATATATCTAATGCTGGTCATCCATATGACAGATGTCTGGTTCTCTTTTGTCATCAATCATTTGATGGTTCAAAGTATGATAATGGGTTTTATGTACCCGATGGTATTAATCTAGATCTTGTAAGGCAATTTAAACTTGTTGTTAGTGGTCATATACATTGTGATCAGCAATTTGCTAATGTGTGGTATCCTGGTAGTCCTTATAGTATGAGTTTTGCTGATGTCGGGCTTGATAAGGCTGTCTGGATGATTGATACTGATACTGATTCAAGGGAGCGAATTCCAACCAATCTTCCGAAGTTTCTTTCTGTTACACTTTCCGTTCATGAAGTACTTTCATTCCTTGAAACAGCTAATAATGAAGATCATTATAGATTGATTGTTCAAGGCAATCGGTCAGAAATTACTGCTCTAGCAGACCAAAACGCCTATAAGGACCTTCGTAAGACCTTGAAAATAAGCATTCAGCCTAATTATCTTGATATAGCGGTAAAAGAAGAGAAAATCTCTGATAAGATTACACCAGAGGATATGGTAAAGACGTATATTGAGAAAGTTATGATCACTGAATTAGACAAAAATAGACTTTTAGATCTTTCAAATAAACTTCTGAAGGGTAACATGTTATAATTAAAGGATATTATGGAAGAACATCAAAAACAGACAGAAGAAGATATAAAGAAATCGGTAGCAACAGATCGTTGGCTTCTAGATAGTGGTTTGGTAACTGATTCTGTTCAGCAAAATCTTTTAGCTTTTGGTTATATTTCATCTGAGAAAGTGAAGGATGTTAAAATCGCTCTTGATGTAAATAACAAAACAGTTGCTTTCCAAATTTTTCTATCTTCATCTGATCTTAAAAGATATCAAGCTTTTCGTAAACGTTTAGCAAAAGGTAAAGGAATTCCATTATGGCGTAAAGTTCAATTACTACTTGCCACTAAAATAATGGATGTAAAATTCTGGTTCACACACGGAACTAAAATAGCCGATATTTCTAAGAGACTTTGGATCCTTGCTGGTATTATTGGATTTGTAGTTTATAAGAATCCCCAATATTACCGATGGGAATCTTTGTTGATCCTGATTCCGATTATAGCCACTTTCTCTTATTGTTCGCATGTAGTGGCGGTTGGAATTTCAGATACCTATATCAACGTTGAAGGGAATCTAAAGCAGATGGTAACCGACTATATACCCCATTATACCCTCACAATTGAGGTACTCGCAAAATGACATCGGGCATCCCATTGGTTAGGAAGGAACATGCCCCTACTTTTACTGAAGAAGAATTAGAAAGCCTTAATAAATATCTTTTAAAAAAAGAAAAGCTTATGTCTCTTACCACTTCAGAAAAGCTTATGGGGCTTTATTTGAATGGACGTTCTATTTCACAAATTAATGAGCTGTTTCCTCAATGGAGTAAGGGAGCTGTACTAGCTGCACGACATACCTATGAATGGGATAAACAAAAAGAAAAATATATACAAGAAATGATGGATCTTTTTCGTGGAAGATTGGTGAAATCTAAATTGGAATCGGTAGGATACTTAATGGACCAATTAACCCTTACTCATAAAGAATTTGCTAGAGAAATGGATACTTATCTTAAAGATCCTACTGAAGAAAATTTACCTAAAATGCGAATTAGGGGAAACAAAGAATACCGAGAGATGTTGAAAGCATTGCAGGAAGTATTAGTTTTAGGAGATAAGCCAGCCGCATCCGGTGGGGCGCAAGTATTGGTGAATGTAAACGCGGCAGAAGGGTCGGTAGTTCAAATCACACAAGAAGAGCATTCCAAGATATTAGAAACATTGGCGGAACCTAAGAAGCTAACAGAGTAGGTTATGGGCCATCCTGAATTTATAGAGATTGACGGAAAAAAACTCACTACACTTGAATTGATGTTGAGGCCGTGCAGCACCAAGAAGGATTTACATAATTGGATTAAGACTTTTCTTGGTCTTGATTTTCCTGATTGTATAGTTTGTGAGGAATCTACTGCTTCCCCGATGGATATGATTTGGAACACATATAGGGCGGCAATGGAAAATGATTTTTCTGAATCTAGTCAATTATACTTTGCATCCAGAGATTCGATGAAGACTTTGGGTGCCGCAATTATTGAACTTTTATTTCTCATTCATCACCGAAGAACCGCCACTCACATGGGTGCTATTAAGAGTCAATCTAAAAAATGTTATGATTATTTCCGAGATTTTTTGAATCTACCCCTATTAGATAAAATTCCACGTCAATCTGAAACAATGGAGCATACGGAACTGAATATAAAAAATGAATGGAATATTAAACCTTCTTTACATATTGTTATATGTACAATGCAGGGGGCCAATTCAAGCCATTCAAATTTACATGTGATTGATGAGATTGAGACTGTTGAAGATGTCCGTGCCTACCATGAATCTAAGAAAATTCCGACTGAAACACCAGATAAAAAAACATCAATTACTCTTTATATCTCCACTAGAAAATCGAATTATGGTTTGGTTCAATATGAAATTGATAGGGCCAAAGAAAGTAATCTAAAAGTTCGTTCTTGGAATATTATTGATGTGACTCAAGCCTGTCCTAAAGAGAAGAGTAGGATGGATCGGGATATGGTTGTTAGATATTTTAATGAATCTAAATTATCCCTAATTTCTGAAGAGGAGTTTAATAATATTGAATTAATCCAACAATCAGAATGGGTTCGTAAAGAAATGTATCCCGGATGTGTTAATTGTACTATATCTCCTCTTTGTCTCGGAAGGCTAGCAACAAAACAAACATCTACTTCTCGCTTATTAAAGTCTCATAACGATGTGGAAAAGAAATTTAGGGAATCGGAATTGGATGACGCTCTTGCACAACTTATGTGTTTAAGAGCGTCAACACATGGTTTAGTGTTTACGACTTTTGATCAAAGAAAAAATGTTGTGACCCCTACGCAGATGTGGGAGATTTTCACTGGCAGTAAAGCACCATCAATTATTTCAAAAGATGAATTAATAGAGACATTTAAACAATACAATGTACCATGTTTTACCGGACTTGATTGGGGCTGGGACGATCCAAGTGTTGCTATTTTTATTTATATTGATAAGGCCGATAATATCTATGTTGTACAAGAGTTTTCTGTGACCCATACTGATGATGCGGAATTTATAGAAATTTTAAAAAGGCGTTTTCATACTAAATTTAATGTTCAAATGTATTATCCTGATTCTTCCAATCCTTCCGGCATTAATTTACTTAAAAAAGCGGGTCTTGGAGTCTCCACTAAAAAGCTGGATAAAAGTATTCATTTGGGGATTCAAACTATAAAACGTTTTATCCGTATTCCAGGCACCAATCAAACAAAGTTTTATGTTTTAGATGATTGTAGCGGATTATTAAATGAAATTAATAAATACCATCTTAAATTAGATTCTGCGGGGTTAATAATAGCTAGTGATGAGTATGATGATAAATTCAATCATAGAATCGATAGCTTAAGATACGTTATACATAATCGGCTTGCTCGTTTTTCTGCTATGATTGAGTCAGGTGAGATCCCCAAAGATTCACAAACAATGATTCAGAATTCAGAAGGTAATTTTGTTCGTTCTCCCACCGTAACCGAATATGCCAAAGAACTCGGAATTCCATTCAATGATAATAGAGATCTAGTCGAAAAACAACAGAAAAAAGAACAGTTGGGTGATAAATATCATGAAAAGGACAGCGGGAATGGTGGTGAATCAGGGGGGTCGAATTCTGGTTTTAGCTGGTCTTTTTAAGTAATACGGGCTAAAAGATGTTAAAATTTAACGATATACCATATATAGGAGAAACATAATATGAGCACAAACCAGCTTTCTAATGTAATTATTAACTTTTTGGTGTATGACGATGGAGCCCAAACTAATAATCCCAAGTTGCGCTCTGTCGATTGGTACAGGCAATATATTGGAGTACCTACTGGTAACTCATTTGGGCGTAGTTTTGACGTTCCCCCTTCTTCTACTCTTCAGGTGGTCACTACAGCCCGAACCCTATCTCAAGACGCCACTACACAATATACTGTTTCTCTCTCTACTGGATATGTTTATCGTTGGCTTTTTGCTGCAGGAACCGATCCAGTACTTCGTACTCATAGGGCTTCTTCACAAGCCGCTTCAACTGTTTTTAACGTTACAAGAAGTGGAGATGTTGTAAGATATACTTTCTCTGGTGTTGGGACTGATCCTAATTTTGCCGCAGGTGGTGTTGTAGTGGGTGATGGGGTCACTATCGAAGTGGGTAGCCCATTTAACGCATCAAATGAAGGTACTTTTACTGTTGTCACCGTAACAGATGATTATTTTGAAGTTGTTAATGCTAATGGCGTAGCGGAAACTGGAATTGTATTAGGTGCCCTAATTGGTGGTGTAGCTCCTATGGATATTTATTCTTCTACAGGTGTTCAAATTGGAGATAATGCTAGAATTACTTCTATAGCATTCAATATTGAAAATCGTGGTGATTTTCAGGTTAGTGCGGTAACATCAAAGTATTTTGAGATTTCTAATGGAAATCCCGGAATTCCACAAGGACCTATTGCTGTAGGATCTGCCACCGGAATTGTATTTTATCCTGACATTTATCAATGGTGTTATATTGAATCTGATCAAAAGGTTTCTATTCGTATTAATGCTGATACTTCAGATAACGTAGTTATTGAGCCCATTAGTACAGTAGTTCCAACCATGCCAGGTGTGTATCTTCAAAGAGGCGGAATCTATAAACTAGAGATTGCCAACAATGGAATAGCTTCTGCACAAGTAAAAGTGGCTTTAGCGGAATGAGGAAAATATGACTTCGATTTGGGATAACCTCAACAGCAAATTGGATGAAGCTTTACATCTAGCTCATGCAGAGGATTTAGCTGATTCTACTGATGGACTAGTAAAGGGTGAAGACCCTATAGCTAAAGCGGAACGTGAAAAGAAACTCCTCAAACGCGTTGCGTTGGTTGATCCCAATCTGGTAGCCTATTACGGTGGTGCTGGATTCGGACCCTATAAGCCTAGATTTTCTCATATTTCGTTTAAAACCCTTAAAGAGATGTCTCTTAGGGACCCAATTGTTGCTACCATTTTCCAAACTCGTATTAACCAAATTTCCACTTTTGCACGTCCTCAAGCTAATCGATATGACACTGGATTTAAGATTTTCCCTAAAGACGCTGGATTAGAAATTGAACCAGATTCTCAAGAAGAGCAAGAAGTTAAGTTTTTAACAGATTTTATTATGAATACAGGTATCATGGATGAAAACCGTGATCCTAAAGATTACATGAATTTTGAGACATGGTTGAAACTGGTTACACGCGATAATTTAACTTTTGGCGCAGTGGCTATTGAAACCATAAGAGATCAACGTGAGCGTCTATATGCATTTTTACCTGTTCCCACTGAGACTGTATTTTATGCAAATAAATCTGTTTCGGATGAACTTGTTCAGTCACTAGCGGAAGGTAATAAATCATCGTTTTTTAATGGCGCGGAAAAAGAACAAAAACAAGAAGATTATGATCAACGTATTGAACGATTAAAAGATGGCGAATATGAGTTTGTTCAGGTTATTGAAGGCCGGATTGTAGAGGGTTTTTCGGATCAAGAATTAATTTATTCTTTAGGATATCCCAATAATTTTATTGACTCAAATGGCTACTGCTACGTTCCAGGAACTCTTGTATTGATGGCGGATGGTACGTCTAAAGTAATTGAAGACATCAAAATAGGAGATAGTCTTATTAACCACCTTGGTCAAACCGTTTCGGTTGAGAAGACAACACGTCGAAGCGTTCATGAAGACATCTTGCGTTTTCGTATCGGTGGATATACGCCATTTAGCGCGACAAAGAATCACCCGATTTATGCGGTTAATGATCCAATGTTTAGATTTAAAGTTGGAGAGATTAAACCGTCTTTTATTGCGGCTGAAGATTTAGTTAAGGGTTCTTATCTGGTGGTTCCCAAGATTAAGTCGCTAGAAAAAACATACACTGTAGATTTGTGTGGCATTAGAGAATATAGACATCCAAATGGAATTGAGCGGGCATTATTAGGCAAGGATACTATTCGTGCATGGGCACCAACTTCTCGGTGGCATGATCGTTACATTAACATAGATGAAGATTTAGCCTGGCTTGTTGGTCTTTATGCTGGCGATGGGTGTATACATAGTGGCAATGGACATAAAGTGCGTATCGATTTATCTAATCATGAATCCTGGGTATGGGAACGGATTGAAAAGATTGCACAAAAATATGGGTGGTTTTATAAGAGAAGTTGTGCATCTAAATCTGCCGGGGAATACACCAATGTATATATTGGTGATTCCGTTGTTGCTGATCTCTTTTCTTATTTAGTCCCCGGTAAGGCATTAACGAAACACTTTATTTCTCCATTACTGGAACTACCAAAGCAACAACTAAAACAATTATTGATGGGGTATATTGAGGCCGATGGGAGTTTGGTCCACTATAAAGGATGTTTTAATGGTGCCGTTAGGGCCGTGACCGCATCTTTAGATTTAGCTTCTCAATTATCATTAATTTCAAATAAGTGCGGAATATTAGCCCGTGTAAAGGAAGTAAAAGGGCATTCTCTAAATAATTTTGGTAATACTTATTTTACTATTTCTTTCCCAGGCAGTTTTGGCGGCTGGTGTGATACCTTAAAGGGAAGAGCGATTCATTCTACTAGTAAAAAGAGATATTTAGAGGATAGTGAAAATTTTTATGTTGTTATTAAGTCTATTGATAAGGAGTATCGCGATGGTTGGGTTCACAATTTAGAGGTACCAAAAGGTAATTCCTATATAGCAGCTGGTTTCGCTACTCACAATTGTATTGGTATGCTGGAACAGGCCACTAGCAGCATTACGGGACACTTGCAGGCCACCAATTATAATAATTTATTTTTTTGTGTTTCTCCAGAATCTTTAATTAGAACTAAGAACGGAGAAATTTCCATACTTGATGCTTTCAATGAATATGGGGATGCCGAATTACCTATTTGGACCGGAAGAAAGTTCCATCAAGGTAGGGTATATAAAACAAGAGTATTAGAGGAATGTGAAACTCATCTTAAAAATGGACAAATTCTCAAGACAAGTGATGAACATTGGTTTTATACAATTAAGAGTGGGGAATCTGAGCCTAAGTTTGTTAATCAGCGTGACCTAAATCCTGGAGATATTCTATTAGTTTCTTGTGAGGGGTATAAGGGTAAGGGAGACTTTTCTAGAAAAATTTATTCCACCAATATCCCCAAATCACATATTAATTATCACGAATGGGATTCTTCTAATGTTCAAGAAGATATGTTTGAGCTTTTGGGTTGGATAGCTGGCGATGGACACATAGGTAGACAAGATGAGTTGGGTCGAGAAGCACCGATACAGATGTTTTATCATCACATTAAAGAGCTTAAAATTTTAAGTAGACATGAAGAGATTTTAAATAAATATGGTATTTCTTATAAAGTTAAACACATTCCATATTATGGTAAGAATAAAGTAAAATATGGCAACCATACCAATCCAAGAATTTTTATTCATGATGTTGCTTTTAAACGATGGGTATTAGATTTAGGATTTGAAAGGTCGGGCGGTCGAAGGATAGCTCCGATTCTATTTACATTGCCCGAATCCTATCGACAAGCATTTTTAAGGGGTTTGTTTTCCGCAGATGGACATACAATTAAGAATCCCAATGGATATGGTACTCCCTCATTAGCTATAGTTGATCAGTATGACCGAAGTGATGTTGTGTCGTTACTCCTATCACTAGGAGTTCGTTCCACTTTGATGAAAAATTATAACAAGAAAAATTTAAATCCTTACATTGGAATACGAATTAAGGATGTTAATGCCTTTAAATCTATAGGATATATTCAGGAATATAAAAATGATTTTGATGATAGATCCCAACAGGTTATTAATAGATCAGATGTTGTCTCTTTAGAACTTTCTCGGGTTATTGCGGAGAAATTGTTAAAAGTTGTTGATGATGTTGCAATTAAGTCCCATTTATATCAAGTTAGGCAGGGAGAAAATAAATTATCCAGATTACATGCTCGTAGTTTATGTGCCGATTACGGTTTAGAAGAATTCATGGACGTATTAAGTTTTACCCATGTGCCTGTTTTAAATACTGTCAAGACCAACAAAATGGTACAGATGTATGACGTTGAGATTCTTGATCCGATTCATCGTTTTACATTGAACGGAGTTCTCGTCCACAATACACATGGCTTTGCGTCACGCGGTTTGTTATGGATTCAAGGCGATATTACCCCATCTCAACTTCAAAGTTTTAGGGCGATGTGGGCGGCCCAAATCGCTGGTAACGCCAACTCTTGGCGTACTCCAATTTTAGCGGGTGTCGATAATGTACAATGGGTACAACTTTCCGCTAATAATAGAGACATGGAATATAGCAATTATCAAGATCATATTATCCGAACACTTTGCGGTCTTTTTCAAATCTCTCCAGTAGAAATTGGTTTTGATTATCTCACTAAAGGTTCTGAACAAAAATCACTTGGAGAGTCCAATAACGAATGGAAAATTGAAGACTCTAAAGATCGCGGTTTAAGACCCATTATGATGTGGATTGAGAATATAATCAATACCTCTATCATTCCTGGTATCGATCCCGAACTTGGAAAGAAATATTCCTTTAGCTTTGTTGGGCTGGATGCGGAATCAAAAGAAGAAGAATTAGTCAGACAAGGCCAGGAAATGGCTTTACATAGTTCTCTTAACGAAATTCGTAAAGAACTTTCAAAAGATCCACTTTTAGCTGGTGATGTTCCATTAAATCCTATTTATTTGGATTTCTTGTTTAAGACACACACCATCGGTGAAATTCGAGAAAAGATTTTGAGTTATAAAGGCGCAATATCTGATCCACTTTATTCTTACATGAATGACGGTGGAGCTTTCTTACAAAATAGGACCGTCATGGTCCAGGCAATGAATCCTCAAGGTGGAGATCCAAACGACCCTAATGGCGGTGGACAAGTTGATGAAAATGGTAACCCTATTGAGGGTGGTAGTGGACAAGTTGATGAGGAAGGGAATCCAATAGAAAATGAGGAAGTATCCCCTGAATTTAGAGGTGGAAAAGAAGATCCCAAATTACATTCATCCCTACAAGATGGTAGGGAAGGAGTACAACAAGAAGAAGGGCAACCCTCTGAAGAGGAGGAAGGGCAATCTCTAGAAGGCGGTAATGAACAAGAAGCTGTTGATGCTGCGGTTGTTGAGTATTTAAAGGAACATCCTGAATTGCAAAAAAC
>Ga0315284_10001090_pt1 | contig 38175 bp, 35 predicted proteins | sample YL17G09_16_MG_FD_203696 | JGI IMG/M metagenome (GOLD analysis project Ga0315284, IMG submission 203696) | Sediment microbial communities from Yellowstone Lake, YNP, Wyoming, USA - YL17G09_16 | ecosystem: Environmental > Aquatic > Freshwater > Lake > Sediment | place: USA: Wyoming | collected...
ACGCCGACCCCCACGCCGACCCCGACCCCGTCGCCCACCCCCACGCCGACGCCGACCCCCACGCCGACCCCGACCCCGTCGCCCACCCCCACGCCGACGCCGACCCCCACGCCGACCCCGACCCCGACCCCGTCGCCGACGCCGGAACTCGTTCTCACGGTCGCGACCGCGCGGGCAGCTGCCGACGGTGCCCGGGTCCTCGTCGAGGGCGTGCTCACCGCGCCGTTCGGGAGTCTCGAGGATGGCAGGGGCGGCTTCCTGCAGGATCCCTCCGCCGGCATCGCGCTCCTCCTGCCGGCCGACCCCGTCGGCGCTCTTGCTCCGGGCACCGTCGTCCGTGCATCGGGGGAGGTCGACGACCGGTACGGCCAGCGGACGATCCGACTCGACGGTCCGCCCGTCGAGATGGGCTCCGGCACCCTGCCGTTCCCGCTCTCGATCGCCACCGGCGAGGCAACTGAGGCTCTCGAGGGCTGGCTCGTCGCGGCCGGGGGCTCGGTCGTCGACTCGCCGACGTTCCTGGCGAGCGGGATCTCCCTCCTGATCGACGACGGCTCGGGTCCGCTGCGCGTGATCCTGTCGTTCGTCGGCGCGTCCGCCCCGGCGCGGGGAGACACCGTGCGGGTGATGGGACCCCTCGGCCAGCGCGACACCACGGGCACCGGGAGCGGCGGCTACCGGGTCCTCGTCACGGACGCGGAGGCGACCGTGATCGTCCCGAGGCCGACACCTGCCCCGACCGCCTCGCCGACGCCGACGCCGGAGCCGACGCCGACCGCGACGCCCACTCCGACCCCCACTCCGACCCCCACTCCGACCCCCACTCCTTCACCGTCGCCAACGCCAACTCCGACCCCCACTCCAACGCCCATTCCGACCCCCACTCCTACGGCGACGCCGATGACGATCGCCGCCGCGCGGTCGGTAGACCCCAATGTCCGGGTGACCGTCGAGGGCGTCGTCACCGCCGAGGCGGGGCGGATCGGCCTGCCGCCGCAGATCGCCATCCAGGACGCCACGGGCGCCATTGTCGTGAAGCTTCCCGACGGCGCTCCACGCCCGGCGCGCGGGGCCGTGGTCCGGGTGACCGGGAAGCTCGCCGAGCCCTATGGCCAGCTCGAGCTGCGGCCCGCCGCCGCCGCCGACGTGTCGATCGGCGAATCCAGGGCCCTTCCCGACCCGCTCCCGGGATCGGCGGCGTCGCTCGGCGAGGCAACCGAGGCGCGGCTGGTGGTCCTCGAGGGCACCCTCGATGCGCCGATCGTCCGCGAGGCGAGCGGCGATCTGGTCCTGCGGCTGGTGGACGACGCCGGCGTCGCGTTCCGGGCGCGCGCCGCGCGCGCGAGCGGGATCGAGGCCACCGTTGCGCGGCCCGGCGCCCGGCTGCGGCTCACGGGGATCGTCGGCCAGCGCGCATCCCGCAAGGGTGCGCTCGACGGATACCGGCTCTGGCTCCGCGACGCGGCCGACCTGGTCGTCACGGCCGCGCCCCGGCCCACGGCCTCGCCGGTCCCGTCTCAGTCGCCGGCCGCGACGCCCGACGCGGCCGTCCGGCCGATTGCGGCCGTCCTCCGTCTCGACAAGGGATCGGTGCGGGTCGAAGGGGTCGTGACGGTCCCGGCCACCCTGCTCGACGCGTCGGGGCGCCGCGTGATCATCCAGGACGCCTCTGCGGCCGTCGAGATCCTGCTGCCGGTCGGGCAGGCGGCCCCGCGTCCGGGGGCCCGCCTGCTGGTCGACGGCGAGATCGGCACCGCCTATGGGGCACCCCGCATCCGCGCCGTCGTCGTGCGGGTCCTCGGGACGGTGGCGATCCCCGCGCCGCGCGATCTTCCCCGCGAACCGGGATCCGCGGACGAGGGCGAGCTCGTCCGGATCGCGGGCAGCGTGGTCGACCTGCAACGCCTTGGCGACCGCTGGCGGGCCGAGGTGCGGACGAGCGGCGGGACGATCGTCGTCGCCGGCCTCGACGGCGCCGGGATCCCGGCGGCCACGATCGTCGAGGGTGCCGGGATCACCGTGGTCGGCGTCGTCCGTCGCCCGCATCCCGCCGCGACGGACCGCCGCTTCGCCGTGGTGCCCCGGGGACCCGGCGACGTCCGCGTGAGTGGCGCGCCGGGCACTGCGGTCGGTGGGCTCCACGACAGCGGAGGGGCCACACCGCGGCCTGGCGCGCTCTCCGGAGGGCCGGAGGCCACGTCCGACGCCCTGGCGATCGACGCCGACCTGGCGACCCTGCCCGGTCTCGGGGGCGTCCGCGTGCGGGTCGGGGGCCTCGTCGTGGCCCTCGACGGCGACCGCGTGCTCGTCGACGATGGCACCGCGACCGGCGGCCTCCGGCTCACCGGCGACGCCGCGGCCCTCCTGCCGCTCCTCGAGCCTGGTGACGCGATCAGCGCCGTGGGGCGGGTGGCGCTGACCGCGACCGGTGCGATCGTGCAGGTCGACGAGGCCGCGAGCCTCGTTCGGCTCGGCGACCTGGGGGAGGCCCTGCCGCTTGACGCCGGCTGGCCCGGGCTCGCCGGCGACGCAGGTGCCGAGCTTGCATCGCCGCGCCCGGCACCGGTCGGTCTGGGGGGCCTTCCGGGCGTCGCGCCCGGCCCGGCGCCCGGCGCGGCAGAGCCTGGCGACGGTCCGCTGCTGGCCGGCGTGGGCCTGACGTTGGTGGCGTCCGGCGGCTGGGCCTCCCTGGCCGCCCTTCGCCGTCGTCGGGACCGGCGCCGGCTCGCCGCGCGCATCGCGGCGCGGATCGCCGCCTTGACGGCACCCCCGCCCGAGGCGGCGGCCTCGACCTTCGACCCGGTTTCAGGCCTGCCTGGAGGCCCCGCCGCGGCCGCGCACCGGCCGAGCGTGCGCGATCCGGCTTGACGCTCGTGTTCGAGCGTGCCTATGCTCGCGCGAGTTTCGAGCTGTCGGAACGTGGAGCCGCTCGTGCGGCACCGATCCGTGCCGGCAACGAAGCATCGTCGCTCGAAGGGACGAGCGCAGGGGGGCGGGCCCCGTGACGTCCGCGCTGGTGAAGGGAGGCTCCTGTAGTGGCCGAGGCCTACTGCGTCAAGTGCAAGGCGAAGCGCGAAGTCAAGAACGCGCAGAACATCACGATGAAGAACGGCAAGCCGGCTCTGTCGGGCACGTGCCCGGTGTGCGGCACCAAGATGTTCAGGATCGGCGGCTGATCGCCCGCGCCTGACGCGGACGCGAGCCCCCGCCGGTGACGGCGGGGGCTCGCTGATTCTCCGGTCGCCTCGCTGGGACGTTCGGACCGCGACCGCGTGCCGCACGGCACGCTGGGTCGAACGGGGCCGCTTGCTAGAATGGCCGCGGTTCCCGACGCTATGACGAGGTTCAGTGTCCCCACGGCTCCTTTGCGCCCGTGACCTCGGCGGGCCGCCGGCGCGTGGCGCAGCGGTTCGTCCCGACGGGATCCCCGTTCCCCTCGACGCGCGGCCGGCGCCCGTCGCCGTGTCCGCGCGCGCTCGGGCCGCATCCCACGGCGCCCACCCCGCGGCGGCCCTCGCGGCTGCCGCTTCCACCTGACCAGTCAAACCGCACAGCGGAGGTTTCGTTCGATGTCCGTTCGCGTCGGCATCAACGGGTTCGGTCGCATCGGCCGCCAGTCCCTCAAGGCGCTCCTCGAGCGCGCCCCGGACGTCGAGGTCGTGGCCGTCAACGACATCGTCGACGTCCCCACGAACGCGCTCCTCTTCAAGCACGACTCGACCTACGGCTCCTTCGCGGGCGACGTCACCCACACGGCCGACGCGATCGTCGTGGACGGCCGGGAGATCCGCGTCCTGCAGATCGCCGACCCGGCGCAGCTCCCCTGGAGGGACCTCGGCGTCGACATCGTCATCGAGTCGACCGGCCGTTTCACGGACGCCGACAAGGCTCGAGCGCACCTCGACGCCGGTGCGAAGAAGGTCCTCATCAGCGCCCCAGCGAAGAAGGAGGACGTCACGATCGTCCTCGGCGTCAACGACAACGCCTACGACCCGGCGAAGCACCACATCGTCAGCAACGCCAGCTGCACGACGAACTGCCTGGCGCCCGCAGCCAAGGTCATCCACGACGGCTGGACGATCAAGCGCGGCCTCATGAACACCATCCACTCGTATACCAACGACCAGCGGATCCTCGACGTGGCCCACAAGGACCCCCGGCGCGCCCGCGCAGCCGGCCAGAACATCATCCCGACGACGACCGGCGCCGCGAAGGCCCTGGCCCTCGTGATCCCCGACCTCAAGGGCAAGGTCGACGGCTTCAGCCTCCGCGTGCCGACGCCGACCGTCTCGGTCGTCGATTTCACCGCCGAGCTGGAGAAGGACGCCTCGGTCGAGGAGCTCAACGCGGCCTTCCGCGCCGCCGCCGCCGGCCCGATGAAGGGGATCCTGGGCGTCTCCGACGAGCCGCTCGTCTCGTCCGACTTCCGCGGCGACGAGCGCAGCTCGATCATCGACGCCGCATGCACGATGTCCCTCGGCGGCAATTTCGTGAAGGTCATCGCCTGGTACGACAACGAGTGGGGCTACAGCTGCCGCGTCGCCGACCTCGTGAAGTTCATGATCGAGAAGGGCCTGTAGCCCCGACGATCGCCCCTGACAGGAACGCCACCATGGACAAGCGCTCCATCCGCGAGCTGGACGCGTCGGGCAAGCGCGTCTTCGTCCGCGTCGACTTCAACGTGCCGCTCAAGGACGGGCAGATCAAGGACGACACCCGGATCCGGGCGGCCATCCCCACCATCAGGCACCTCCTGGACCAGGGCGCGCGGGTGATCCTCGCGAGCCATCTCGGCCGTCCCGACGGCAAGGTCCAGGACGGCCTCCGGCTCCGTCCCGTCTCGGAGCGGCTCTCGGCGCTCCTCCGCCTCAACGTCCCCTGCACGGGCGACGCCCTGGGCGTGGGAACCGAGGACGCCGTGCGCCGGCTGCGGCCCGGCGAGGCCCTGCTCCTCGAGAACCTGCGGTTCCACCCGCAGGAGGAGAAGAACGACCCCGCGTTCGCGAAGGCGCTGGCGGCGTACGCCGACGCCTACGTCAACGACGCGTTCGGGACGGCGCACCGCGCGCACGCTTCGACGTACGGGGTCGCCGAGCTCCTGCCGGCCTACGCTGGCTTCCTCATGGAGCGCGAGGTCAAGTACCTCAGCCGGCTCGTCGAGGATCCCGCCCGGCCGTACGCCGCGATCATCGGCGGGGCCAAGGTCTCGGACAAGATCAAGGTCCTCGAGAACCTCACGAACAAGGTCGACATCCTCGTCGTCGGCGGCGGGATGGCGAACACCTTCCTCCTGGCGCAGGGCAAGGCCGTCGGCAAGAGCCTCGCCGAGCCCGATCGCGTGGAGGACGCCCGCCGGATCATGGCCGCGGCGGAGGAGCGGGGCGTGCAGCTCATCCTCCCGGTCGACGTGGTCATCGCCAAGGAGGTCACCCAGGGGGCGGAGTACAAGACGATCCCGGCCGAGAAGATCCCCGCGTCGTGGCACGTCGTCGACGTCGGCAAGCAGTCGCTGGTCGACATGGAGGCCGCCCTCGCCGGCGCGAAGACCGTCTTCTGGAACGGGCCGCTCGGCGTCTTCGAGATGCCGGCGTTCGGAGCCGGGACGCGCCAGATGGCGCGCTTCCTGGCCGACCTGGCCGACGCCGGGGCGACCGTGGTGGTGGGCGGCGGCGACTCGGTTGCCGCGGTCACCCAGCAGGGACTCGCACCCAGGATGACCCACATCAGCACCGGCGGCGGCGCCTCCCTCGAGTTCATCGAGGGACGGACCCTGCCGGGCATCGCGATCATCCCCGACGCCGAACCGGTCGCCGGGGCCGCCGGAGGCGCCGCGTGAACACCGAGATCGAGTACATCGACGCCCGTGAGATCCTGGACTCGCGGGGCAACCCGACCATCGAGGTCGACGTCATCCTGGCCGACGGTTCGGTCGGGCGCGCCGGGGTGCCGTCCGGGGCCTCCACCGGAGCCAACGAGGCGGTCGAGCTGCGCGACGGCGACAAGGCGCGCTTTGGCGGGAAGGGCGTCCTGAAGGCGGTCGAGAACGTCCGCGAGACGATCGGCCCGGCCCTCCTGGGCGCCGACGCGGCCGACCAGCCTGACATCGACGCCGCGCTGATCGAGCTCGACGGGACGCCGAACAAGGGGAACCTGGGCGCCAACGCGATCCTGGGCGTCAGCCTCGCCTGTGCCCACGCAGCGTCCGCCGCCCACGACCTCCCGCTCTACCGCTACCTCGGCGGGGCGGGGGCGCGGATCCTGCCCGTGCCCTTCTTCAACATCCTCAACGGCGGAAAGCACGCCGTGAATTCCACGGATTTCCAGGAGTTCATGGTCGCGCCGGTCGGCGTGGCCACGTTCGCCGACGCGTTCCGGGCCGGCGCGGAGGTCTTCCATGCGCTGCGGGGCATCCTGCACGACCGCGGCTTCTCGGTCGGCCAGGGCGACGAGGGCGGCTTCGCCCCCTCGCTCCCGTCGAACGAGGCAGCCGTCGAGGTGATCCTCGAGGCGATCGAGAAGGCCGGCTATCGGCCCGGCGAGGACGTGGCGATCGCGCTGGACCCGGCCGCGAGCTCGGTGCTCGTGGACGGGACCGGGATGGGCGACGTGCCCGGCCGCTACCTGCTCGAGCGCGAGGGACGCACCCTCGACTCCGGCGAGATGGTCGACCTCTGGGAGAGCTGGGTCTCGAAGTACCCGATCGTCTCCCTCGAGGACGGGCTCGCCGAGGACGACTGGGCGGGCTGGAAGGAGCTGACCGCCCGGCTCGGCGACCGCGTCCAGCTCGTCGGCGACGACATCCTCGTGACCAACCCGTCGTTCATCGCCCGCGGGATTGCCGAGAAGGCGATGAACTCCGTCCTCATCAAGCTCAACCAGATCGGCACGGTCACCGAGACGATGGCGGCGATCGAGATGGCCCGGCGGGCCGGCTGGACCTGCCAGGTCAGCCACCGCTCCGGCGAGACGGAGGACACGACGATCGCCGACTTCGTCGTGGCGATGGGCACCGGCCAGATCAAGACCGGCGCCCCGTCCCGCTCAGAGCGCGTCGCCAAGTACAACCGGCTCCTCCGCATCGAGGAGGAGCTCGGTGCCGGCGCCGTCTACCTCGGCTCGGCCGCCCTCGCGGGAGCGAAGCCGTTCCTGCCGGCGTGAGCTTCGCGCTCCTCGCGGCGCCGGCCGGGCGACCGGTCGGCGCCGCACCGTTCCTGCCGGGGCCCCGGGGGCCGCGCTTGTGACGCGGTGGGTCGATCGCGGTGCGCTCTACGCCGGCTGGGTCGGCGTCGGGATGGGCGTCACGATCGCGGTCAGCTTCCTGCTCGTGATCCCCATCGAGCCGATCCTGTGGCTCCTCGCACTCCCGGCCGGTCTCGTCATCGGCTACTACGCGAACACCCGCTCCGCCCGCCAGGCCGGACCGTGGAGCCGGATCCTGGTCAACGGGACCTACGCGGGCCTGCTCGCCGCCCTGACCCTGGCCTTCTGCTTCCTTGTCACGAAGTCGGTCTTCTTCAGCGCCGACAACGGCTACCGCAACGCGGCGGGCGGCGGCCCCATCGCCGGCTGCGACACGGGCGCCGGCTGCGTCTACGCGCGTTACCTGGCGGAGGGAAAGGGCCCCGAGTTCGAGGCGGCGGGGATCCGGAACGTCGACGACTTCAGCGCTTTCTACTGGCGGGAGCAGCTCGGGACGGCCGGGACCATCTTCGTCCTGGGCCTCCTCGGCGGTCTCGGGGGCGCCGCGATCTTCGGGATCGCCCGCCCCAAGGCGCCGCCCCCCACGTCCCGGCCCTGACGGCCGGAGGCAGATACGGCACCAGCGGGATCGACTGAGCCTCAATCCCAACCAGCTACGCGCCGTCTCCATCAGGCTGCGCCTGCCCGAAGAGCGGCTGGCGGCCGTCCGGAACCTCATGGACAGCGCTGAGCTCGGAGTCCCGGACCACCGGGATCGTCCTCCGATGGCTGCGGCTACTCTGTCCATTCGACCGGGCCGTCCCACCGGCTCTCGACCCGCTCAGTGAGGCGCTGTGAACGACATCGTGGTCCTGGCGCTCGCGTTCTTCGGTGCCGCGCTGCTCTACGCCTCGGTCGGGCACGCGGGAGCGTCCGGCTACCTGGCCGCGATGGCGCTCCTCGGCGTCGCACCCGCGACGATGAGGCCGACCGCGCTCGCGCTCAACATCCTCGTGGCGAGCATCGTCACCATCCGCTTCCATCTTGCCGGGCACATCCGCTGGCGCGCCCTCGTGCCCTTCGTGATCGCATCGATCCCGATGGCCTTCGTCGGCGGAGCACTCGTCCTGCCAGGCTCGGTCTACAAGCCGCTCGTCGGACTGATCCTGCTCCTGGCAGCGTTCCAACTGCTCAGGACCGCGGCATCTTCGGCGGCGACGGATGAACGGCCGACCGCGATCCCCTTCATCCCGGCGGCGATCGCAGGCGCCGGGATCGGCCTCCTTTCGGGCCTGACAGGAACGGGCGGAGGCATCTTCCTCACCCCGCTGATCCTCTTTGCCGGATGGGCCGAGGCGCGCGTGGCAGCCGGGATATCGGCCGCCTTCATCCTGGTCAACTCGGTCTCGGGGCTCCTCGGCAACGTCTCGTCGGTCAGGGCACTTCCCACGGAACTGCCGATCTGGCTCCTCGCGGTCGCGGTCGGCGGGCTCATCGGTGCCGAACTCGGCGCCCGCCGGCTCGGCACACCGGCGCTGCGGCGCGCCCTGGCGGTGGTCCTTGTCGTCGCCGGGCTGAAGCTGATCTTCCTCGGCTGAGGCCAGCGCGCTGCGACCGGTCGATCGCGAGCCTCCCGGCGCAGGTCGCTCGATTGGCGCACGCCGAAGAGGAGGGGCAGGTCTGCGTCGCGCTGCGAAGGCTGCTGAGCCTCAGCCGCTCGTGGCGAGCAGGATCGCCCCGGCCGCCACCGCCGCGGCGGCCCCCAGGCGCACGCCCGCCCGTTCGCGTTCACGCAGCGCGATCACGCCCCACGCCGCGGCGAGGATCGTGGTCGCCTCCCGGAGCGGCGCGATGCCCGCGAGGGGAGCGATCTGGAACGCGAGAAGGATCAGCATGTAGGTCCCGATGATCAGGAGGCCGGCCGCGAGCGAGCGCCGCAGGCTCACCCCCGGCAGCGGATCGCCGTTCGCGGCAGCCGATGCACGACCGGGTCCCCGCGGGAGGGCCCGGGCCGCGACCGCGCGCCAGCCGACGAGCCCGACGGCGCAGACGGTCCAGATCGCCCAGGCATAGAGCCACGCGGGCCCCGTCCGGACGCCCACGCGGTCCAGCGCCGAATAGCCGGCCACCGCGCACCCAGCCAGGAGGGCGGGTGCGATCGTCGCCCGCGAGGTCGTGGCGAACGCCGCGGTGAGCGTACCTCCCAGCAGGAGCGCCACCCCGAGATAGCCCGGCGGATCGAGCCGCTCGCCGAGGAGGGCGACGCCGGCGACGACGCCCAGAAGGGCGCCCGAGCCGCGCGCGACGGGATAGACGGACGAGAGCGCGCCGCGCCGGTACGCGGCCGAGAGCGGGACGAAGTAGACGGCCGACACGATCCCCGAGGCGACCGCGATCACCCACCCTTCGGGCGTCAGCGTGGGGCGGCCGGTCGCGAACCAGGCAAGCACGGCGAGCGGGGTCACGGCCAGCACGCCGAGCCCGACGGCGCGCGTCGAGGTGGCGAGCGGGTCGCCCGACGTCTTGATGAGGGTGTTCCACGCAACGTGGAAGATCGACGAGGCGAGGACCAGGGCGATCGCGGCGACCGGCACGCCGCCCAGCATAGCCGCGGCGGGACCGCCGTCGGGCGCGTCCGCGGCGGCGCCCGGGACATGAACGACCCCGGGTCGGGTGACCCGGGGTCGTAGAGCTGCGGGTGTCGCGGGCCGGCGTGTCCGGCCCGGCGGCCTACTCGGCCTTCTTGGCCGCCGGCTTCCTGGCCGGGGCCTTGGCGGCCGGCTTCTCGGCGGCCGCCTTGGCAGGGGCCTTGGCTGCTGCCTTCTTGGCCGGGGCCTTGGCTGCCGCCTTGGCAGGCGCCTTTCTGGCCGGTGCCTTCTTGGCCGGGGCCTTGGCAGCCGGCTTCTCGGCCGGCGCCTCCGTCGCCTTGGCCCGGGTGGTCCGGGCCTTCGGCGCGATAGCCTCGGCGGCGACCGGAGCGGCCTTCGCCTTCGCGACCTCGGCGTCCGTGCGCCCGGCCCTGGCGAGCGCGGCACGCGCCTTGCCCGCGGCGGTCTGAGCGCCCTTGGCCTTGGCGGCCTTGCCGGCCGCGATGCGGGCCTTGGCGGCCTTGGCCGCGGCGGCCGTGCCGGTGGTCTTCATCGGCTTGGCGCCCGCCTGGACGGCGGCACCGCCGAGGGCGGCCCCGACGTTCTTGGCGAGGCGCGACTTGCGCCGCGCGGCGGCGTTCGGGTGGATCGCGCCGCCCTTGGCGGCCCGGTCGAGCGCCGAGAAGGCCTCGGCGAGCGAAGCGGACGCGTCGCCCTCCAGCTGGCCGGTTGCGATCTTGATGGTCTTGGAGACGAGGGTCTTGGCCTTGGACGCGCGGGGGCCGTTGATGGCGGCCCGGCGCTCGGCCTGGCGAACCCGCTTCTTCCCGGATGGCGTCCGCGTGCCGGTCCAGCCGCGGGGAGAGTGAGCCACGGTTCAGTCGGTCCTCTAGGTAGGTCGGAGGGGTGGACGGTCCTGGTGATGGGCGGCGCAGTGGGAGAGGACACCGCGGCGGCGCGACGGCGAATGGTAGCAGATCGGGCCCGTCGGCCGGCTCCGGCCGTCCGTCCCGTACAATCCCCGCTCGTGACCATCCCCCAGGATCGCCTGCGCAACTTCTCGATCATCGCCCACATCGATCACGGGAAATCGACCCTCGCGGACCGCCTCCTCGAGTTCACCCACACGATCGATCCCCGGCAGATGACGAGCCAGGTCCTCGACTCCATGGACCTCGAGCGCGAGAAGGGGATCACGATCAAGGCGCGCGCCGTGCGCCTCGAGCACACGGCGCTCGACGGCCTCGTCTACGGCCTCAACCTGATCGACACGCCGGGCCACGTCGACTTCAGCTACGAGGTCAGCCGCAGCCTGCAGGCCTGCGAGGGCGCGATCCTCGTGGTCGACGCCGCCCAGGGGATCGAGGCCCAGACGCTGGCCAACGTCCACCTGGCCCTGCGGCATAACCTGGTGATCATCCCGGTCGTCAACAAGATCGACCTGCCCTCGGCCCAGCCCGACGTGGTCATCGAGGAGCTGGAAAACGTCCTCGCGATCCCCCGCGAGGAGGTGCTCCTCGCCTCCGCGAAGGAGGGGATCGGCATCCTCGAGATCCTCGAGGCGATCGTCCACCGGGTGCCGCCGCCGAGGGGGAAGCCGACCGATCCGCTGCAGGGCCTCGTCTTCGACTCCCACTACGACCAGTACAAAGGCGTCGTGACCTATGTCCGGCTGGCCGCGGGGACGCTCCACGAGCACGAGCGGATCCGCCTCATGGGCTCGGGCGCCGAGGCCGACATCCTGGAGCTCGGTCTCTTCCGGCCCCAGCTCGTGCCGGTGAAGCTGCTTACGGCCGGCGAGGTCGGTTACATCGCGACGGGCCTCAAGAGCGTCCGCGACGCGCAGGTCGGCGACACGGTCACGAACGCCGGCGCCCCCGCTCTCGAGCCCCTCCCCGGGTACCAGGCCGCGAAGAGCCTGGTCTTCGCCGGGATCTACCCGATCTCCGGCGAGGACTACCCGCTCCTGCGCGACGCGATGGAGAAGCTCCATCTCAACGACGCGAGCTTCACCTTCGAGCCGGAATCGTCGATCGCCCTCGGCTTTGGATTCCGCTGCGGCTTCCTGGGCCTCCTCCACATGGAGATCGTCCAGGAGCGCCTCGAGCGCGAGTTCAGCCTCGAGCTCATCGCCTCGGCGCCGTCCGTCGAATACCGGGTCACGTCGCTCAACGGGAGGACGATCGTCATCGACAACCCGGCGCTCATGCCGCCGGCCGGCGAGATCGAGACGATCGAGGAGCCGTGGGTGAACCTGTCGGTCATCACGCCGACCGCCTACATCGGCTCGCTCATGGAGCTCTCGACCTCGCGGCGCGGCTCGTTCCTGACCATGGAGTACCTCGACCCGCAGCGCGTCCTCCTCTCGTTCGAGATGCCGCTCGCGGAGCTGATCGTCGACTACTTCGACCAGCTCAAGAGCCGCAGCCAGGGGTACGCGTCGATGGACTACGAGGAGGCCGGGTACCGGGAGGCCCGCCTGGTCAAGCTCGATGTCATGGTGAACGGGGAACCCGTCGACGCGCTCTCGATGATCGTCCACCGGGACAAGGCCCCGAGCGTCGGGCGGGCGCTCACGGCGAAGCTCAAGGAGCTGATCCCGCGCCAGATGTTCGAGGTGCCGATCCAGGCCGCGATCGGCTCGAACGTCATCGCCCGCGAGACCATCCGGGCCATGCGCAAGAACGTCCTCGCCAAGTGCTACGGTGGCGACATCACCCGCAAGCGGAAGCTGCTGGAGAAGCAGAAGGAAGGCAAGCAGCGCATGAAGCGCGTCGGATCGGTCGAGATCCCGCAGGACGCCTTCCTCGCCGTCCTCAAGATGGGCGAGGACGCCTGACCTCCGTGGAGGAGACCCTGCGCGTCCTGGTGGCCCTGGCGATCGCCGGCTTCCTCGTCATCCTGCGCTTCGAGGCCGAGAAGTTCGGCGCGGCCGAGTACGACGAGCCCACCCGCGACGGGCATCGGGCGTCGTTCCTGCAGCGCCTCAGCTGGATCCTGCTCGGCTTCACCCTCGTGGGCGCCCTGCTCCTCGTCCACCCGAACGCGGCTGCGGATCTCGGGATTTCGCTCGGAGACCGCGGCGAGGCCCTCCTGCTCGGCTTTGGGTTCGGCGCCCTGGGGGCGCTCCAGGCTGCCGCCTACGCCTTCTTCCGGTACGGGAAGATCCGCCTGCCTCCGGCCTGGACGTATCCCGGCGCCGTGCTCAACGGGATCGGGACGGCGTTCCTCGACGAGGCGACGTTCCGCGGCGCCGTCCTCGGGCTGCTCCTGCTGATCGGGATCAACCCGGTCACCGCGGTCGTCATGCAGGCCTTCCTATACACCCTGGCCACGCGGACCGGAGCCCCGGGGCGCGGCCGCTACATGTTCGTCCTCACCCTCGTCGGCGGGCTGGCGGCCGGCTGGCTCACCGCCACGACCGGGGCGATCGGGGCGGCGTTCCTGGCCCACGCCGTCACCCGGGTGTCCGTCTTCGTCTGCACGGGCCACGCCGGCCGGCCGTCACTCCGGGGCGAGGAGATCGAGGAGACCTGGGAGTACCGCACCCCGCCGCGGGGCTGGCGCCTCCTCGACCGCTCGGACGACGGAGGACCCTCGGAGCAGTGACCGCGGGCGGCGTCGAACTGGATCCCGTCCACCCGCCGGCCGCTCTCTACGTCCACGTCCCGTTCTGCCGCTCGCTCTGCCCGTACTGTGATTTCGTGGTCGTGGCCGGCGCGGCGGCGGTCGGCCCGCGCAACCGCGTCGGGGCGTTGCTGGCGGCGCTGCTCCGCGAGATCGACCTGCGCGCCGCGGCGCTGGACGCCACCCTCGGGCCGCCAGGCCATCCGCGGCGGCCGCCCCTCGCCACGCTGTACGTCGGCGGGGGCACGCCCTCGCTCCTGTCCGCCGACGCGGTCGCGGAGCTCGTGGACCGCGTGCGCGCCCGGTTTGGCCTGGCGGACGGTGCCGAGGTGACGCTCGAGGCGAACCCCGGGCCGGACGACCGGGGCGACCTCGCCGGGTTCGCGCGCGCCGGCGTCACGCGCCTGTCCCTGGGGGCCCAGAGCCTGGACGACGCGGAGCTGCGGTCGCTTGGGCGCCGTCACCGCGCCGGCGACGTGGCCGAGGCGGTCCTCGCGGCGCGCGCGGCCGGGATCGGGCAGGTGAGCCTGGACCTCCTCTACGACGTGCCCGGCCAGCGCCTGGCGAGCTGGGCGGGCACGGTCGAGGCGGCCCTGGAGATGGCCCCGGACCACCTCTCGTGCTACGCCCTGACCCTCGACGACCCGGACGCCGAGGGCCTCACCGGCCCGACGGGCGACCACCTGCCGACGACGGCCGGCGCTCGCCGCTGGCGCGAGCGAGCACGCGCGGCCCAGGACGAGGATCGGGCCGCCGCGGCCTATGCGCTGGCCGACGCCGAGCTCGAGGGCGCCGGAATGCCGTGGTACGAGCTCTCGAACTGGGCGCGGCCCGGAGCCGAGAGCCGCCACAACCTCGCCTACTGGGAGCGGCGGCCGTACGAAGCCGTCGGCCCCGGCGCCCATGCCTTCGACGGCGCCCGGCGGCGCTGGAACGCCGCCCGCCTCGAGGCGTGGCTGGAGGCGCTGACGCCCGCGCGGGGGGGGCCGGCCGCGCTCCCGCCGGGCGACGGTGAGGAGATCGACGCCGCGACCGCTGCAGCAGAGGAGCTCATCCTCGGGTTGCGCACGGCGCGCGGCGTCGCCCGCGACCGCGCCCGGTCGCGGGCGGACGAAATGGCGTGGGCCCACGAGGCGGGCCTCGTGGAGGACTGCCCCGGCGAGCGCGTCCGGCTCACGCTCCGGGGCCGCCTCCTCTCCAACGAGCTGTTCGCCCGGCTGATCTGAGGCGGCGCCGTGCGCGGTCGCCTGACGCACATCCCGTTCTCCGTGCCGGATCGGGCGCGCGCCGGCCCGGGACGCGCGTCGGCGCCCTTCCCGCCCAGGTCGTGCACGGAATCCCGGTCGAGCACGCTCCGTTCGACGCCCAGGATGCCGTCGGGGCCCGGATCGGCCAGCGAACGCAGCGTGGTGGGACCCGGAACCGTGCGTGGACCGGGCCCGGGTTGCTGGCGTCCCGGATCGGCGGCCGGCCCCCCGGGTCGGCGTACCGTGCGACGCCGCGGGCCACCGGCCGGGTGGTCGACAGCAGCATCCCATGCTCTCGGGCTCAGCTCGTCCCGGCGAACCCGCACAGACGTTGGGATGCTTGCCACCGGACCCCCACACACCGGACCCCCACACACCGGACCCCGAACGTTGACACTCGATCCTCGAGACTGCTAGGATTTCGTCGTTTCCACTGGCACTCTCCAAGCTAGAGTGCTAACGCAGCGTAGGGCGCGGGCCGCATCGCGGACCCGCCCAAAGGGAGCCGTGCCGTGGCGCGAGGAGTCCGCCGCAGCAGCGGACCGCTCGACGCCCGGGCGCAGGCGATCTTGCGGGCCGTCATCGAGGAATACGTCGCCACGGCCACGCCGGTCGGCTCGCAGACGCTCGTCGAGCGCTACCCGTTCGGGGTGAGCGCCGCCACCGTCCGCAATGTCCTGGCCGAGCTGGAGACCGAGGGCTTCCTCGGCCACCCGCACACGTCGGCCGGGCGCGTCCCGACGGACGTCGGCTACCGCTTCTACGTGGAGTCGCTGGTCGGCGAGATGCCGCTGCCCCCCGTCGAGCAGCTGATGATCCGCCACCAGTTCGGCCAGGTGGAGTTCGCCACCGACCAGTGGTTCCGCCTCGCGGCCACCACGCTCGCCACGGCGACGCGGTCGGCCGGGCTGGCCACCCCCGCCAAGCCGCGGGCCGCGCGGATCCGCCGCCTGGAGCTGGTCAAGATCGGGGAGCGGATCGCGTCCCTCATCGTCGTCCTCAACGAGGGCTCGCTCAAGCAGGCGCTCCTCACCATCGATCCCGGCACGTCGGACGACGAGCTGGACGAGGCGGCCGGCCGCCTCAACCGGAGCTGCAGCGGCCTCACGGCGGCCGACCTGGCGGAGCGGCTGCGCTGGTTCGAGGAGGCCCCGCCCGACGATCCCGTCTTCACCCTCGTCCGGCGCGCCGGCGAGCGTGCGCTGCGGATCCTCCGCGAGTTCGACGCCGCCACCGTCGAGCAGCTCTTCAGCGACGGCCTTCTCCACGTGATGGCCGAGCCGGAGTTCGCGGCGTCGGAGAAGCTCCGTCGCGTCTTCGCCGTCCTGGAGAACCGCCAGTACCTGGGCGAGCTCTTCGAGGACGTCACGCGCTCGGGCGACCTGCGGGTCTTCATCGGCCGGGAGAACCGCCCGGAGGAGATGGCCGACGTGGCCCTCGTCCTCGCCCCCTACGGGCGTCCGGGGGCGGCCGTCGGCGTCGTCGGGATCCTGGGTCCGACACGCCTCCGCTATCCGCAGGCGATCGGGACCGTCCGGTTCGTCGCCGGCCTCATGAACGATCTCGTCGACCACCTCTACACCTGACGACGAAGGACCAGCCGATGCCGAGACACCACAAGCCGCCGCCCGATCCGCCGCCTGCCGCACCCGCCGCCCCCGCCGTCGAGGAGCTCGCCGCCGAGCGCGACGCCGCGCTGGCCCGGGCCGAGGAGCACCTCGCGATGGCCCAGCGCGCCCAGGCGGACTACGCGAACCTCAAGCGGCGAACCGCGGAAGAGCGCGAGCAGATGCTCGGCCTCGCGAACGAAATCCTCCTGGCGAAGGTGGTTGCCGTCGCCGACGACTTCGACCTCGCGATCGAGCACGTCCCCGCGGAGGAACGCGCGACAGCCTGGGTCGAGGGGATCGCCGCGATCGACCGGAAGCTCCGGGCGCTCCTCGAGAGCGAGGGCGTCACCCCCATCGAGGCGCTCGGCCGGCCGTTCGACCCGGCCGTGCACGAGGCCCTCAGCCACGTTCCCGGCAGTGGCCGGCCGGAGGGCGAGGTCGTCGCCGAGCTCCGCCGCGGCTACCGGATCCGCGACCGCGTCCTGCGGCCCGCCCTCGTCGCCGTCAGCGACGGCTCGGGGCCCGCGGAGCGGCCCAACTAGACACCGCATACCCCCCACCGAACCCGACCACCGACCCCCGCGAGAGGAGCACCCGGACCCCATGGGCAAGATCATCGGCATCGACCTCGGCACGACGAACTCGGTCGTGGCCGTGATGGAGGGCGGCGAGCCCACCGTCATCGCCTCGGCCGAGGGCGGGCGCACCGTCCCCTCCGTCGTCGCCTTCACGAAGACCGGCGAGCGCCTCGTCGGCCAGCTGGCCAAGCGCCAGGCGGTCACCAACCCGGCGAACACCGTCTATTCGATCAAGCGCTTCATGGGGCGCCGCTGGGACGACCCCGAGGTGAAGCACAGCCGCGCCCTCGTCCCGTACACGGTCGAGAAGGACCCCAAGTCGGACGGGATCAAGGTCCTCATGGGGGAGGGCCGCAGCTACACCCCGCCCGAGATCTCGGCGATGATCCTCCAGAAGCTCAAGGCGGACGCGGAGGCCTACCTCGGCGAGAAGGTGACCGAGGCCGTCATCACGGTCCCGGCCTACTTCGACGACACCCAGCGCCAGGCCACGAAGGACGCGGGCCGGATCGCCGGCCTCGACGTCAGGCGGATCATCAACGAGCCGACGGCCTCGTCGCTGGCCTACGGCCTCGACAAGAAGCACGACGAGAAGATCGCCGTCTACGACCTGGGCGGGGGCACCTTCGACATCTCGATCCTGGAGCTGGGCGAGGGCGTCTTCGAGGTCAAGTCCACGAACGGGGACACCCACCTCGGCGGCGACGACTTCGACATCCGGGTCATGGACTGGCTCCTCGCGGAGTTCAAGAAGGACCAGGGCCTCGACCTCCGCGGCGACCCCCAGGCCCTGTCGCGGGTCAAGGAGGCGGCCGAGAAGGCGAAGATCGAGCTCTCCTCGGCGGTCTCGACCGAGATCAACCTCCCGTACATCACCGCCGACGCCGACCGGAACCCGAAGCACCTCGTGATGACCATCACCCGGGCCAAGCTCGAAGACCTCGTTGGGGACCTGGTCCAGAAGACGGCCGAGCCGGTGGGAAAGGCCCTCAAGGACGCGGGCCTCGCGGCGTCGGAGATCGACGAGGTCGTCCTCGTCGGCGGGATGACCCGCATGCCGGCAGTCATCGAGGCGGTCAAGGCGATGTTCGGCGGCAAGGAGCCGAACCGCGGCGTCAACCCCGACGAAGTGGTGGCGGTCGGTGCGGCGATCCAGGCCGGCGTCCTCGCCGGCGACGTGAAGGACGTCCTGCTCCTCGACGTCACGCCCCTCTCGCTCGGCATCGAGACGCTTGGCGGGGTCATGACGAAGCTCATCGAGCGGAATACCACCATCCCCACCAGCAAGTCGCAGGTGTTCTCCACTGCCTCGGACAGCCAGCCGCAGGTGGAGATCCACGTCCTGCAGGGCGAGCGCGAGTTCGCGACCGACAACAAGACGCTCGGCAAGTTCATCCTCGACGGGATCCCGTCGGCCCCGCGCGGCGTGCCCCAGATCGAGGTCGCGTTCGATATCGACGCCAACGGGATCGTCGAGGTGCGGGCGAAGGACCGAGCGACCGGCAAGGAGCAGAAGGTCACGATCACGGCGTCCTCCATGCTCGACAAGAAGGACGTGGACCGGATGGTCCGCGAGGCCGGCGAGCACGCCGACGAGGACCGCAGGAAGCGTGAGGAGGTCGAGGCCCGCAACCAGGCCGAGGCCCTCACCTTCCAGGCGGAGCGGACCCTCAAGGACCTGGGCGACAAGGTGTCGGCCGAGGACCGGGCCGCGGTCGAGGGCAAGGTCTCGGACGTCCGCAACGCCCTCAAGACGGAGTCGGTCGACGTCGTGAAGACGCGGGCGACGGAGCTGGCCGAGATCCTCCAGCGGGTCGGCACGGCGGCCTACGCCGCGGCGGGCGCCGCCGGCGGCGACGGCGCCGCGGACGGTCCGGGCGACGGTGAGGCGGGCGACGCCGGTGCGTCCGGCGACGGTGCCGCGGCCGACGACGAGACCGTCGAGGGCGAGTTCAAGGAGGTTTGAGGCCGGGAAGGCGGGCGAGGAGGCGTCGCGACAGCCGCGGCTGCCTCCGCCTTCCATCCGGCGACGGGCCGGGACGACGAGGTCGCGGCGAGGGGCGGGGACGTTCGTCCCTTGACGCGCGGCAGGGAGGCAGCGATCGTCCGGTCGTGAACAGCCAACGCGCGCTCGTCTCCGGGGCGCTCCTGGCGCTGCTGCTCGGCGCGTGCGGAGCGTCCCCGTCGCCCGTTCCGACCGCGACGCCGCCCGCGGCGACCGCGACGCGTCCCTCGGCGAGCTCGGAGCGCTGTGCGGGGCTCCACTGGTACGACGTGCGCGACGCCGTCGCGGCCGCCGACCACTACACGTACCGGAGCACGGACCACATCGTCTACGACCCCTCGGTTCCGGGCCCTTCTTCGGTTGCGACTGATCGAACGGTGGCCGGTGCGTACCAGGCCCCCGATCGAGCCCGCGAGATCAGCGAGTGGGCCGCAGGGACCGTCCTGACGCCGGGGATGTACCCCGACTTCATCCTCATCGGGGATCTTGAGTGGCTGCGCGTGCTCGACGGGACGGGCCTGTGGCACGCATCGCCCGGACGTCTGAGCCTGACACCCGAGGGTGGGGCCCTCGACGATCTGTTCGCCGGCCTCCAGGCGAAAGCCTCGTGGTCCACCGGGAAGCCGGATCCGGCCGCGCCGACGGAATGCGTCTTCACGATCACGTCGGCGGTCACCGACGATGGACGACGGTGGGACGCGTCGCTTTGGGCGGGCGCGACGACGCTTCTCCCGACGCGCCTTCTCCGGCGCGAGGTGGCCGGCGAAACTGGCAACATCAGCACGTTCGACATGACGATCGACCCAACCGGCCAGGCAGCGATCGAGCCGCCGCCCGCGGACGAGATCGCTCTCGAGACACCGCGGCCCTGATCGGGCTGCCGAGACGAAACGGGGGAACGAGCGCTCCATGAGATTCCGCGCCACGATCCAGCTCGAGGGCAAGACCGCCACCGGCATCCGCGGCAAGAGGCCGCCGGTCCGGGTCACGATCAGCGACCACACCTACCGCAGCACCGTGGCCCCGTTCGGCGACGTGTTCATGCTCCCCCTGAGCGCCGAGAACAGGGGGGCCGCCGGGGTGGCCGCCGACGACGAGGTGGACGTCGAGCTCGAGCTCGATGCCGAGCCGCGCGAGGTAACCGTGCCGCCCGACTTCGCCGATGCGCTCGACAGCGACGAGGCTGCCCGGCGCTTCTTCGACGGCCTCTCCTACAGCAACAGGCGGCGCTTCGTGCTCTCGATCGAGGACGCGAAGACGCCCGAGACCCGGCAGCGACGCATCGCCAAGGCGGTCGCCACGCTCCACGAGGGCCGGATCAGCGCCGGCGTCCGGCGGTAGACTCGGCGTCCCATGGCGACCTCGAGCACGTCCCTCATCCACGCCCGCGGCCTGACCAAGAAGTTCGGCGGCTTCACGGCCGTCGACGCGATCGATTTCGACGTCGCGCCGGGCGAGTCGTTCGGCTTCCTCGGGCCGAACGGGGCCGGGAAGACGAGCACGATGCGGATGATCGCCTGCGTCTCCCCGCTCACCGGCGGCACCCTTCGCGTGCTGGGGATGGACCCCCTCGGCGACGGGCCGCGGATCCGGGCCCGGATCGGCGTCGTCCCCCAGCAGGACACGCTGGACATGGAGCTGACCGTCCGCGAGAACCTCTCGATCTACGGTCGCTACTTCGGCCTGCCCCGGCCCCTCATCCGGCAGCGTGTCGACGAGCTCCTCGACTTCGTCCAGCTGACCGAACGGTCCGGCGACCAGGTGGAGCCGCTGTCGGGCGGCATGAAGCGGCGCCTGACGATCGCCCGCAGCCTGGTCAACGAGCCGGACCTGCTCCTCCTCGACGAGCCCACGACGGGCCTTGACCCGCAGGCCCGGCACCTGCTCTGGGACCGCCTCTACCGGCTGAAACAGAAGGGCGTCACGCTCGTCCTGACGACCCACTACATGGACGAGGCCGAGCAGCTGTGCGACCGCCTCGTCGTGATGGACAAGGCGAAGATCGTGGCCGAGGGCTCGCCACGCCAGCTCATCGAGCAGCACTCGACCCGCGAGGTGCTGGAGATGCGCTTTCCGGTTGGCGTGCAGGAGACGCTCGACGGCCAGCTCGACGGCCTGGGCGATCGCGTGGAGCGCCTTCCCGACCGGGTCCTCGTCTACACGGACGACGGCGATGCCGCGGCGACGGTCGCTCACGAGCGCGGGCTGCGCCCCGAGATGGTTCTCGTCAGGCGTTCCTCGCTCGAGGACGTCTTTCTCCGGCTTACCGGCCGGAGCCTCGTCGACTAGGAGAGGGCGGGGAGTGGCGGCACCGGCGGTCCGCGTCCTGGAGCACGAGCTGCTCGTCTACCGGCGCGTCTGGCGGGGCAGCATCTTCAGCTCCTTCCTCTCGCCGGTGCTCTTCCTGGCCGCGATGGGGCTGGGCCTCGGCAGCCTGGTCGACGCCGGCGGCGGAGCCGGAGCCGGAGCCGGGGCCGGGGGGGCGACCGGCGCGGCGCTGGCCGGCGTCTCCTACCTCGCCTTCCTGGCCCCCGGGCTCCTCGCGTCCACGGCGATGCAGACGGCGGCCGGCGAATCGACCTTCCCGGTGATGGCCGGGCTCGTCTGGGTGAAGAGCTTCCACGGGATGATCGCGACCCCGATCCGGCCCGCCGACGTGGTCATCGGCAAGCTGACCTACATCGGCCTGCGGCTCCTGCTGGTGGTCGGCGTCTTCTTCCTCGTCGCGGTCCTCTTCGGCGCCGTCACCGGCCCCGGGGCGATCCTGGCCGTCCCGGCCGCGCTCCTGACCGGCCTCGCCTTTGCGGCGCCGATCGCGGCCTACTCGGCGACCCAGCGGGACGCGAACGGCTTCAACGCCCTCTTCCGGTTCGGGGTGATCCCGCTCTTCCTCTTCTCGGGGACCTTCTTCCCGATCGAGCAGCTGCCGGGCATCCTCCAGCCGGTCGCGTACGTCACGCCACTGTGGCACGGCGTCGACCTCTGCCGGTCCCTGGCGCTCGGGACGGCGGAGCCGCTCCTGACCCTCGTCCACGTCGCCTACCTCGGGACGATGACGGCACTCGGCGTCGCGGCCGCGTTCGTGACGTTCCAGCGCCGGCTCGTGAAGTGAGGCCGTGTCGATGACCCTCCTCGCCCGCGTCGCCCCGCCGATCGTCTTCGGCGGCCGCCGCGCCGGCCTCCTCATCGAGCGCAACCTGCTCGTCTACCGGCGCGGCTGGCTCGTCATCGTGTCCGGCTTCTTCGAGCCGCTCTTCTACCTCCTCTCGATCGGCCTTGGCATCGGCGCGCTGGTCGGCGGCGTCGTCGTGGACGGCCGCGAGCTCGCCTACACGGCCTTCGTGGCACCGGCGCTCCTCGCCAGCTCGGCGATGAACGGGGCGATCTACGACTCGACCTTCAACGTCTTCTTCAAGCTCAAGTACGCGAAGACGTACGACGCGATCCTCTCGACGCCGGTCGGGGTGGGGGACGTGGCGCTCGGCGAGATCGGCTGGGCGCTGATCCGGGGCGGCATCTACGCTGCCGCCTTCCTCGTCGTCATGGTCGCCCTGGGGATGGTCCTCTCGCCGTGGGCGCTGCTCGCGTTCCCGGCCGCGCTCCTCGTCGGGTTCGCCTTCGGCGCCGTGGGCATGGCGGCAACGAGCTTCATGCGGACCTGGCAGGACTTCGACCTGGTCCAGCTCGTGATCCTGCCGCTCTTCCTCTTCTCCGCCACGTTCTACCCGCTCACGACCTACCCGGAGCCGATCCGCATCCTGGTGGAGCTGACGCCGCTCTACCACGGCGTCGACCTGATCCGCGGCCTCACGACGGGTGCCGTGGGGCCGGGGCTCCTCGTGCACGTCGCCTACCTCGCGGCGATGGGCCTGCTCGGCCTCGCGGTCACCTCGCGGCGCCTCGGGAAGCTGCTGCTGAAGTAGGCAGGGCGGCTCGAAGCAGACGTGGCGGCAACATCTGCGCATCGGCGAAGGAAACCGGTACGCATCCCGGTGTCGATGCTCTGCTATCGTGGTGAGCATGCGCAAGCACACGACGATCGATCTCGACCTCGAGCTCGTCCGGGAGGCGGCCGCCACCCTCGGCACGACGCGCACGACCGACACGGTCCACGCGGCGCTCGCGGAGGTGGTCGCGCGTCGGCGGCGGGCCACTCTGGCGCGGATGGACTTGCCGGACCTGACCCCGGGGGCGCTCGAGGAGATGCGATCGACGCGCGGGGTCGGTGATCGCCCCCGGTGGGCGGCTCGGAGGGTCCGCCCGGCGACCGGTGCGCCGCAGTGACGGAGCTCGCCGACACCAGCGTCTGGGCGCGCAAGTCGCACCCAAGGGTCCGGGACTGGTTCGTGGCGGCCGTCGAAGCTGGCGAGATCGCAGCCTGCGACATGGTGGCGCTCGAGCTGCTCCACTCCGCGCGCACGCCCAGCGAGTTCGGCGCGCTGGAACTCGGGCTCGCGGCCCTGCCATGGGCGGAGATGGACACGGCCGTCTGGCAGCGCGCCCGCGACGTCTACCGGGCGCTCGGCACGGGCCCCGGGATGCCGCAGCGCAGCGTCAAGCACGCCGACCTGCTCATCGCCGCCGCCGCCGAGCTGGCGGGGATGACGCTCCTCCACTACGACGCGGACTACGACACGATCGCGGCGGTGACCGGGCAGCCGACCCGGTGGGCGGCCCCGCGCGGCTCGCTGTGATCCGTCGCGCTATCTTGCATCCCATGAGTGAGACCGACGTCCTCCCGAGCGCCGAGCCGGCCTCGGCCGATCCCTCCACCGATCCATCCGCCGCCGCTCACGCCCGCGCCATCGGGATCGACGTCGGCGGAACGGGCGTCAAGGCCGCCGTCGTCGACTTGGTCACCGGCGAGCTGGTCTCGCCCCGGATCCGCGAGAAGACACCCCAGCCGGCGACGCCGGAGGCGGTCATCGAGACCGTCGGCCGGATCGTCGACCGGCTCGCGGAGGGCGGGCACCTGGACCCGACGATGCCGGCCGGGGCAGGCCTCCCCGGCGTTGTCAAGCGGGGCCGGCTCGTCACCGCCGCCAACATCGACAAGGGGTGGGTCGACTACGCGGCCCAGGAGGCGCTGGAGGCGCGGCTCGGCCGCCCCGTCCGGCTGATCAACGATGCCGATGCGGCCGGCCTCGCGGAGGTCGCCTTCGGTGCCGCGAAGGGCGTGCCCGGGACCGTCCTCCTGCTCACGATCGGGACCGGGATCGGGAGCGCGCTGCTGATCGACGGGAAGCTGCTCGATTCAACGGAGTTCGGGCACGTCCCGTACCGCCGCAAGGACGCCGAGCTCTGGATCTCCGGCGCGGCCCGCGAGCGGCGCGCGATCGGCTGGCGCCGCTGGGCCGGCGAGTTCAGCGAGTACCTGGCGCTGCTCGAGAAGTGGTTCTGGCCCGACCTCATCATCCTGGGCGGGGGCGTCAGCAAGGAGTACGCGAAGTACGGAAAGTGGCTGAAGTCGCGCGCGCCGCAGGTGACCGCCCGCTTCCTGAACACCTCGGGGATCATCGGCGCGGCTCTCGCCGCCGGCGGCCACGAGGAAGCCCCGACCGACTGACCGTCCCGGGCGGACCAGGGAACGGTCCCACCCGCGGCGCGAACCGCGGCTCCCGCGCCCCACCGGACCACCGTCCCCCCCCCGACCGGTACTACCGTGGGCGTTGCGCCCGTGCGCTCCAGGGGTCACGGTCTCCCCCTCAGACAAGGGAGACCTCGATGTCCCTGCTCCGCTCTCGACTGCACCTGCCCTGGCGCCCGCCCGGCTCCGGCGCGAGCGGGCCGGCGGCGCCCTCGCCAGTCGCGGGCGACCCCGGGCTCCAGCTCCTCGATGGGGGTGCGGCCCCGAACCCGACCCCTGACGCCCGCGCCGACGCCGACCCCGTCCCGATCGGCCTGCATCCCGCCCCGGTGCGCCACGCTGCCCCAGACGGCCGGCCGGCGTCGCGGACCCGACGGTCGAAGAAGGGGCCCGCCTCCGCCGCGACGGGGCTCCTGCCGGACGAGCCCATGGTGGCCCCCGAGGACGTCGAGCGGCCGCTGCGCCTGATCCTCGTGGAGGAGGTGCCGGAGGTCGTGGCCCACGTCCGCGAGATGCTCCGCGGCCAGCCGTCGCTGCGCCTCGTCGAGGTGGTCGCCGACGGGCGGCAGGTGGCCCGCGAGGTCCGCGAGCTGAGGGCCGACGTGGTCCTGGTCGACGTGCTCCTCCAGGGCCACGCGTCGGGGATCGACGTGCTCGAGAGCCTCCGCTCGACGGTGCCCGGGATCGCGGTCGTCGCCATCGGCGTGCCCGCCGAGGCCGGCCTCGCGGAGCGCGTGCGGTCCAACGCCGACGCCGTGGTCGCGATTCCGTTCGGGACCATCGACCTGGCGCGCGGTATTCGCGATGCGCACCAGTGTCGTGCCATCCGGGACCCGGCCAGCGCAACACGCATGGTGGCCGTCTACGCCGCCAAGGGCGGCGTCGGCAAGACGACCCTGGCTCTGAACCTGGCCGTCGCTCTCGCCACGGCCGGTGTTCGCACGGCCCTCGTCGACGGCAGCCTCCAGTACGGCGACCTGCGGCGGCTCCTCCGCGTCGACGCCGGCGAACCTTCGATCTGCGACCTCCCGACGGACTGCGTCCGCGCGTCCGACCTCACCCGGACGATGCGCCGCGGGCCCGCGGGGGTCGACCTCCTCTTCGCTCCGCCGCGGCTCGAGATGGCCGACATGGTCACCGCCCGAGATCTCGACAAGATCCTCGACCTCCTTCGGCGCACCTACCAGGCCGTCGTCGTCGACACGCCGAGCGCCCTCAATGACACGACCCTGACGATCCTCGACATGGCCGACGTCATCCTCCAGGTCCTCACTCCCGAGCCGGCCGCGCTCGACAGCACGCGGGCGGCCGCGGCCGCCTTCGCCGCTATCGGCTATCCACCCGCCAAGGTCCGGATAGTCATCAACCGCGCCGACGCGATGGGCGCCCTGCGGCCGGACCAGCTGCGTCGCGCGCTGGGCCGCGAGCCCGACCACGTGGTCGCGTCGGACTGGCAGCTCGTGTCCGGGTCGAACCGGGACGGTGTCCCGTTCGTGGTCGCGCGCCCGGACGCCCGGATCAGCCGGGACGTCATGGAGCTCGCGGGGGCGGTCAGGGCGGTCGTCGGCGCCGCACCTGCGCGGCTCCCGGCGCGGGTCCACCCGCGCGCGCGCGGCCGCGAGCGCGCCGCCGGCTAGGCTGTCGCCCCGCGGTCGTCGAGTGCCGAGCGTCCCCGCCTGACCGTCCGGGCCGCTCCCCGTAGACTTCCTTTCGCACATGACGACCCAGCGCGACTACTACGACATCCTCGGCGTCGAGCGCGGCGCGACCGACGCCGACCTCAAGAAGGCGTTCCGCAAGCTCGCCCAGCAGTGGCACCCGGACGTCAACCGCGACGAGGGTGCCGACGAGCGCTTCAAGGAGATCAACGAGGCCTACCAGGTCCTCTCGGACCCGCAGCGGCGCCAGGCCTACGACATGTTCGGCCGGGCCGGGGCCGGGGGCGGCGGCTTCGACCCGGGCGCCCAGCCCGGCTTCGGCGCCTTCTCCGACCTCTTCGACGCATTCTTCGGCGGGAGCGCCGCGGGCGGCGGGGTCCGTCGCGGCCGGCCGGCCGTCGGTTCCGACCTCCGCTACGACCTGCGGATCACCTTCGAGGAGTCGATCCGGGGCACGGAGAAGGAGATCGAGTTCCCGGTCCTCGATCGCTGCGCCGGCTGCTCCGGCAGCGGGGCGAAGAGCGGGACCGCCACGGCGGCCTGCCCCCAGTGCGGCGGCCGCGGCGAGATCCGCCATACCCGCCAGACGATGCTCGGCCAGATGGTCAACGTCGTCGCCTGCCCGCGCTGCCGGGGCGAGGGCAAGGTCGTCGACGCGCCGTGCGAGGACTGCGGCGGCGACGGCCGGAAGCAGCGCACGAAACGGCTGCGCGTCGCGGTCCCGGCGGGGATCGACGACGGCCACCAGATCCGGCTCTCGTCCGAGGGGGAGGTGGGTCCCCGCGGCGGACCGCCGGGGAGCCTCTACGTCGCGATCCACGTCGCCGCGCACCCCCGGCTGCGGCGCGAGGGGACCGAGCTCTACCACCAGCTCGACCTCTCGATCGCCCAGGCGGCGCTGGGCACGACGGTCCGCGTGCCGACGGCCGACGGCGACGAGGACCTCGAGATCAAGCCGGGAACCCAGCCCGGGACCGAGATCCGTCTCCGCGGCCGCGGTGCCCCGCACCTGCGACGGGCGGGCGCGCGCGGCGACCTCCACGTGCTCGTCGACGTGACGATCCCGACGAAGCTCAGCAAGGAGCAGCGCGAGGCGCTCGAGGCCTACGCGGCGGCCTCCGGGGAGACGAACCTGGGCACCGGCAAAGGCGGCGTCTTCGAGCGGATCAAGGACGCCCTCGGGTGAGCGCCGGGCCCGACCCGGCCCCCGGCGGGCTTGCCGGTGATGGCGCCTGGCTCGAGCTGGCGGTCACCTGCGACCCGGAGGCTGTCGAGGCCGTCAGCGAGATCCTCGCCCGCGTCGCCCCGGGCGGCGTGAGCGTCGAGCCGGGGTTCACGCTCATCGACGAGGGGCTCGGCGCGGTGGTCGACCCGGCGGCACCCGCGACGGTCCGGGCCTACCTGCCCGCGCGCGACGCGGAGGCCGGCCGGCGCGCGGGCAGGGAGGTGGACCGGGCCCTGGGCCACCTCCAGGCGTTCGGGCTGCGGGAGATCGGGGAGCTGCGGACGCAGGTCGTCCACGAGTCCGACTGGGCCACCGCCTGGAAGCGCCACGTCGGCGTCCTGCGGATCGGGCGCGGCATCGTCATCCGTCCGACGTGGCGCCGGCACCGCCGGCGGCCGGGCGACGTGGTGATCGCCATGGACCCCGGGATGGCCTTCGGGACCGGGCTCCACCCCACCACGCGGCTCTGCCTGGCCGGGATCGAGCGCTGGGCGGACGAGGGGCTCCTCGGCGGCGGCCCGGCGGGGGCTGCGGACGGCCCGCCAGGAGCGCCCCACGCCCCGGCCCGCCTCCTCGACGTCGGCTGCGGATCGGGCGTCCTCGCGATCGCCGCCGGGCTGCTCGGCGCCGGGGCGCTCGTCGGCGTGGATACCGACCCGATTGCCGTGGAGGCGACGCTCGCGAGCGCGCGGCGCAACGGCGTCGCGCGCCGGCTCCGGGCGTGGTGCGGCTCCCTGCCGTCGGGCGCCGGGCCCTTCGACCTCGTCGCCGCCAATCTCATCGCGTCGGTGCTCGTCGCGCTCGCCGCCGACCTCGCCGCCGAGCTGCGGCCAGGCGGCCGGCTGCTGGCGTCGGGGATCTTCGTCGACCGCGAGGCCGACGTGCGGGCAGCCTTCGAGGGCACGGGCCTCCGCGTCCTCCGGCGCGAGGCCGAGGGCGACTGGGTGGCCCTGGAAGCGGAGCGACCGTCCGGGTAGGCGGCCGCGCGCAGCTCAGCCGAACTCGATCAGGCCGAGGATGAACCCGAGGAGGGGGACCCCGCCCAGGACGGCCCACGGGGTGAGAGGCCCGGCCACGTAGACGCCGAAGGTGAGGACGAGGAGGGCCAGGGCGATCCCCAGGATCAGGCCTGCCGCGAGGCCCTTGAGCGCATGACGGCCCTTGAGCGACCTCAGCAGCCCTACCGCCCCGAGCGCGCCGAGGGCGAGGCCGCCGATCGCGCCGCCCGAGAAGAGGGGCTCGGCCGAGCCGGTCCGGATCCAGGCCTCGCCGGCGCACGCGCTGCCGTCCCCGGCCACCGATCCCGACACGTTCCACAGGATCGTCACGAACTTCTCGAGGAACGAGACAACGCCGAGGATCGAGCCCACGTCGGCGGTCCCGCTCGCGGACGTCGCGCTGTTCTTGTTCACGAAGCTGCCGCCGAACCCCGGGATCGGGACCCCGTCGAGCCGGACCTCGTACGTCCCCGACGCCATGAGGGGGGCCGTGCCCTCCCAGGCGACCTCGCCCGAGAGCGTCACGTCGAGCGGGTTGGCCTGGCTCGCGCTGCCGGGCCCGATCGCGGAGTCGATCACGCCGCCGCTGTCGTCAAGAGAGGTGAGCCCGATGGTGCATCCGCCGGTGAGCGTGACGCCCGCCGGGTCGGCGGAGGCGGCGGGGCCGGCCGCGACGAGGAAGGCGAAGAGAACGGCCGCTCCGGCCGTGGCCCAGAAACGGCTGGTGCGCGCACGCAGGTTCATGGTCGAATCCCTCTCGCCCGACGGCGCGACGTCCCCGGTCGCCGATGGCTCCGTCGGGATGCTGGAGTCACCGTACGCCCGTCGCACTGGGCTCCGGAACGGCCGTTCGGCACGGCTGCGCTACGATCTTCGGCCCGGGACCCGACCGCGGCCGCCCCGCCGGCGGCCCGCACCTCCGACATGATGCCGAACCTCGCCCCGCTCTTCCCGTACGTCCTCGCCGTCCACGTGGCGCTGGCGATCTCGCTCTTCGTGCCCAGCCTCCTGCTGCCCTTCACGCTGCGCAACCGGTCGGTGGAGCGCGGGTTCGTGGCCCGGGAGCCCGGCCGCCTGGTGCGCGCGCTCCTGTGGCTCCAGGCGCACGGGACGGTGGTGATCGGGGCGGGCCTGGCGCTCACCGGGGTTGCCATGCTGACCGTGCTCGGGCCGCGGATCCTGGAGCAGCCGTGGCTGCTCGTCAGCCTGGCGACGTACGCGGGCACGGTCGTCGTGGCCTTCGCCGTGCAGCGGCCCGGCCTCCGCCGGCTCCAGGCCCGCGATGGGATCGCAACCGAGGCCGCCCGCGAGGCCTGGCGGGCGAAGGCCCGCCGCCAGCGCTACCTGGCCTACGCGATCACGACGGCCGTCGGCCTCATCGCCTACCTCATGTCGACGAAGCCGGCCCTCTGGTGAGCCGATGACCGGGCCGTTGTCGGCCGCCTCGGCCCAGGCCGCCCCGCCCCGGCCCGTCCGGCGGGCCGCCATCACCAACCTGGGCTGCAAGGTGAACCAGGCCGAGATGGACGCCGTGGAGCGGCTCCTGCGTGCCCACGGCGTGGAGATCGCAACGGACGGTGCCGCGGCCGACCTCCACCTCGTCAACACCTGCACCGTGACCGCCGTCGCGGACGACAAGTCGCGCAAGGCCGTCCGCCGGGCGCGGCGGGCGAGCCCCGCCGCGACGGTGATCGTGACCGGCTGCTCCGTCCAGGTGGGCGGCGCGGCGCTCGCCGCGGTCGATCCCGCGGCCCGGCTCATCGCGAACGAGGAGAAGGACGGCCTGCTCGCGGAGGTCGAGCGGATGCTGGGGGCGGCGGCGCTGCCGGGCGACGGCCCGCACGGCCCGCTCGACGCGGCGCTGCCCACGCTTGCCGGCGTCGAGATCGAAGGGATCGCGGACGGCCGGGCCCGGATCGACCGCACCCGCGCCTACGTCAAGGTCCAGGATGGGTGCAGCTTCTTCTGCACCTTCTGCATCATCCCCCGCGCCCGCGGCGCCGAGCGCTCGCTCGCCCCGGAGACGGTCCTGGCAGACGTCCGGCGCGCCCTCGCCGCCGGCCACCGCGAGATCGTGCTCACCGGCATCAATGTCGGGACCTACGACGGCGGTCGCTCGGAGCGCGGCCCGCGCGGTGCCCACCTGCGCGCGGCCCTGGCGCTGCCGGGCCTCGTTCGCCGGATCCTCGCCGAGACGCCCGTGGAGCGGATCCGGCTCTCCTCGATCGAGCCGCAGCACGTCGACGACGACCTGCTCGCCGCCTGGACGGGGGAGGGTGCCGGGCGCTGCCTCCCGCACCTGCACCTGCCGCTCCAGTCGGGCGACGACGGGGTCCTGCGGCGGATGGGCCGCCGATACGCCTCCGCCGACTACGCCCGCGTCGTGGAGCGGGTCCGGGCGGCGATCCCGGGCGTCGCGATCCACGCCGACGTCATTGCCGGCTTCCCGACCGAGGACGACGCCGCTTTCGCCCGCTCGCTCGCCTTCCTCCGCTCGCTCGACCCGGCCGGCCTGCACGTCTTCCGCTACTCGGCGCGCCCGGGGACGCCGGCGGCCCGGATGGCGGGGCAGGTGGCCGACGCGGTCCGCAAGGGGCGGGCGGCGGTGCTCCTGGGCGAGGCGGCCGCCGCTCGCCGGCGGTTCGCCGCCCGGACCGCCGGCCGCCGGCGGACGGTCCTCTTCGAGGAGCCCGCGGACGGGCGCGACCCGGGCGCCGGCTGGGTCGGCCACGCCGAGGACTACGTGGTCGTGCGGGCCGGCGCGCCCGACGGACGCCCCCTCGCGGGCGAGATCGCGATCGTCCAGGTCGACGGGGCGGACCCGGCCGACCCCGAGCGGGCCGTGGGGCGGATCGAGCGCGTCGTCGCCGGCGCGGACGCCGGCCGCGCGCTCCCCGTCGTACCCTTCCCGGCATGAGCGCCGACTGCCTCTTCTGCCGGATCGTCGCCGGGGAGATTCCGGCGACCATGGTCCACGCCGACGACCTCGTGATCGCCATCCGGGACATCGCCCCGCGGGCGCCGACCCACGTCCTCCTCCTGCCCCGGGAGCACATCGCCTCCGCGGCCGACCTGACCGAGGCCCACGGTCCGCTGCTCGGGCACCTCTTCGCGGTCGCCGCCGACCTCGCCCGGGCCGAGGGGATCGCCGACCGCGGCTACCGGGTCACGACGAACGTGGGAGCCTGGGGCGGCCAGTCGGTGCCGCACCTGCACCTGCACCTCATGGGCGGGCGCGCCTTCGACTGGCCTCCCGGGTGAGGCGCGGCCCCGCCCTCGTCGCCCTCGTCGCCGCGGCCGCCCTGCTCGCCGCCGGCTGCCGTCCGGCAGCCACGCGCTAGGCTAGGAGGCCTCGGTCACCGGGAGCGGGGCTGCCACCGTCGCCCACGCCCGGACCTCGTTGCGCTTCACCTTCAACGTGTGCGTCCGCGGGAAGTCCGCATTGGGCCAGAACCGCCAGGCGGCGATCCGCGAGTGGGCGGCGAGCGTCGCGTTGGCGGCCCTCATGGACGCGTCGACCTCGGCCCGGACCCGCTCGAGGTCGACGCCCTCGGAGAACGCACCCACCGGCGGGACGGTCGCGCCGCCCTCCGGGACCCCCTGGAGGGTCACCGGCGCGAGGACGACCGCCTCGATCCGGCCGGGCTCGGTCTCGAGCACCACCGAATCGCGGATGCCTGCGACGCGCAGGGCGTTCTCGATATCCTCCGGGAAGACGTTGAAGCCGTTGGGCAGGACGATCATGTCCTTCTTGCGGCCGTGGAGGACCAGCCGGCCCTTCTCGTCGAGGTGGCCGAGGTCGCCGGACCGGTAGAAGCCGTCCTCGGTGAACGCCGCGGCCGTGGCCTCGGGGTCCTGCCAGTAGCCGCGCGTGACGGAGGGGGCGCGGAACTGGACCTCGCCGTCCTCGGCGATCCGCATCTCGACGCCCGGGATCGGCCAGCCGACCGTGCCCAGCGGATGGTCGCGCCAGGTCGTGATCGCCCCCGACCCGGTTTCCGTCGCACCGTAGCCCTGCATGACCACGACCCCGAGGTCCTCCCACGCCTGTTGCACGCCGGGCGGGAGGAAGGCACCGGCCGAGACGAAGAGGCGCAGCTGGCCCCCGAACCTGGCGTGGACGCTGTTGCGGAAGATCCGGCGTCGCGCCCACATCGGCAGGCGCCGGGCGATGGCCCGGGCCCGGTGGAACGAGGCCGTCTTGCCCTGCTTCTCGACCTCCCGCTCGAGGCCGGACCAGACGAGGTCGAGGATCTGCGGGACGACGATCATCGCGGTCATCCGGTGCTCGCGCATCGCCTCGACGAGGATCCGCGGGTTCAGGCTCCGCACGTAGAGAATGTCCGCCCCGAGGTCGAGCAGCAGGTAGAGCCCGATTGCCTGCTCGAAGATGTGCGACATGGGCAGGAGCGAGATGATGCGGTACTCGATGTCCGGGACGATCTCGAGGAACCCGTCGATGCCGGCCACGGTGTTCCCGTGGGTCAGCATCACGCCCTTCGGGGTGCCGGTGGTCCCCGAGGTGTAGATGAGCAGGTAGATGTCGTCCTGGGTCGGCCGCTCCCACGCCCCCACCTGGGCCTCCCAGTCGACGGCAACGCCGGCGCCCGGCTCGGCGACGAGGTCGTCGGTCGTGACGACCGGCAGGTGGTCCAGGTCGGCGTCGGCCGGGTCCGGCGCGTCGCGGCCGGTCCCGATGACGAGCTGACGGGCCTCGGAGCGCTCGGCGATTCGGCGGATCGCGTCGGGGGCCATGTGCTGGTCGAGCGGCACGAGGATGAGCCCGGCCCGCATCGCCCCGAAGTAGACGGCGGCGAGCTCCGGGCATGACGGCGACCAGGTCAGGAACCGGTCGCCGGGCTGGAGGCCCCGCGAGCGCAGCCGCCATGCCGCCAGCCGGCTGCGCCGGTCGAGCTCGCGGTAGCTCCAGGTCTGCTGCGACCCGTCGTCCCGGCGGAGCCGGAGGGCGGTGCGATCGCCGTAGCGCGCCGCGGCGCCCTCCAGCAGGTCGATCAGGGTGCGACCGGACGGCCGATACGCGCTCATGCGTGCATCGTGGACGACGACGCCGGTCGATGCAACGGTCTTGTGGCCCATGGCGTACGGTGGGACACGGAGGTTCCACCCCATGTCCGACGCCGCCCTCTTCCTCGCCGATCTCTCCGCCGTGGCACCCCACGTTCCGCGGGGCATCCACAGCCAGACGCTCTACGACGGGCCCGACCTGCGGCTCGTCCTCTTCGCCTTTGCCCCCGGCGAGGAGTTGTCGGAGCACACCGCCGCCCGGCCGGCCGTCGTTCACGTCCTCGACGGGGAGGGCGACGCGGTGGTCGGCGGGGAAGCCCACCCGATCGCGCCCGGCACGTGGTTCCGGATGCCGGCCGGCATGGCCCATTCGATCCGAGCCCGGACGCCGTTCCGGATGGCGCTCTACCTGCTGCCAGCTGGCGACTGAGCACCCCGTCGGGGCCGACCCTGGGACCTTCGGCACGTTTGACCCACCGCACGGAGCCGTCTATGCTCCGCCGGGCTCGCCGGCGCACGACGGAACCGTGCGTCGGTGGGCGTACGCGCCCGCCGACCTCGCCCGCCGGCCGGCGCCGGCACGTCAATCTGAGGGCGGAGGAGGTGATCCCGGCATTGGCAGAGATCCGCGTTGGTGAGAACGAGACCTTCGAGAGCGCCCTGCGTCGCTTCAACAAGAAGATCCAGCAGTCCGGCATTCTCGCCGAAGCTCGCCGTCGCGAGCACTACGAGAAGCCGAGCGTGAAGCGCAAGCGCAAGGAAGCCAAGCGCAAGAAGGCCACCCGCCAGCAGGGTTAGCCGCCGGGACCGGCGGCCCGGGGCCACGCGTCGCGCCCCGCACCCGTCGCCGGTCCACCTGCTTCCCCGGCCCGTTCCCGGGCCCCGGAGGCCCATCGCAGCCGGCTCGCCGTCCCCACGGCGGGCCCCGGCGGAGGAGCCAGCCCGGTGTCCCTACGAGATCGACTCCACGAGGAGATGACGGCCGCCACCCGGTCGGGTGAGGCGCTGCGCCGCGACACCCTGCGCATGGTCTGGAGCGCCGTCTACACCGTCGAGAAGCGCGACCACGCCACGCTGACCGACGACCAGGTCCTGGTCGTCCTGGCCCGCGAGGTGAAGACCCGCCGCGAGTCGGTCGAGGCCTACCGGAAGGGCGGTCGCGAGGAACTCGCCGCGAAGGAGGAGGCCGAGATCGCGATCCTCGCCGGCTTCCTGCCCGCGGCGCTCTCCGAGGCCGAGATTGGCGCCCTTGTCGACGAGGCGATCGCCGCGACCGGCGCCGCGTCCGCCCGCGACCTCGGCAAGGTCATGGGCTGGCTCGGGACGCGTACCCGCGGCCGCGCCGACGGCAAGGTCGTCTCCGGCCTGGTCGCCGCGGCGCTCGCCCGAGCGGACCTCGCCGCCCACGACGACGGCGGCCACGGAGGCGGCGGCCGGGGCTGACGCCCCCGCCGACGCATCGCGCCATGCTCTCCCGACGCCTCGACCGCGTCGCCGCATTCACGCGGCGCGATGCCGTCCGCCTCGCCGTGGCCGCCGTGCTCCTGGTCACGAGCCTGACCGCGGTCCTCTCCATCGACGACCTCCCGCGCGCCGTCGACCTCTCCCTGGGCGACCTAGCGACCGCGGACGTCCGAGCACCCCGGACGCTCGTCTTTGAGAGCGAGACCGAGACCGCCGCAGCCCGCCAGGCGGCACGCGACGTCGTCCCGCCCCAGTACGACTACAAGGCGGAGACGGCCGCCGCCCTGACCCGCCGGCAGCTTGACGCCCTGGCGGCCGAGCTGGCCCCGGTCGACGCCGCGTTCGCAGTCGAGGCCACACCCGAGGAGCGGCAGGCGGCTCTCGCCGGCGTCCTCCCCGGGCTCTCGACCGATGCCCGGAAGACGCTCGAGGCGCTCGCTCCCGAGCGGTGGGCCCTGGCCGGCGCCGAGGCGACCCGCGTTCTCGCCCTCGTCCAGCGCGACCCGCTCCGGGACGCCGAGCTGGAGGCCACGCGGCGGAACCTCGGCGAGCGCTTCTCGGCAGCCCTCACGGACGACGAGCGGGGCCTGGCGACGGAGATCGTCGCTCCACTTCTCGTACCGAACGCCACCTACAGCGAGAGGCTCACGACCGACGCCCGCGACGCGGCCGCGGCCGCCGTACCGCCCGTCGCCTACACGATCCCGCAGGGCCTGGTGATCGTCGATGCCGGGAAGCAGGTGACGGCCCTCGAGATCGCGAAGCTGGAGGCGTTCGGGCTCACCGAGGCGCGCCTGGACGTCGCCCGCCTGGCCGGCTGGTTCCTGCTCGCGGCGCTCGTCGTCGTGCTCCTGCTCGCCTGGACGTGGCGCTACCGGCAGGAGCTCTGGCACCGGGCCCGCGCGCTCGCCCTGCTGGGGCTCGTGCTCCTCCTCACCGCGCTCGCCTACAAGCTGACCGCGGGCCGCTCGATCCTCCCCTTCTTCATGCCGGGCGCCGGCGCCTCGATGCTCGTCGCGATCCTCCTCGGCGCGGGTCCGGCCACGATGATCACGGCGATGCTGGCCATTCTCGCCGGGGCCGCGAACGGGCTCTCGCTGGAGATCGCCGCCTACGTCTTCATCGGCGGCATGACCGGCGTCATCGCCGTCCGCCGCGGCGACCGGGTCGGGGTCTTCCTCCAGGCCGGCTTCGCCATCGTCGTCGCCAACGTCGTGGTCGTCTCGATCTTCTCGCTCCTGGGGGCGCGCGACCTGACCGGCATCCTCCAGCTGTGGGGCGCTTCGCTCGCCGCCGGGGTCGGCTCGGCGATCGCGACGGTGGGGACGTTCCAGGCCGTCGGCAACCTCTTCGGGATCCTCACCGTCTTCCAGCTCCTCGAGCTCGCCAATCCGTCGCAGGCGCTCCTGCGCCGGCTCCTCCTCGAGACGCCGGGGACGTACCATCACTCCCTGATGGTCGGCAACCTGGCCGAGCGGGCCGCCGAGGCGATCGGCGCCGACCCGCTGATGGCGCGCGTGGCGGCCTACTACCACGACGTCGGCAAGCTGGCGAACCCCGGGGCCTTCATCGAGAACCAGGCCGGGGCGGGCAACGTCCACGACGAGCTGTCGCCGGAGGTGAGCGCCCAGGTCCTGAAGGCGCACGTTGCCGACGGGATCGACATCGCGTACCGGGCGAAGCTTCCCAAGCCGCTCATCGCCTTCATCCCCCAACACCACGGCACGACCCGGATCGCCTACTTCTGGGCGAAGGCCCGCGAGCAGGCGGCCGCCCCGCTGGGCGGCCTCGAGGCCGCCGCCGGCCGGGCCGCCGCCGACGCGCTCGACGAGCGGCGCTTCCGCCACAACGGCCCGCGGCCGCAGTCCCGCGAGGCCGCCATCCTCATGCTCGCCGACGGCGTCGAGGCGTCGGTCCGGTCGCTCTCCAGCCAGGACGAGCCGACGATCCGGGCGATGGTGGGCCGGATCATCGACGAGCGGCTCGACGACGGGCAGTTCGACGAGTGCGACCTGACCCTCCGAGACCTCGAGCGGATCCGCGAGGCGTTCATCGCGCAGCTCCTGGGCATGTACCACCAGCGGATCGCCTATCCCGGGAACAAGGTCGTGGAGCTCGACGCGCGCCGCACCGCCTCCGGTCCCGGCGCCTGACCGCCGCCGTGGCCGCCGCCGGCCTCCGATCGCTCTACTTCCCGCCGTTCCGCGTGGACCTCGAGGTTCGGGCGGGCGTGCCCCGGCTCATTGCGGCCGCTTCCCTGGCGCGGGTCCTGCGCGCGGCGCTGCTCGCCGGCGGGGCCCCCGCGCCCGCCGCGGTCGGCCTGGTGCTCGCGGACGACGCCGAGCTCGCCCGCCTGAACGTCGCCCACCTGGGCAAGCGTGGCCCCACCGACGTCCTCTCGTTCCCGCTCCTCCCGCCGGAGGCGTACCCGCCGCACGCGGGCGGGCCTCCCCGGCCGTCGGCGCCCGGTCACGGCGCCCGCGCGGACGCGGGGCCGGCGTTCCTCCTTCCCCCGGGCACGCGCCTCCACCTCGGCGACATCGTGGTCTCCGTGGGGCGCGCGAGCTGGCAGGCGGAGGCGGGCCGCGGCGGCCAGACGGGCGACGTCCGCTGGTCGCCGGCCGACGAGCTGCGCCTCCTCGTCGTCCACGGCGGGCTCCACCTCTGCGGCTGGGACCACGCCGAGCCGGCGGAGGAGGCGGCGATGCGGGCCCTCGAGCAGGAGATCCTGGCCGCCCTCGCGGCCTGAGAGGAGGATCGGCCCCCGCTGAGCGGGCCCCCGGCGGGGGCCCGCTCAGCGCAGCTCGAGCGTGGCCGCGGGCGCCGTCGCGACGAGGCCGGGCGACGTCGCCTGGCGCGCGACGGCCGGCTGCCACGCGTAGGTCCCGGCGGTCACGACCCTTGCCAGGTACCCGAGACAGAACGTGCCGGGGACGACGGGGTGGGTCTCGCCGTCGTCGCTCTCCGCGACGTCCCGGAACGAGACGACGAAGACGACGCGCTGACCCTCCACCCGTGCCGGCCCGACCTCGTACTGGCCGCAGCCCGTGCGCCCGCTCTGCCCGCCGTCGAGCGCGACGAGACCCGACGGGACGATGTCGACGACCTCCACCGTGCCGTTCCGCCCGGGCCCCTCCACCCGCAGGTCGAGGGAGACCTCCACGAGGCTGTTCGGGGCGATCGGCGAGGCCGGCGAGACGGTCCGGGCTAGCGCCAGGTCCGCGTCGGGCCGGCCGAGGTCGGACGCCGACACCGCCGGCTCGTCCCACGCCGCCGTCACCGCGACGTCACCCGAGACTGGCTCGAGGCGCATCGCCGTCCGGCGGTCCGCGAGGACCTCCATCGTCACGGTGCCCCCGGCGGGGATCGCCACCGTGCTCCGGT